>Ga0255083_1000240_pt1 | contig 14021 bp, 11 predicted proteins | sample Colum_Colum_RepC_FD_188460 | JGI IMG/M metagenome (GOLD analysis project Ga0255083, IMG submission 188460) | Freshwater microbial communities from Columbia River, Oregon, United States - Colum_Colum_RepC_8h | ecosystem: Environmental > Aquatic > Freshwater > River | place: USA: Oregon...
TGTCGACTGCGAGCACGACCGAGATGGCCATGCAACGCTCACCGGCCGAGCCGTACGCGGCACTCACCAACGCATCGGCGGCCATGTCGAGATCGGCATCGGGCAGCACGAGCATGTGGTTCTTCGCACCACCGAGCGCCTGCACGCGCTTACCGTTGCTCGTACCGGTCTCGTAGATGTACTTCGCGATCGGGGTGGAACCCACGAAGCTGATCGCCGCGATGTCGGGATGATCGAGGATGCGATCGACGGCCGTCTTGTCGCCGTGCACGACGTTGAAGCAACCGTCGGGAAGTCCGGCCTGCTTCAGGAGTTCGGCGATGAACATCGAGGCCGACGGATCCTTCTCGGACGGCTTGAGCACGAAGGTGTTGCCGCACGCGAGCGCGTTGGCGAACATCCACATGGGCACCATGGCCGGGAAGTTGAACGGCGTGATGCCGGCCACGACACCGAGCGGCTGACGGATCTGGTACACGTCCACACCGGCCGAAGCCTGCTCGGAGTAACCGCCCTTCATGAGATTCGGGATACCGCAAGCGAACTCGATGTTCTCGAGGCCGCGGGCGACTTCACCCAACGCGTCCGACAACACCTTGCCGTGCTCCTTGGTGAGCAGGCTCGCGATCTCCTTGCGGTTGGCGGCGACCAACTCGCGCATGTGGAACATGATCTCGGCGCGACGCGAGAGGTTGGTGGCGCGCCACGCCGGCAACGCGGCCTTGGCCACGGCCACGGCCTTGTCGACCTCCGACACATCGGCGAAGCCGACCTCACCTTGGACCTGACCCGTCGCCGGATCGAAGATCTTCCCGGCGCGGCCGGACGAACTGGCGACGGTGTGCCCGTCGATCCAATGGTCGATGCGATACATGTGCTTCTCCTGTCTCAGACGAGGTATTGCGAGAGTCCGCGCTTCACGAACTGCCCGTGGCCCTTGCGGCCCGTGTATTGGTCGTTCTCGATGACGATGGCACCGCGCGAGAGAACCGTGTCGACCTTGCCGTCGATGACCCAGCCCTCCCAGGCCGAGTGGTCCATATTCATGTGGTGCTTGTCGTTGATGCCGATCTTGGTCTTGGTGTTGGGGTCCCACACCACGACGTCGGCATCGCTGCCGGGGGCGATGATGCCCTTCTTCGGGTACATGCCGAACATGCGGGCCGGCGTGGTGCAGCACGTCTCGACCCAACGTTCGAGCGAAAGCTCACCGGCGACCACGCCCTGATAGATCAGTTCCATGCGGTGTTCCACACCGCCGATGCCGTTGGGGATCTTGGAGAAATCGCCCAGACCGAGTTCTTTCTGATCCTTGAAGCAGAACGGACAGTGGTCGGTGGACACGACTGCGAGTTCGTTCATGCGCAGACCCTTCCAGAGGTCGCCCTGGTGGCCGTGGCCCATCTGTCCCACGTGATGCGGATCGTGATCACGCGAACGCACCGGTGTACTGCACACCCACTTCGAACCCTCGAAGCCGGGCTGGCCGAGTGTCTCCTCGAGCGTGAGCCACAGATACTGGGGGCACGTCTCGGCGAAGACGTTGCGTCCGTGGTGACGGGCGGCGGCGACTTCGTTGAGCGCATCGCCGGCCGACATGTGCACGATGTAGAGCGGAACGTTGCCGGCCACGTGCGACAGCACGATCGCGCGGTGCGTGGCCTCGGCCTCGAGCGGCGAGGGGCGCGTGTACGAGTGATAGCGGGGATCGGTCTCGCCGCGGGCCAGCGCCTGCTGCACGAGAACGTCGATCGCGATGCCGTTCTCGGCGTGCATCATGATCATGGCGCCGCACTCGGCCGCGGTCTGCATGGCGCGCAGGATCTGACCGTCGTCGCTGTAGAACACGCCCGGGTAGGCCATGAACAACTTGAACGACGAGATTCCCTCGTGCTCGGTGAGGTACTTCATGGCCTTCAACGACTGATCGTCGACACCACCGATGATCTGATGGAACGCGTAGTCGATGGCGCACTCACCTTCGGCCTTGCGGTGCCACTCGGCGAGTCCGTCGAACACGTTCTCGCCGTAACGCTGCACGGCCATGTCGACGATCGTGGTCACGCCACCCCACGCCGCGGCCCGCGAGCCGGTCTCGAAGGTGTCGGAGGCGAAGGTGCCACCGAAGGGAAGTTCCATGTGCGTGTGAACGTCGACGCCGCCGGGGATCACGTACTTCCCCTTGGCGTCGATCACGCGGTCGCACCCCTGTTCCGAGCCGGCGAACCAGCCCGGCGCGCCAACGGCGGTGATGGTCTCACCATCGATGAGCACGTCGTTCTCGATCACACCCGTGGGCGAGATCACTTTTCCGTTCTTGATGAGTGTCTTGGCCATGGTCCTCCCCTTTCAACCGTGGACTCTGATTGTCTCAGACTTCGTCGACCGGCGTGTTCCGGCCGTGTTGCGACTCGGTGCGATCAGGGCTCGACGAGTTCGTCGTACGCATCGGGACGACGATCGCGGTAGAACGCCCACCGATCGCGGATCTCGAGCAACTTCTTCATGTCGAGATCGCGGACGACGAGTTCGGGCTTGTACGGGTCGCCCACGTCACCCACGAACTTGCCCTCCGGATCGACGAAGTAGCTCTGACCGTAGAAGTCGTTGGTGCCGAGCGGTTCGATGCCCACCCGGTTGATCGCGCCGACGTAATAGATGTTGGCCACTGCGGCCGCCGGCTGCTCGAGACGCCACAGGTACTCCGACAATCCTCGGTGAGTGGCCGACGGATTGAAGACGATGTGCGCGCCGTTGAGTCCGAGGGCCCGCCAACCTTCGGGGAAGTGGCGGTCGTAGCAGATGTACACGCCGACCTTGCCGACCGCGGTCTCGAACACCGGGTATCCGCCGTTGCCGGGCTTGAAATAGAACTTCTCCCAGAATCCCTTGGTCTGCGGGATGTGCTGCTTGCGGTACTTACCGAGGTACTTGCCATCGGCGTCGATCACCGCGGCCGTGTTGTAGTAGGTGCCGGGCTGGGTGACTTCGTACATCGGGAGCACGAGCACCATGCCGGTCTCCTTCGCGATGCTCTGGAAACGCTGGGTGGTCGGACCGTCGGGGATGTACTCGGTGTAGCCGTAGTACTCGACCTCTTGCACCTGGCAGAAGTAGGGGCCGTAGAACAGCTCCTGGAAGCACATGACCTGCGCTCCCTGCTTGGCCGCTTCGTGCACGGCGGCCTCGTGCTTGTCGATCATCGCTTCTTTGCTGCCCGGCCAGTCGGTCTGCAGCAACGCGGCCCTCACGACGTCTGATGACCCAGTAGATGTCACGGTGTCTCCCCACGAGTCGGTGTTCCGACACCGACCTCAGGAACACTAATTGACGCCGACCCGACTCCAAAAGGGCAGGTCAGGGACTTCGGTCAGTAACCGCCGCCGATCTTGCCGTGGTCCCACGAGACGATCTGCTCGACGTCGATCTGGATGCCGAGGCGCTTCTTGGCCTGGGCCTCCAGGAAGGGCAACGCCGCATCGCTGATCGCGCCTTCACCGTTGTACTTGAGTCCGACCGCCTTGCCGATGGCGAGGATCGTGTCGTAGTCCTCGATGATGCGACCGGTTCCCACGAGTTCGAGTCCCTTCAGGGTCTCGTAGGTCTCACCGCTCTCGATGAGACCGGTGATCTTGGGATCGCGGCGGAGGTTCAGGATCTTCTGACTCTTGCCGAAGGTCCAGAACGTCACCTTGCCGTCCATGACCACGAACCACATGGCCACCAGATGGGGATGGCCGCTCGGGCCGATGGTCGCGATGTTGAGGATCTTCTGATCCTCGAGGTACGCCGCGATCTCGGCATCGGTCATGGTGATGGAGGCCCGCTTGTTCGCCATGGGGCGACCCTAGACGAGGTCACTGCGGCGTCCCCCACCCGCCGAAGACGTCGTTGGCCACGGGTGCAGTGGGCGCCCATCGGGGCGTCTGCGCTACTTTGGCCCTCGTGGTTTCGACCCCTTCCCCCACTCTGCAACTCGATCCGCTCGGCGCCGAGGCCCGACCGCTGGCCGAGTGGCTCACGACTTTCCACCTGGCTTCGGTCGTCCTAGACCCGTTCACGAACGAGAGTTCGTGGGTTCTGCCGACTGCGGCGCGGATCATGCGCGGTTTCGCCGGCGCGGCCGTGCGCGTGAACTTCATCGTGACCGCCAACGACGACGACGCCCAGGCTTTCCTCGGGCCGCTCGCCAAGGAATTCCTCGTCTTCACCGACCCCGATCGCTCGATCGTCCGCGGACTCGGACTCTCGTCGCTGCCGGCCTTCGTGTTCCTGCAGTCCGATGGTTCGGTGGCCGCGCATGCCGAGGGCTGGGACCCGATGGCCTGGCGCAAGGTGGCCAAGACCATCGCCGAGATCACGTCGTGGTCGGTGCCGGCGATTCCGGCTCCCGGCGATCCGGCGTCGTTCCACGGCACGCCGGCCCTGGGCTGACCTCTGGCTGACGTCGCTCCGCCGCCGCGCACCGATCTCCCGATCGAAGACGTCGTCGACGAGTTACGCCGACGACTGAACGAGAACTCCAACGTCGTTCTGGTTGCCCCACCGGGAGCCGGCAAGACGACCCTCCTCCCACTTCGATTGCTCGACGAGCCGTGGCTCGCCGGTCGACGCATCGTGATGCTCGAACCGCGACGTCTGGCCGCCCGGGCCGCGGCACGACGACTCGCCGCACTGATCGGTGAAGAACCCGGCGGCGTGGTCGGTTATCAGACCCGCGACGAACGGCGCATCGGTCCGTCGACGCGAATCGAAGTGGTGACCGAGGGAATCCTGACCCGACGCCTGCAGAACGACCCCGAACTACCGGGAGTCGGGCTCGTGATCTTCGACGAAGTCCACGAACGCAATCTGCCCACCGATCTCGGACTCGCGCTCTGTCTCGACGCGCAGTCGAACATCCGACCCGATCTTCACGTTCTGGCCATGTCGGCCACCGCGGCCACCGATCAGTTCGCACGTCTGCTCGGACGCGGCACGCCGGTCCCGGTGGTGGTGAGCGAAGGTCGGCAGTTCCCGGTCGAGATCACCTGGTGCCCACCGGGCAAACAACAACGCCTCGACGACGCCGTGGCCGACACCGTGCAGCGCGCGTTGCGCGAGAACCAAGGAGACGTGTTGGTCTTCCTGCCGGGGATCGGCGAGATCAACCGACTCGGCGACCGACTCGCGTCCGTGGTGTCCGCTGACGTCGACGTGTATCCGCTCGCCGGTGCATTGTCGATCGCCGATCAGGATCGCGCGCTCGCTCCATCACCCGTCGGTCGCCGTCGGGTGGTTCTCTCCACCGACATCGCCGAGACGAGCCTCACCGTCGACGGCGTGAGTGTGGTCGTGGACGCCGGTCAGGCTCGCGTGCCGGTGTACGACACGCGCACGGGCATGACGCGACTCACGACCATCCCCACGTCGCGCGCGTCGGCCGAACAGCGCGCCGGTCGCGCCGGTCGACTCGGACCCGGAGTCGCCTATCGCGTGTGGAGCAAACTCGAACACGGAACGCGGCGAGCGCACTTGGCGCCCGAGATAACACGCGTCGATCTGGCCGGTCTCATGCTCGAGATCGCCGCCTGGGGTACGTCGATCGATCACCTCCACTTCATCGATCGACCGACGAAGCAGGCCCTCGATCAAGGTGCCGATCTCCTGCGTCTACTCGGTGCGATGGACGACGAAGGTCGACTCACCTCGGGTGGCCGGCGAATACTGGCCGTACCCGTGCATCCGCGCCTCGCGCACATGATCGCCGAGGCCGATGACCGTGACCGTGCGCTGGCTTGTGTGATCGCCGCACTTCTCGACGATCGCGACGTGGTTCGGGGTCGTCCCGACGACGTGCCCACCGATGTCTCGTGGCGCGTGCAGGCCGCGACCGGCGTGATTCACGACGACCGCATCGATCGGCGCGGAGTGGCGCGGTGGCGCGAACGATCCGAGGATCTCGCCCGGCGGGTCGGCACACGTATCGACTGGTCGGACATCGAACCCGAACACGCCGGACGCACACTCCTTCTCGCCTACCCCGATCGTCTCGCCAACCGTCGCCAGCCCGGACAGTTCCAGATGCGCAGCGGTTCGGCCGCGTGGTGTCGGCCCACCGATCCGTTGGCCGAGCAGTCGTTCGTGGTGGCCGCCGATCTCGACGGTGATCGCAAGAACGCGCGTATCCGCCTCGCCGGCGCCGTCGACGATGCCGACATCGCGGCGGCCATCGCCGGTGACATCGTGGAGGACCGATCGATCGTCTTCGACAAGGAACGGCGCGACTTCGTGGAGCGAGTGACCCGACGCGTGGACCGGATGAAGATCTCCGAATACGTTCGTCGACCGAGCCCGGGGCCCGACACCGTGGCCGCGCTCACCGACCACGTTCGCACGACGCGACTCGCGTGTCTCTCCTGGACTCCGGCGACCACCGAACTTCGTTCACGCGTGTCGTTCCTGCGTCGGGAGATCGGCGAGCCCTGGCCCGACTGGTCCGACAAATCACTGCTTGCGAATCTCGACGAATGGCTGGTTCCGTATCTCGCCGGAATGACGTCGATGTCGGACCTCACTTCGCTCGACGTCGGGATGCTTCTTCGCTCGCAACTGCCGTGGCCGGAAGGATCACGACTCGACGAACTCGCACCGACCGCGATCGAACTTCCGTCGGGTCGTTCGTTGAAGATCGATTACACCTCGGGGGTCGCCGAGGGAACCGCGCCAGTGGTTCCGGTTCGGGTTCAAGATCTGTTCGGTGTGAAGGAACATCCGTCGATCGGTGGCGGACGCGTCCGACTGGTTCTTTCGTTGCTCTCGCCCGCTGATCGCCCGATCCAGATCACTTCCGATCTGCCGGGCTTCTGGGCCGGATCGTGGGCCGAGGTTCGCAAGGAGATGGCCGGTCGCTATCCGAAGCACAACTGGCCGGTCGATCCGGCCAACGCCGATCCGAAACGGATGAAGGACCGATGATCGCGACGTTCGAGATCGCCGGTCTGTCGTGGCCGATCGTCGTGCTGTGCACGGTCCTCGCCCTGATCGGTTCGAGCATCCAGGGTTCGCTCGGTTTCGGACTCGGCATGCTCACTTCGCCGATCTTCGCCATGATCGACCACTCGTTCGTGCCGGCCGCCATGATGATCTCGGTTCTCCCCCTCACCTTCGGCGTGGCGTGGCGTGATCGATCGCACATCGACGCCAGCGGTTTCAAGTGGGCGATCCTCGGGCGCTTTCCGGGTGTGTTCGTGGGTCTGGTCGCGTTGCGCGCGATGAGCAAGGACGGTCTCGCTTACGCCGTGGCCACTTCGGTGCTCGTGGCGGTCACGATCTCGATCGTCACTTCGCGCCGCGGCCAGGTGGTACCGACCAATGCCACCACGCTCACCACCGCCGGGTTCGCGAGCGGATTCATGGGCACGGTCACGTCGATCGGCGGGCCGCCGATGGCGCTCGTTTACAAGGACGGCGAACCACGGACCATGCGGGCCACGATCGCCGCGTTCTTCAGCATCGGTGCCGTGATCAGCGTGGTCGGGCTGATCCTGTCGGGCGAGGTCGGCCGACACGAACTCGCGCTCGTCGCCGTGATCCTTCCCGGAGTCGTGGGTGGATTGCCGGTTTCCCGACTGCTCGGCGATCGCATGCCACCGCACGTGATGCGACCGTTGATCCTCGTGCTTTGTGCCGTATCAGGCACGCTTCTCATTCTCCAGACCGCGCTCTGAGCATTAGCGTCGAGGCCATGCCCGACTTCGAGTTCACCGAGATCCTCCCGCTCGGCCCCGACGACACTCCTTACCGACTCATCGGCACCGAGGGCGTTTCGACTTTCTCCACACCGGAGGGCACGTTCCTCAAGGTTGCTCCCGAGGCACTCACGCTCCTCACGCGCGAGGCGATGCGCGACATCGCGCACTTCCTGCGGCCCGGACACCTGCAGCAGTTGCGCAACATCCTCGACGATCCCGAGGCGAGCGACAACGACCGTTTCGTCGCCCTCGATCTGTTGAAGAACGCGGCGATCTCCGCCGGTGGCGTGCTGCCCATGTGCCAGGACACCGGCACCGCGATCGTGAAGGCCAAGAAGGGTCAGTTCGTGTTCACCGGTGGCGGTGACGAAGAAGCCATCGCGCGCGGCGTGTTCGACACGTATCTCACGAGCAACCTGCGTTACAGCCAGATGGCCCCGCTCACTATGTACGACGAAGTCAACACCGGCAACAACCTGCCGGCCGAGATCAAGATCGCGGCCATCGACGGCGACGCCTACAAGTTCCTCTTCATGGCCAAGGGTGGCGGAAGTGCGAACAAGAGCTATCTGTTCCAGGAGACCAAGGCCCTCCTCAACGACAAGACGCTCTTCCCGTGGCTCTTCGAGAAGATGAAGTCGCTCGGCACCGCCGCGTGTCCGCCGTATCACCTCGCGGTCGTCATCGGCGGCACGTCGGCCGAACACGCGGTGGAGACCGCCAAGCTCGCGAGTGCGCGTTATCTCGATTCACTGCCCACGGCCGGCAGCAAACGCGGCCACGGTTTCCGCGACGTCGCGATGGAAGCACGGATCCTCGAACTCGCACAGCAGACCGGCATCGGTGCCCAGTTCGGTGGCAAGTACTTCTGCCACGACGTGCGAGTGATCCGCCTCCCGCGTCACGGCGCATCGTGTCCGGTCGCCATGGCGGTCTCGTGTTCGGCCGATCGCCAAGCACTCGGCAAGATCACCAAGGACGGCATCTTCCTCGAACAACTCGAGACCGACCCGGCGCGCTTCCTGCCCGACGTCACGCACGACGACCTCGAAGGTTCGGCCGTGGTGCACATCGACCTGCGTCGACCCATGAGCGACATCCGCGCCGAATTGACCAAGTATCCGGTGAAGACGCGCGTCATGCTCACCGGACCGTTGGTGGTGGCGCGCGACATCGCCCACGCCAAGTTGAAAGAGCGCATCGACGCCGGTCAGGGCCTCCCCGACTACCTGAAGGAAATGGCCGTCTACTACGCCGGTCCGGCCAAGACCCCCGAAGGCATGGCGAGCGGATCGTTCGGCCCCACCACCGCGGGTCGTATGGACAGTTACGTCGACGAGTTCCAGGCCAACGGCGGAAGCTTCGTCATGCTCGCCAAGGGCAACCGTTCACGCGCCGTGACCGATGCGTGCAAGAAGCACGGCGGTTTCTACCTCGGGTCGATCGGTGGCCCGGCGGCGCGTCTGGCCCAGGACTGCATCACCAAAGTCGAGGTGCTCGAGTACCCCGAACTCGGCATGGAGGCTGTCTGGAAGATCGAGGTCCAGGACTTCCCGGCCTTCATCGTGGTCGACGACAAGGGCAACGACTTCTTCGACCTCGTGAACAAGCCTTTCGGCGGTACGCCGGTGGCGATCAAGTAGTCATCAGGGCTGCAGCAAGTCACCCAGACGGGCTTCGCCGGCCGCGGTCTGACCGCCGATGGCGAGGAAGCGTTCCATCGCCTCGCGAGTACCGGGCCCACCGAGTGTTCCACTGAACGCGTTGCCCTCGGCGAGCAAGTCGGCGGCCACTTCCTTTTCGGCGCGCAGCACCGAAGCCTTGGCGGCCGCTACTGCGTGCGCCGGGTACGAAGCGATGCGCGCCGCGAGTCGTTCGACGAACGGACGGAGTTGTTTGCGCGGCAACGCCCGATTGACCCATCCCCACCTCTCGGCGGTCTCGGCATCGATGTCGTCACAGCCGAGCACCACTTCGAGCGAACGCGAGCGACCCATCAAGCGGGCCAGGCGCTGGGTGCCGCTTCCCCCGGGGATGATGCCGAGCGCGACTTCCGGTTGATTGAACACTGCTCCCGCGTGCTTCTTGGAAGGCAGAGCGGCGAATCGCATGTCGCAACTGAGCGCCACCTCGCTGCCACCACCACCGGCCCGACCCTCGATGACCGCGATGGTGGCTTTGGGCATCGTGCGCAGTTGCTCGCACATCACGTGATACGGATTCAGTTCGGTCGCCGGCGGTTGACCGGTCGGGAACGACAAGATCGCCTCCACGTCGAAGTGGGCGATGAAGAAGTCGGGGTTCGCCGACGACAGGATCACCACACGCACCGTGTCGTCCACCGACAGATCGCCCACGATCTGCGCAGTGGCGGCAAACTCCTCGAACGTGAAGAGATTGATCGGCGGGTTGTCGAAGACGACCCGCGCGATCCCGTCGGCTCTCGAAACACTGACTCCCATGACGCTTCCCCCTTCGCGCCCCGGAACGGAACGACGACTACTTGAGCAGTTTCTTCACCGCAGCGCGGGTGTCGGCGATCTCGTCGGGAGTCGCCCCGAACTCGACCGCCGCGAAGTCGGTCACGCCGATGTCGGCGAGGGCGGCGAGACGATCGATGACCTCGGACTCCGAACCCACCACCGCGATATCGGCCGGACCCGACACACCTTCCTTGTCGAGCATGGCGCGGTAACTCGGCAACTGTCCGTAGACCACGAACACCTGGGCGGCGCGCTCGAAGGCGGCCGCCTTGTCCTTGGTCACGCACACCGGCAGCGCGGCGATCACTCGCGTCGAGTCACGACCGGCCTTCTCGGCCGCGGCCTTCAAGGTGGGCACGGTGTGATTGGCCAACGTCTGCGGTCCGGTGCACCAGGTGAGGGTGCCGTCGGCCAGCGCGGCGGTGACCTTCAACATCTGCTCACCGAGCGCGGCGATCACGACGTTCGGCCGGCTGCCACCGGGCACCGACACGCCACCGTTCACGCGGAACTCCTCACCGGCGTGCGCCACCGGACGACCCTCGAGCAACGGCATCATGACCTCGAGGTACTCGCGCATGTGCCGCACGGGCTTGGCGAAACTCATTCCCCACATCGACTCGACCACGATCTGATGGCTCAAGCCGATGCCGAGACACAGCCGTCCCGAACACGCCGCATTCACGGTGAGGGCCTGCTGGGCCATCATCATCGGGTGACGCGGATAGGTGGGGACCACGCTCGTGCCGAGTTCGATGCGCGGAACCTCGCGACCGATCACGGCCAGCGCGGTCAGCGCGTCGTGCCCGAAGATCTGGGGCGCCCAGTAACTCGCGAAGCCATCGGCTTCCGCCCGCTTGGCCTCGGCCACCATGGCGTCGAGGGTTCCGTCATTGGCTGCACCGCCGAAGATTCCGATTCGCATGCCCGCACGGTAGCCCCACACGGGCTCGAAGACGTCAGCGAAGATCGCGGCGCGAAGTCGATCAGGCCAAGGTGACGATGTCGAGCCAGTCCTCGCCGAAGTAGTCGACCTGACCATCGGGCATCAGGAGCACCTTGGTGGGCTCGAGACGTTCCACGAACTCGGCGTCGTGACTCACGAAGACGATCGAGCCCTTCCACGACGACAACGCGTCGGCCACCGCCTCCCGACTCGGCGGGTCGAGGTTGTTCGTCGGCTCGTCGAGCAGCAACAAGTTGTTACGCCCGACCATGAGCATCGCCAGCGCCAACTTCGTCTTCTCGCCGCCCGACAACGTGCCGGACTTCTGGAAGACCTTCTCCCCCGACAGTCCGAACATGCCGAGCAGTCCGCGCAATTGCGTCTCGGTGAGTTGCACACCGGGTGGCACCTCGCGACGAATGTTGTCGAGGAGGCTCGCCGAGGTGTCGAGGTTGTCGTGCTCCTGCGCGTAGTAACCCATCGACACCTGATGACCGAAGCGGAAGTCGCCGAGGTCGGCCGTGGTCTCTCCAGCGAGGATTCGTAGGAGGCTCGTCTTGCCGGCACCGTTGAGGCCGAGCACCAGCAGACGTTCACGACGACCGAGATCGAACGACACGTCCTCGAACACCGGTGGTCCGCCGTAGCCCTTGCACAGATGCTCGGCAGTCACCACGGTTTCGCCGCACGGTGGCGGATCGGGAAACCGCACGGTGATCGCACGAGAAGCCGTGGGTGCCACGACCTTCTCGGACTCCAGGCGGTCGATGCGCTTCTCGATGCTGTGGGCCATCGCCGCTTTGGTGGCCTTGGCACCGAAGCGATCGACCACGGTCTGCAGACGCTGGATCTCCTTGGCCTGCAGGGCGGCTTTCTTGGTGAGGCGTTCTTCGTCCTCGGCGCGCGACTTCAGATACTGGCTATATGTACCGCGGTACTCGACGACGTGACCAGTTGCGTCCTCGGCCACCCGGTCGAGATGCAACACGCGGGTGATCGCCTCGTCGAGCAGATCGAGGTCGTGACTGATCACGAGCAGCGCACCGCGATACTGGCGCAGGAACGACAACAACCAGTTCTTGGCATCGACGTCGAGGTGATTCGTGGGTTCGTCGAGCAGCAAGGCATCGCTGCCGGCGAACAGGATGCGCGACAGCTCGACACGACGGCGCTCACCACCCGACAGGACACCAACCGGCAGATCGAGACGAGACGCGGTGAGACCGAGACCGGCGGCGATCGATCGTGCCTCGCTCTCGGCCGCGTAGCCCCCGCGTGACGCGAATTCGTCCTCGGCACGCGAGTAACGCGCGACGTTGCGCTCACTCGCGTCCTCTTCCATGGCGATGCGCAATTTCTCGAGTCGCGCCAGGTCTTCATCGACGTTGCGTCCCGAGAGGATGTGCGAGATCGCCGTGCGACCGTCGAAGACCCCGGCGATTCGCGGATCCTGCGGCAGATAACCGAACCCGCCCTTGCGGGTCACCTTGCCGGCGATCGGCTCGGCGTCTCCGCCCAGAACCTTGAAGAGGCTCGTCTTGCCGGCGCCGTTGCGTCCGACCAGACCGACTTTGTCCTTGGGCATGATCGTGAAGGTCGCGTCCTGAACGACGACGCGACCGCCGACCTCGACCGACAACGACTGGACCTGGAGCACCCTCCAAGTGTGTGGCGCACGAACCGGACTCGCAACCCGTGACGGGTTCAGTCTTGAGTGGTCGTGGTGACGACGAGCGAGTCGTCGGGTGTGGTGGCGTCGGACGCGGTGTCGTCGACGACGGAGCCATCCGGTGCGGAGTCGTCGGTCGGGTTCACGTCGACGATCGCATCGGGCAATTCCACGTCCTCCACGAACTCGGATTCGAGGCACTTGCCCGCGCCACCACCCGGCGCGTTGCCGAGAACCTTGGCGAGCACCGCCACGAGAAGATCGTTGCCCTCCATCGACGGATGAATGCCGTCACCCGACAGAACACCGTCGGATTTCGAGATCGACTCCCAGTCGACCAGCCAGACGTTGTCGCGATTGCGGGCCTCGACCTCGATGGCGTCGTTGACCTCACGTTGGTCGGGCCGATACATCGACGTGGTGAACAGCGCGATCGGTCGCGGCGACAGTTTGTCGAGCATGCTCGAAAGGACACGCTGGTAGACCTCGGGGGTCTGCCAGTAGTTGGTGCCGAGGAAGACGACGGCGGCATCCCAGCGCTCGTCCATCTTCGCTTCCAACACTTCGGGCCCGAACTCGATCGACATACCGATCTCGGCTTCGATGACCATCTGCCAGCCGAGCGGCACGAGGCGACGGCACGCCTTGTTGTTGTAGCGGCGCGCCACGGTGGCAAAAATCGAGTCACCGATCAGGATCACACGCGGACCGTCGGCCACCTGACCGATCGTGCGGTCGAAGGTCGGCAACGCCGGCTCACGACTTCCGGCCGGATCGGCCGGACTCACCGACGGCAGGACACCGATGCCACTCACGGTGCCGAGTGGACCAGAAGGCGGCGTGGACTTAGGCGATCCGTCACCGGCGCAGGCCGACATCGCGAAGGTGCCGGCAACGGCCAGCGCGACGAGACGTCTCATGCGTCGCCGTGGCGATGCGAGCGGAGTTCGTCGCGGATCTCGGTGAGGAGGCCGATCTCGGTGGGTGGCGCCACGGCTTCGTCACCGGTCGCACGGTTGTAGATCTTGAGCATCACGAAGAGGACGAGGGCGATCGAGACGAACGTGACGGCCACGGTCAGGAAGGCACCGAATCGGATCTGCGCATCGTTGATCTCGAGTACGAGCGCATCGTCGAAATTCGGCTGGCCGAACGGGATGGCCACGAGGGGCATGATCACGTTCTGCACG
>Ga0255083_1000244_pt1 | contig 13941 bp, 11 predicted proteins | sample Colum_Colum_RepC_FD_188460 | JGI IMG/M metagenome (GOLD analysis project Ga0255083, IMG submission 188460) | Freshwater microbial communities from Columbia River, Oregon, United States - Colum_Colum_RepC_8h | ecosystem: Environmental > Aquatic > Freshwater > River | place: USA: Oregon...
CGCGTAATTAGTGATGATAGCCCAGAAAGCGTGATGCGACTTTTCAGATGCGTTTTGCGCCCTAGCCGTGTTGGCCGAAATCCTATGCGCACCCATCGTCCCGCCCTCCGCAAGTTCCTGCTTTGTGCCGCCTGCCTGACGTCCGCCCTGTTGCCGGCGGCGACCGTCACGTGGGACACTTCCACGACGGCCGGTTTCCAGTCGGGTAATGGTACCTGGGGGACGAACGCCTTCTGGTCGGCCGATGGGACGACGCTACTGCCTTGGGTCGCGGGTGATATCGCGGTTTTTCAGGGGGAACCAGTTGCTGTCACGAACGCCATCACGGTTGGTTCGGTTCAGGCTATTTCTGGAATTACCTTCGGTTCTGCGACGACTTTCGGCAATTGGACAATCTCTGGAAGCGCGTTGAACTTGAGCGCCGCCGCGTCTTTTACGGTCAATGCCAGTTCAACGTCGTCGATCGGCAATGTCATCTCCGGTGGCTTTGGGTTGATCAAGGCGGGAGAGGGAGTCCTGACTCTTAGCGGCCTGAATACCTATACGGGTGCGACAGCGGTCTCGGCCGGAGCGTTGACTTTGGCGACCGGCGCATCGATGAGCTCGGCGTCCCTGTCCGTGGCGGCTGGAGCAAACCTCATCCTTAACTCCAACGCCACGACCTCAGCTTTGACTGGCTCTGGTAACGTGACGATTGGGAATGGTGCCACCCTGACGCTTAACACGACGTCGGGAAATCCGCAGTTCCATGGCGTTTTCGCCGGATCGGGCAGCTTGGTCAAGTCGGGGGCAGGGGAGGTTTACTTGACGGGTGACAACAGTGGATTCACCGGTGCGGTCACCGTCAACGGTGGGATGATTTCTACCCAGAATGCGTTCAGCAGCCTGGGGTCGGGCGATGTCACGGTCACCGCAAATGCGACGATAGGCACCTTTGCGGCGATGCCGGTAGGCCGGTTAAACAATAAACTGAATGTAGTAGCCGGGAGTCTGACACTTGGGCGCACTGGACGAACAATCCTGGGTAACGATGTCATCGCCAGCGGCTCTGGTAGCATCGTTATCGGCGGTGGTGGGGTTGCGGTGATCGAAAAGGACATACGAAACACCGGCACTGGTACTCTTAGCGTGGCCTCTGGTAGCACTTTGCAACTAGGCAACGGCGGCACGACAGGCACCTTCAACGGCGGACTAGCCTTCAGCCAATCCGCTGGCAATTTAGTCTTTAATCGCTCGGATAACGTCACCTACTCGGGCGCGCTTACCGGCACGGGAAGCCTCAATCAGTTGGGTTCAGGTAATCTGACTTTGACGGGCCTGAATACCTATACAGGTGCGACAGCAGTCTCGGCCGGAACGTTGACTTTGGCGACCGGTGCATCGATGGGCTCGGCGGCTCTGTCCGTGGCGGCTGGAGCCAACCTTACGCTTAATTCCAACGCCACTACCTCAGCCTTGACGGGGTCTGGTGCCGTGACGATCGGGACTGGTGCCACCCTGACGCTTAATACGACGTCAGGAAACCCGCAGTTCCTCGGCGTTTTCGTCGGCTCAGGCAACTTGGTCAAGTCCGGGGCTGGGGAGGTTTTCTTGACGGGTGACAATAGTGGATTCACCGGTGCGGTCACCGTCAATGGTGGGATGATTTCTACCCAGAATCAGGTCAGTAGCTTGGGCTCGGGCGATGTTACGGTCACCGCAAACGCAACGATCGGTACTGTTATCCCGACGGCGGTAGGCCGGCTGAATAATAAATTGGACGTGACAGCTGGAACGCTGACGCTTGGGCGCAATGGGCGAACTATCCTGGGCAACGATATCATCGCCAGTGGCTCGGGTAGTCTCGTCATCGGCGGTGGTGGGGTTGCCGTGATCGAGAAGGACATCCGTAATATCGGTACGGGTACATTGAGCGTGGCTGCTACAACCACGTTGCAAATAGGTAGTGGCGGCACCACGGGAACTTTAAGCAGTAACCTTTCATGCGCTGGCATCTTGGCCTTTGACCGGTCAGACAGTGTCACCTATACGGGCCTGCTTGCCGGCGCGGGGGGCCTCAATCAGTTAGGTTCCGGCAACCTTATCCTGACGGGCGCGAACACTTACACGGGCACGACGACGGTCTCAAGGGGTACCTTGACCTTGGCGTCGGGCGCTAGTATGGGCGCCGGGGCGCTCTCAGTCGCCTCCGGGGCCAGTCTGATTTTGAATTCCTCTGCAACTACCTCCGCTTTGACCGGTTTAGGCACTGTCAGGGTTGGCGACGGCACGACATTAACCTTGAATACGACGTCAGCTGCTCCCCAGTTTCTCGGTATTTTCGCCGGCTCAGGCAACTTGGTCAAGTCCGGGGCAGGGGAGGTTTTCCTTGCGGGAGACAACAGTGGATTCACTGGGACGGTCACCGTCAACGGCGGGATGATTTCCACCCAGAATGCAGTCAGCAGCTTGGGGTCGGGCGACATTACGGTCACCGCAAATGCGACAATAGGAACGCATAACACGATGCCGGTCGGCCGCTTGAATAACAAGTTGAACGTGACCGCCGGGACTCTGACGTTAGGTCGAAATGGACGAACAATCCTGGGTAACGATGTCATCGCTAGCGGCACGGGTAGTATCGTCATCGGCGGTGGTGGGGTTGCGGTGATCGAGAAGGACATCCGCAATATCGGTACAGGCACCTTGAGCGTAGCCGCGGGCTCCACGCTGCAGTTGGGTAATGGCGGCACGACCGGGACTCTAAGTGGTAGCCTTTCGTACGCCGGAAACCTGGCCTTTAATCGATCAGACAGCGTTACCTACGCAGGCGTGCTGTCTGGCACGGGCAGTCTCAATCAGTTAGGTTCTGGCAACCTAGTCCTTACGGGTGCGAACAGCTACACGGGCACGACGACGGTCTCGGCCGGAACGCTGACCTTAGCGACCGGTGCATCGATGAGCTCGGGGCCTCTGTCCGTGGCGACCGGAGCGAACCTGGTGCTTAACTCCAACGCCACGACCTCGGGCTTGACGGGCTCCGGTGCCGTAACGATTGGGAGTGGTGCCACCCTGACGCTTAATGCGACGACAGGATGGCCTCAGTTCCAGGGCGTTTTCGCCGGCTCAGGCAACTTGGTCAAGTCCGGGGCTGGGGAGGTTTTCCTTACGGGAGATAACAGTGGATTCACTGGGACGGTCACCGTCAACGGCGGCATGATTACCACCCAGAATGTGGTAAGCAGCTTGGGTTCCGGCAGTATTACGGTTACCGCAAGCGCGACGATAGGCAGTAATGGAACGACGACGGTAGGACGGTTGAACAATAAATTGAATGTGACTGCCGGCACCCTGACGCTTGGCCGCACTGGACGAACGATCCTGGGTGACGATGTCATCGCCAGCGGCTCGGGCAGTATCCTCATCGGCGGTGGTGGGGTTGCGGTGATCGAGAAGGACATCCGCAATATCGGTACGGGTACCTTGAGCGTAGCCACGGGCACTACGCTGCAGTTGGGTGGTGGCGGGACGACAGGGACGTTTAATGGTGGCTTGGCCTTCAATCAGTCGACCGGCAATTTGGCCTTCAATCGCTCGGACAACGTCACCTACTCGGGCGTGCTGTCCGGCACGGGAAGTCTGACTCAGGCGGGAGTAGGTAATCTTACCCTGACGGGTGCGAACACCTATGCGGGCACGACGACGGTCTCGGCCGGCACGCTTACTGTGGGGACTGGCGGCTCATTGGGGACCGGTAGTGTTGTCCTTTCGGGTGGCTCGATCCTCGGCGGTTCCCTCAATTCAAGTAGGTTGACCGCTACTGCGGGCAATTACTCCGGCGTGCTTACGGGCACCGCTGGTTTTACGAAGACTGGAGTGGGTACGTTGGCGCTGGGTGGCGCCAATACGTTCACCGGTTTGACGACGGTTGCCGGCGGCACCCTGCTGGTTCATGGTTCGGTCGGTGCGGTAAGCGTCAGTTCTGCCGCTACGCTGGGTGGTCGAGGGTCGGTTGGTGCGACCGCTTTGGCCTCCGGTGGTAATCTCGCGCCTGGCGCTTCGGTCGGCACCCTGACTCTAGCCTCATTGACGGCCGTAGGCGGCTCTAGTCTGACGTTTGAGCTTAACAACGCCACCGCCGCCGCCGGTGTGGGCTACGATACCGCCATCATCACTGGTAATCTCGACCTCTCCGGGGCTTCCAGCGCCAATAAGATCAACCTGCGGTTAATGAGCTTGGCGAATCCGTTGGACAGCTTGGCGGGCACTCCGACTGCGTTCGCAGTTGGTGCAAATTATCAATTTACCCTCTTCAGGTACGGTTCCCTCAATCTTGGTGGCAACACCACTATTTCCGACCTCTTCACGATCAACACGGATGATTTTTCCGATCAGACTGGGGCAGCGGTCGCTTCGTCCAACTTCAGTATCGCGAACGACGCGAGTAATCAGAGCCTCGTCCTTTCATACACTTCCCCGATTCCAGAGCCTTCCACCTACGGCCTGAGCCTCGGTTGCCTCGGCTTGGCGATCGCGGCGGTACGGCGGCGCCGTCGGATGAGCGTTTGATAGCGGTACTGAGAGCGTTCACAAGGGCGTCCCGCGAGGGGCGCCCTTTTGCTATCGCGCGTTGTAGGCGTGGCACAGGGCCACCGCGGCGGCGTCGGACTCATCCAGCGGCAGTTCGTCGTCCAAACCCAAGACCGACTTCACCATGCGCCCGACTTGCTCCTTGGAGGCCGCACCGTGGCCGGTGACGGCCATCTTGATGCGTTTCGGGGCGTACTCCCTGACGGTGGCTCCTAGCCGCGCCAGCACGCTCAAGGCCGCCCCGCGGGAGGCGCCCATGGCCTGGGCGGTGCGGAAGTTCTGCACGTAGATGGTCTCTTCGATGGCCGCCTGGGTCACACCATGTTCCTTGGCGAGCGACTCCACGGCGTCGGCGATCTTGCCGAGGCATTCGTAGGGCTCGAGTTTAGGCGCCAGTTTCAGGGTCAGGCTCGCGAGGAGCCTCGGTGTGCTGCCGCGCGTATCGACCACCGCCAGGCCGGTGCCGCGCAGGGAAGGGTCGATTCCCAGGATGATGGCCTTGGCTCCCCGGGTGGCCGTCATCGCCTTGGCCGGCGACTTGCGGGGGCGCGCGACCGACGATTTGACGTCGAGGGCGACCCCATCGCGGAGCTTGGCGGTCCAGAGGGAGCGCGAGGAGGAGCGGGCCATGGCTCATCTTGGCGGGCAGGGTGGGGAGGTATCCACCGTAAAAACGCATCGTCCCGGATTGCCTGCCCGTGCCCACGCCCCCCAGCATCGTCGGATGCGGCCCCTCACCTTGCTCGCCCTCGGCCTGACGGCCGCCGTCTTCGGCGCCGAGCCGCCCGTCGTCGTCCGGGAAACCGCGGACATGCCTTCCGTGTCGCCGGTCCTCCACGCGCGCTTCAACAAGGAGACGGTTCCCGAGTGCTCGGCCCTTTGGGCCAGCCCCACCCAGCCCGGGCTTTTCTGGACGCTCTCCGATTCCGGCGACAAGCCGCGCCTGACGGCGATCCGGGCCGACGGCAGCTTTGTCGCCGGGCCGTCCGGTCCTTGGCGTACGGTTGAACTCAGGGGCGCGAGCAACGTCGACTGGGAGGCCATCACCGGCGACGCCTCGGGCCGGATGATCGTCTGCGACGTCGGCAACAACATCTCGCTCCGGAAGGAGCTCGCCCTCTACGTCTTCCCGGAGCCGAAGCTCGGTGCGGCCACGGTGACCGATTTCCGCAAGCTCACCTTCAGCTGGCCGGACCAGAAATCCTTCCCGGACCCTGAGCTAGCGCACGACTGCGAAACCGCCTTCATGGTGGCTGGTCGGCTGTACCTCCTGACCAAGCACCGCCGCGACACCCTTACGGACCTCTGGAGGGTCGATCTGCCGGCCACCGGGGACAAGGCGTTCCCCGTCAAGGTCGGCCGCCTGGACGCCAAGGGGATGGTCACCGACGCCGCGGTATCGCCCGATGGTAAGCGCCTGGCCGTCATGACCTACACCTACCTCTGGGTCTTCGACCTGCCGGCTTCGGGCGAGGCGTTCTTCTCCGGCCCAGCCCGCTCCGCCCCGCTCTCCTTGCCGGCGCTTTCCTGGCAGGTCGAAGGCTGCTCCTGGCTCGACGATGCGACGCTCCTCCTTGGTTCGGAGCAGGGCGACCTCTTCCGCTTGCCGCTCGCCGCCTTGAAGGAAGCCAAGTGAGCGAAGGAGACTTCGCGGGGTGTGGGGCTGACTAGGTAATCACCTCAGTTGAGAATCGGGGAAATACCTCACGAAAATCCCCTCGTCCTGTTCGCCGGTCGTCTTGAAATCCCCGGCGATGAATCCGCCGATCCGCACCTGCTATTTGTTCGATGAGTTTGGCCAACAAATCGGGCCCCTCACCATCGGTGAAACCCTCCGGCAACTCGAGGCATCCCGTCAATTGTTTGGGGCGCGTCCCCGGCGTCTCCAGGTGTGGACCATCGGCTGGCCCACCCGTCTGCAGGCCGACGATGCCCTGGCTCGGCTGCGCCAGCGTCTCGAGGCGTCCTCCCGCTAGGCACAAAAAAGCCGGCCCGAAGGCCGGCTTCCTGGGCTGACCGGAAGTCGTCGCTTAGAGCGCCTTGGCGGCGTTCACGACGGCTTCCTTGGTGATGCCGAGCTCCTTCATCACCACGTCGCCCGGGGCGGAGAGGCCGAAGGTGTCGGTGCCGATGGCCTTGCCGGCGGTGCCGACGTAGCGGCCCCACGAGAGGGTCACGCCCGCTTCGATGCTGACGCGCTTGGTGCAGGCGGTGGGCAGGACTTCTTCCTGGTAGGCCTTGGGCTGGCGGGCGAAGATCTCCATCGAGGGCATCGAGACGACGCGGACGCCCGCGCCGAGTTCCTCGCCGGCGGCGAGGGCGAGCGAGAGTTCGCTGCCCGTGCCGATGAGGATGTGCGTGAGCGCGGCGGTTTCCTTGCGCAGGATGTAGCCGCCCTTGAGCGTACCCTGGCGGCGCGTGGCGACCGGGATGGCGTCGAGGGACGGGACGTTCTGGCGGGAGAGGATGAGGGCCACGGGGCCGTCCTTGCGGGCGACGGCGTGGGCGAAGGCGGCGGCCGTCTCCTCGGCGTCGCCCGGGCGGACCACGTCGAGGTTCGGGATGCAGCGCAGGGCGCTCACGGTCTCGACCGGCTGGTGCGTCGGGCCGTCCTCGCCGACGCCGACGGAGTCGTGCGTGAAGATGTAGAAGGCCTGGAGCTTGGCCAGCGCCGCGACGCGGATCGAGGGGCGCAGGTAGTCGGAGAACGTCAGGAACGTCGCGCCGGAGCCCTTGAAGACGCCGTGGTAGGCGATGCCGTTGAGGATCGCGCCCATCACGTGCTCGCGGATACCGAAGTAGAGGTTGCGGCCACCGGGGGTCGCGACGTCGAAGTCGCCGACGTCCTTGATGTAGTTCTTGGTCGAGCCGTGCAGGTCGGCCGAACCGGAGAGCACGAGCGGGGAGGCCTTGGCGACGGCGTTGATGCAGGCTTCGCCGGAGACGCGGGTGGCGAGGGCGTTCTTGCCGAACTCGGGGATGGCGGTGAGGAGGGACTGGACGTCGCCGTGGTCACCCTTCTGCGCCTTCGCGAGGAGGGCGGCCTTCTCGGGGTTGGCCTTGGACCAGGCGGCGAAGGTCTGCTGCCAGGCGGCGTGCGTGGCGGCCTGCTGGGCCTTGCGGGCGTTGAAGAAGGCGCGGGTCTCGGGCGAGACGTAGAACTTCTCGTCGGGCAGGCCGAGGGCCTTGCGGGAGGCGTCGACGAACTTCACGCCGGCTTCGCCGTGGCCCTTGGCGGTGCCCTGGACTTCGGCGATGCCCTTGCCGATGACGGTCTTGCAGATGATCAGCTTCGGCTTGCCGTTCTTGCTGGCGCGGGCCTTCTCCAGGGCCTCGGCGAGCGGGGCGAGCTCGTTGCCCTGCTTCACGGTGAAGACTTCCCAGTTGGCGGCTTCGTAGCGCTTGGCGGTGTCCTCGTTCTGCGTCTTGGAGGCCAGCGCGTCGAGGGTGACGTCGTTGGAGTCGTAGAGCATGATGAGGTTATCGAGGCCGAAGCGGCCGGCGAAGGAGGCGGCTTCCTGCGAGATGCCTTCCTGGAGGCAACCGTCGCCGGCGAGGCCGACCACGAGGTGGTCGAAGATCTTGTGCTCGGCGGTGTTGAAGTGCGCGGCGGCCATCTTGGCGGCCACGGCCATGCCGACGATGTTGCCCGTGCCCTGACCGAGGGGGCCGGTGGTGGCCTCGACGCCGACGGTCTCGCCGAACTCGGGGTGGCCGGGGGTCTTGGAGTGGAGCTTGCGGAAGTTCTTCACTTCCTGGAGCGGGAGGTCGAAGCCGGCGAGGTGCAGCCAGCCGTAGATGAACATCGAACCGTGGCCGGCCGAAAGCACGAAGCGGTCGCGGTTGATCCACGAGGGGGCGGCCGGGTCGTGGCGGAGGAAGTTGCCGTGGAGGACGGAGCCGATTTCGGCGGCGCCGAGCGGGAGGCCGAGGTGGCCCGAGTGGCAGGCGGCGACGGCGTCCATGGCCAGGCCACGGGCTTCGGTGGCGGCGCGGGAAAGGTCAGCGGAGTTATTGAGCGACATGGTCCATATCGGTTAGGGAAAAACGGCCCTTTATTCCAGCCTTGAATGAGCAGGAACGACCCTGCCAAAGTGCCGCATGGCCGATCAAGAACTCGAGGAAGGCTCCAGCCTGCGTCTGGACTTCAAAAAACTGCGGAAAATCGCCTCCGGCGCCGCCGATGTGATCCCCGCCGTCGCCCAGGACGCCGTCACCGGCGAGGTCCTGATCCTCGGTTACGCCAACGAACTCGCCCTCCAGACCGCCCTCCGGGAAAAGAAGGCCACTTTCTGGAGCACCTCCCGCAATGAGCTTTGGATCAAGGGCCTGACCTCGGGCGACTTCCTCGAGCTCCTCGAGGTCCGCGTCAACTGCGAGCAGAACTCCATCCTCTACAAGGTCCGGCCGGCGGGGCAGGGCGCCTGCCACACCAAGCAGGACGGCAAGGCCCGCTCAGGTTGCTACTACCGTCGCCTCAAGGCCGACGGCACCTTGGAGAAGGCCTGAACTCAGCGGCCCGTGGCCGCCTGCTCCACCAGCAGCGCCGCGACCTCGTAGCGCAGGGTCACGACCGCGTGCCGGCGCGCGGCGTCCGTCGCCCCGTCCGGGACGATGAAGGCGGCTTCCCCGCCGGGCTTGGCCTTGGTCAGGGACCGGAGGGCCGCGGCGGCCGCCTCGCCGGATTCATATTCGAAATAAAAGACGGCGACGACCTGCCGCGGGAAGCCGCCTTCGCCGACGGCGACGGTCACGGCGCGGGCGCGGGTCGCGATGCCCGCCACTTCGGCCCCGAACCAGGCGCGGCGGCGGCCCGTGGCCACGAGGTCGGCCGGTCGCTCCGTCCGCACCAGTAGGTAGCCGCCGGGCGTGGCGTCGAGCAGCGCGCGGGCCGTCGCGGGCAGGACCGCGGGCGTCGCCGGCGTCGGACCGCCGGCGGGCGCGACCGCGAAGGCCGGTTCCGCGAACCCGAAGCCGAAGTGGAGTTCGGGCGTGTCCGCACGGAGCAGGGCCGTGCGCAGGCCGTTCCGCGTCGGTAGCGGCGCGACCTGCGCCAGCAGGCTGCGGACCGCCCGGGAACTCCCGGCGGCCTGCGCCGCCTCGGTCCGGAGGAGGCCGAAGAGGGCGTGCTCCGCCCCCACGCCCAGTCGCGTCGGGCCCGGGCGCAGCAGCCAGGCCCCGAGGCCGACGAGCAGCGCCAGCCCCGCCGCGATCGCCCAGGAGCGCCGCGTCGGGCTCATCGCAGTTCGGCCGCGGCCGCTTCGTCGACGTACAGCGTCGCGTCCGGGTGGTCGCGCAGGAGCGTCGCCGGGCAGGCGGTGCTCCGCGGGTCCCGGAGCGTCGCGCGGACCGCCGCGGCCTTGCGCGGTCCGGGCACGTGCACGCTCAGCCGGCGCGCGTCGCGGAAGACCGGCAACGTCAGCGTCAGCGCGTGCGTCGGGACGTCGGGCAGGGTGGGGAAGCAACCATCGTTGACCTGCTGCCGTCGACAGGCCTCGTCGAGCGCCACGACCTTCACGCGCACGGGGTCGTCGAAATCGGCGACCGGCGGGTCGTTGAAGGCGAGGTGCCCATTCTCGCCGATGCCGAGGCAGATCAGGTCGATCGGCGCCGCGGCGAGCAACGCCGCGTAGGCCGCGCCTGCGACCGCGGGCGGCCGCTCGGCCGGTAGCGGGTGGAAGGCGCCGACCGCGACGTGGTCGAGCAGGTGCGCACGTAGGTAGCGGCGAAAACTTTGCGGGTGGTCCGCCGCGAACCCCACGTAGTCGTCCATGTGGAAGGCCGTCACGCGCGACCAATCGAAACCGAGCTCCGCCGACCGCGAAGCGGCGATCAGCGCGGCGAGGAACTCGTCCTGCGAGGGGGCGCAGGCGAAGATGACGCGGGCGCCGCCCTGCTTGGCGAGCAAGGCGCGCAGGTGCGCCGCCACGGCCTGTCCCGCCGCCCGGCCCAGCGCCGCGCGGTCGGGGTGGATTTCCACCGCCAGCCGGTCGGCGCGCAGCAGGCGGGGCGGGGTCACTTGCCCGGGGTGGCCTTCGCCTTCTGCGCGACGATCGCCTTGACCATGCCCAAGGCCGCCTTCTCGGCGTCGTAGGAGACCATGAAGAGGACGTGGTCGCCCTTGGCCTCGGACTTCAGGGATTGGATCAGCTCCAGCATGACCCGCTGGCTGGCGATCTGGTCGGGGTTTTTGTTGGCTTCATCCATGAGGCCGATGCTGAGCAAGCCCGCCACCCCCTTGAGTTGGCCGGCCACCTGGCTGGCCTTGCCCTCGTTGATCATCTGACCGTCGAAGGTCCCCACGAGGTTCGGGCCCGTCTCGCCCAGCGTCAGGACGCCGCGGCGCAGGCCGTTGGGGTCGCCCGGCATCTTGAGCGCCTCGACGTCGACTTCGATGCGGAGGAAGGGGGCGCCGGGCGCGGAGAGGTCGGTCGTGGGCCGGAAGGAGGCCGCCTTGCCGTTGTAGGCGTCGAGCGCCGCGCCCAGCTTGGCGCGGTTGCCGACGAGCGCGGTATCCGCGGAGACGAAGACGACCAGGGTAGGGTCGGCCTTCGTCGCGGTGCGTTCCTTGCCGTCGAGGGAGCTGCCCAGTTGGTCGACGTCCCACCCGGTGAAGGCGCCCAGGGCGATGGCGTCGACCTTGGCCGACTTCGCGTAGGTCTCGATCTTGGCGACGTCGAAGCGGCCGCGCAGCACGCCGGCGAACTGCGGGCTCTTCGGGTCGACGCCCGGGTAGAAACCCACGACGACGTCGTTCAGGTCCTTCTCGAAGTCGAACCCCAGCTTCTCCTTGAACGCCCGGAACGTCGGGTTGGCGCGGACGTCGTCGCCAAAGGCCTTGTCCAAGGTCTGCCCGAACTTGCTTTCGTCGAGCGAGCGGACGCCGAGGTGGAAGAACCCGCCGATCTCCGCCGCGGGCACGCCCTTGGTGTCGACGGCGTGGGCGGAGGGGAGGCCGAGGGTCAGGGCGGCGAGGAGCAGGAGGGGCTTCATGGGGGTCCCTACGAATTAATCCTTCCCGCGCGACCGCTCCAGCCCATTCCCAACAAAAAGGGCGCCCGGTGGGCGCCCTTTTGACGTCGGTCAAACGGCCTTACTTCGTCGTCGCGCCGACCGGCTTCTTCTTGCCGCCGCTGGCCTTCACGGCCGGGGTCGGGGCGGCGCCGCCTTGGGCTTCCATCTGCTTCTCGGCGATGTCCATGATCTGGGAGACCATGCCGATGAGTTTTTCCGTCTCGAGCGAGATGGTCATCACGGCTTGGTTGCCGTTGACGCTGAGGGGCTGGATGCCGGCGACCAGGTCGGCCCCCATCTTCTTGATGGCCTGCTGTTCGGCGGGTTCAGCCGGGTCGATGGCGAGGAGCAACGGCGCGGCGGCGAGGAAGCCCTGGATCTGCTGGCCGCTGGTCTTGGCCTTCTCGGCCGAGGTGAAGTTGGCGGCGATCTTGTAGACTTGGTTCGGGCCCTTCTCGCCGAAGGCCATCGCGGCGCTGGCCAGACCGGTCTGCTCGAGTTCCGGGGTCGACGGCAGGCGGGCCAGGTTGACGGCGAAGAAGCCATAGGCCTTGCCGGTCTCGGCGACGAAGCTCTTGTGCGCTGCGCTGAGGGCGTAGGCCGGGCTCTTGCCGGCGAGGCTCGCGAAGCAGTTGGCGGCGTCCTTGGGCTGGACGATCACGATGGTCCCGGCGTCCACGACGAAGAGCCCGAGCTGGAAGCTGTCGGGGCCGTCGGCCTGCGGCTGGGCCTTGGGGTCGGCGACCGCGGCGAAGAACTGCAGCGCGTTCCAGCCGGTCTTGCCGCCGGCCGTGAGCGTGGCGATGCCGCGCTTCTTGCCGAAGGCTTCGACCTTCTTGGGGTCGACCTTGACGTGGAGGATGGCGGCGCCCGAGAAATCGGGGGCACCGTTGGCGCCGTTGCTGATGTTCAGGCCGAGGGCGAAGGAGTTCTTCGTGTCGTTGGTGTCGACGCCGAACTCCTCGCGCAGGATCTTATCGTAGTTCGGCTGGCCCGCCGGGCCGGCGGCGGCGGCCTTGAGCGAGATCTTCTCGGCGCGTTCGCGCAGGGCCTTCATCGCGGGGGAGGTGTTGATCTGCAGACCCGTGGTCGGGGCGGTCACCAGGACGATGGCGGCGTCGGCGGGGATGCCCCGGGTGTCGAACTGCTGGGCCGGCAGGGCGGCGCCGGCGGTGGCCAGCAGGGAGGCGAGGAGGAGGCGCATGTGGGGGACTGTCCCTTGGGGTTAAACCCTTGGGGGGTATTGGCTAGCCCAAATCGTCTGAACGGCACATTTTAGGCTCTAAACAGGCTTATTTAGGCCGATGGGCACAAAAAAGGGGCGTCTTTCGACGCCCCTCAAAGGTGCTAGTGAATCCGGGGATTAGTAGCCGCCGCGATCGCCGCCGCCGAAGCCGCCGCGATTGCCGCCGCCGAAACCACCACGACGCTCGCCGCCGCCGAAGCCACCGCGGCTGCCGCCGCCGAAGCCACCACGGTCGCCGCCGCCGAAGCCGCCACGGCGTTCGCCACCGCCGAAGCCGCCGGAGCGGGGACGGTCGCCACCACCGAAGGAGGGACGTTCTTCACGGGGACGAGCCACGTTGACCTTCAGGGGACGACCCATGAAATCGACGTTCTCGGTCTTGGCGATCGCATCCTGAGCCTGCTGGGCGTTGCCCATGGTCACGAAGGCGAAGCCGCGGGGACGACCCGTGAACTTGTCCATCATGACTTCCACGGAGACCACTTCGCCCGCTTGGGAGAAATGAGCGCGGATGTCGGCTTCGGTTGCGGCCCAGGGCAGATTGCCCACGAACAGTTTGTTTTCCATATCTTTTGTTTTGCTTGGTTTACCTTCACCGCATTGCCCGTTTCCGACCTTCGGATTTCGATTTGCCGTCTTAGCGACCGTCAACTCACCGGATTCTTGCGGGGCTTGCCTCTTACTTTGGTTATTTTCCGAGACAAGCCTGACCACTGATAAGGTACATTGGCGGCCGGAGGGCAAGTTTATTCACAATAGGGGTCATCCTCCAGCTCGGCATTGACTCCCTTACCCCTCGTAAAGAGGCTGTTTTCATGAGCCAAGCGTTGACTCCCGCGCAGATCGAGGCGGCCTTGGCCGGCTTGAAGGGCTGGGGTCTGGATGGTTGCAAGTTGTTGAATTCCTATGAGTTAAAGGATTTCAAGGCCGCCTTGGCTTTCATCAACCAGGTGGGGGCCGTCGCCGAGGCGCAGGACCATCACCCGGAAATCCATAACTCCTGGAACCGCGTCACCCTCCGGCTCTGCACCCATGATGCGGGGGGCCGCCTCACCGAGAAAGATTTGACCCTCGCCCGGGCCATCCAATCCATCCCCCTCCCGTGATCGACC
>Ga0255083_1000247_pt1 | contig 13811 bp, 12 predicted proteins | sample Colum_Colum_RepC_FD_188460 | JGI IMG/M metagenome (GOLD analysis project Ga0255083, IMG submission 188460) | Freshwater microbial communities from Columbia River, Oregon, United States - Colum_Colum_RepC_8h | ecosystem: Environmental > Aquatic > Freshwater > River | place: USA: Oregon...
AATCTCGATCAAGTTTTCGTATTGATCTATTTCGTTATACATGTGTGCGGAAAGCCGAACATAGGATTTGTCGCGCACGGTCATGCACATGCATTCAACATTTAGTTCTAATCCGGCTCGTTCGACAAGTGAATCAATCTGTGGTTTCGTAAGCGGTTGATTGACAGGCAGTTGCACCATGCGTAGCCACGGTGCTTCAGCGGTGTTTCCGAGATGATTTGAGGTTCCCCAGGCTTTGCGGAGCAATGCAGCCGCACCGTCGGCCACATTGCGATTGTGAGAATCACGCTGTGAATAAGGCCATTGTTCCTGAAACGCAATTGCAGCAGGAACTGACAGATATGCCGAATAGTCACTGGTGCCTTGCCATTCAAATGATGAAGGGAAACCGTCTTCAAAACCCCACGATGGTGCAAGGGGCTTCATCATTGTGCGAATTTCTGGTGATCCACAAATCAGTGCACCAGCAGGACGTGGAGCGCACAACCATTTATGCAAATTGCCAACCCAGACGTCGAAAGTGTTTGGCAATGGGTGCTCCAACATTCCTGCGGAATGCGCAGCATCAATAACGAACTTTGCGTGTGGGTGTGTCGTTCGTATTGCGGCGATGATGTCATCGACAGGAAAGAGCACTCCCGTTTCTGATGTGATGTGATCAAGAACTACAACAATTGGCTCACCATTGTTTGGAAGCAGTGCGCGAATTCGCGAACTAATGGTTTCGGCAGTTACATCGTGCGGATACACCAAGTCGGCAACGGCATAAGTGGCGCTACTGCGAAATGCAATGTGTTGCATGCCGTATAACACGCCGCCGTATCCAAGCGAAGTAGCAACAAGGTGTGTTCGTTGATTTCGCGAGGTCGCGTCGTCGACAAGTGCTTGCACTGCAGTGACAACGCCCTGAGAGGCATTCGGTACGAACGAAAAATGTTCTGGAGCGACACCAAACCAATAGGCCACAATGTGTCGCGCTTCGATCATCAGCTGTGGAAGTTCGTAGCGAAACCAGTGATTGGGGTTGCTGTTTGCGCGATCAATGAACGTGTTTTGTACGTCTTGAACAGAAATGGGAACTGCTCCGTAGGAGCCGTGGTTTAGGTAAGCAATCGCTCTGTCCAACTGCCACAGCGCAGCGAATTCATTATGTGCGATGGTCACGCTACGAAGGTAACCGATCGATCACTGTGCTGTGGAGCAACCCGTTACTGCTGACCAGTGAGTTCGCACGCCAGTTTGATTTACCAATGCGGTCAGTAATTGTTCCACCGGCTTCTTGCACTATTGGGTAAATTGCTGCGTTGTCGTATGGCGCAAGCCCGATGGCATCAATTGCAACATCAATTGCGCCTTGTGCCACCAACATGTGTTGCCAAAAATCGCCAAAGCCACGCGATCGCAAAGCGTCTACTTGTAACTGCTGCAATGCGGGTAAGCCACCAACTTTTTCCCAACCTGTGTTTGGTGTCGTGCTTACGTGCGCATCTGAAAGTTCACTCACTGTGGATACGTATATACGTGTTCCGTTGAAGTAAGCGCCGTCGCCAACTGAGGCCCACCAGCGCATACCCAGTGCTGGAGCTGACACCACACCCAACACAGGAATTTCGTTGTGCACGAGCGCAATGAGCGAACCCCACACGGGAACTCCGCGAACAAAGTTGGTGGTGCCATCGATGGGGTCGATGACCCACACGTACTCAGCATCGGTTGGGCCGCTCGTTCCGTGCTCTTCGCCGTAGATCCCGAACTCGGGGAATGCATCGCGAAGCACTGATGAAATAGCCGTTTCGGTATTGCGATCTATTTCGGTGACTTCGCTGTTGTCGGCTTTGCGGGAAACCGTGAACATGCGGTTGTTAAATCCAGCATGGCTTACTTCGTCTGCAGCGTTGGCAGCCCGCAGCGCGGTCTCCAAGAATTGCTTATTTGTTGACAAGACGTTGGACGGTTGCGGCGATGCCTTCGGCATCAAGTCCAATCCGCGAAAGAATTGCATCTGGCTTTGCTTGTGGAATGAACTGCTTCGGAATACCGAGCACTTCAACAACTGGGCGATTGGCTCCCGAAGTATGTGTCACCACATCTTCAATGGTCATGCCGATTCCGCCTTCGCGGATTCCGTCTTCAACCGTGATGACAACTTTGTGTGCCGAAGCATAGTCAATCATGGACTGGTCAAGTGGCGCACATGAGCGCACATCCCACACCGTCGCAGAAATTCCCTTCGCGGCAAGCAGGGCAACAGCGTCTAGTGATGGTCCAACCATCTTGCCGATGGCCAAAATGCAAACTGTATTTGATTGGTCGGTGAGCAGTTTTCGTGCAGCAAGTCCTGAACCAACATCAGATGCATCACCACTGCGTGCTTTACCCTTTGGGTATCGAATAACAACTGGTCCTTCATTGGCCAGCATGATTGCATCTTTCAGCATCTGTTCAACTTCTTGTGTGCTTGAAGGTGCGAGAACTCGCATTCCCGGAACTTTCGACAACAGTGCCATGTCGTAAATGCCGTGGTGACTTGGACCATCGTCGCCAGTGATGCCAGCGCGATCAAGACAGAAAATGACTGGCAGTCGATGTAACGCAACGTCGTACACCACCTGGTCCCATGCGCGATTCAAAAATGTTGAATACAACGCAACGACTGGACGCATGCCGCCCATTGCCATTCCGGCTGCAGCAGTTACCGCGTGTTGTTCCGCAATACCTACGTCGAAGAAGCGATCAGGGAATTGTTCTTGAAATTGAATGAGTCCTGTTGGCCCAGGCATGGCTGCGGTGATGGCAACGATGCGCGGGTCAGTTTTTGCGAGATCAACAATGGTGTTTGCAAATGCTTCGGTGTATCCGGTTGGCACTGACTTTGAGGGTCCAGTAGCAGGGTTGAAAATGGGAGCATCATGCAAATGCTTTTCGTCGTCGTCTTCTGCAGGCGAGTATCCGCGTCCTTTTTGTGTGATTACGTGGATCACAATCGGTCCTTCTTCAACACGTTGCTGCGCGGCATTTAACGCATGTTCAAGTGCTTCTAGGTCATGGCCATCAATTGGTCCTACATAACGAACACCTAGTGCTTCAAAAAATGCAGGTGGCTGAAGAAATTCGCGAACACCAGCCTTGAACGCTTCCATTCCTCTTTCGGCTTGTGTTCCGATGACCGGCAGATTTTTCAAAAACTTTTCAATCTTGCGTTGACGGCGCACATACACAGGGTTCAAGCGAATATCGGTCAACTTGTTAGACAACGCACCTTGACTCAAGTTCGACACGGTTGGCGCGTAACTGCGGCCGTTGTCGTTCAACACCACAATCACGCGCTTGCCACTGTGTCCGAGGTTGTTCAGCGCTTCGTATGCCATGCCACCCGTCATTGAGCCATCACCAATGACAGCAACAATGTGGCGACGATCTGGCGTTTGTCCTGCGTCGCGGGCGGCGGCAAGGCCGTATGCATAGCTGAGCACCGTGCTCGCGTGGCTGTTTTCTATGAAGTCATGAATGCTTTCTTCGCGACTTGGGTACCCAGAGATACCGTCGGCTTGACGCAACCTATTAAATCCTGCACTCCGGCCAGTAACAATTTTGTGAATGTATGCCTGATGTCCTGTGTCCCACAAAATTGCATCACGTGGCGAATCGAATACGCGGTGCAGCGCGAGTGTCAGTTCAACTGCGCCAAGGTTCGAACCTAAGTGGCCGCCAGTTTCTGACACAGCGCTGACGACAAACTCGCGAATTTCCTCGGCAAGCGCCTCGAGTTGAGGGAGTGTGAGTGGCCGCAGATCACTGGGTTGGCGAATATCTGCGAGGGCCATGGCGCTCAACGCTATCCGCGCTAGAGCGCTGGGTGAGAAGCCATGCGGGCATCTAAACGGCGGTGATTCCAATTATGAAGCCAGGTGCCAATTACATATCCGAGACCAAAAACAAGCAAACCACCAAGTCCGTCCAACCAAAAGTGATTACCGGTGACCACGATGCACAACAGGGTTGTTGCGGGGTAGAGGAATAAGGCGATACGTGCCCAACGTCTCTTTGCGATTGGCCACAACGCAAATACGCACCATGTGGACCATCCAATGTGCAGAGAGGGCATTGCTGCATATTGGTTAGACAGTGATGCTGCTGGACCTTCGTTGAATGCCCATGGCCCACCAAATTCGGCAACCGTGTCTACAAAACCAAAGTTTTCTGCACCGTTGTAATTGCGTAGTTCATGTTCGATGCAAGCACCGCCGTAGCCCCCATTTTTCGTTGGGCATGGCTCATCGAGCAAACGTGGCGGCATGAGTGGGAAGAGCACAAAGCCGATGATCGCAAGGCCGGTCATAGCCGCAAGGGAGTTTCTCCATTGGGCAAACACGTCTGGTCGACGTTTAAACAACAAAATGAACACGCCCATGGTGACAAAAAAATGAGCCGTGCCGTAATAGGTATTCATCAACTTGATAAACCACTCGTGCGGTAAGAAAAAATCTTGAATTGATTCTTCGTGATACAACCCAAGTGCCCGTTCAATTCGAATGACGCGAACCGCATTGGTAAACGAGTGCAGTGGAACATCAACTCCGTTGACAAGTGCAGAACCAAATTGATTGCGAATCATGGTGTAGATCGCATAGAACACCGAGACGATTAACGCTTCCTTCCACCACAAAGTGCGGTGGTGGCGAGGAAGTGCGACGCTCGTCATGGGTTCTGCGGCGGCGTTCACGTCATAAATCGTACGCCTTGTGGTGGCACGCCAAGCCTCAGCACGACCACCTTCGGTAGGATTAGGCCATGTCTTTACGAACCGATTCGCCGTTAGTTGAACCAGATGTCATTGCTCGAGTGCTTGCCAAGGGTCGCAGCACTGGCGCTGAATTCTCAGAGATCTATGTAGAGGACAAGCGGTCAACTTCTGCAGGGCTAGATGACGGAAAAGTCGAGCAGGTAACAAGTGGTCGCGATCGCGGCGCTGGTATTCGAGTAATCGCTGGCGACACCACTGGTTTTGCTCACACTTCAGACCTTTCTGAGCGTGGTTTGTTGGCCGCAGCAGAAGCCGCCGCAGCCGCCGCCAAGCAGGGCGATGGCGGTGTGCACACCATTGCGTTGCAGCCGGTGTTTCGTCACCCAGTGAACACCATTGTGCAATTTCCTGACACGGTTGCAAAAGCGCGCAAAGTAGAGCTCTTGCAACGCGCCGATATTGCTGCGCGTGGAGTGCACGGAGCAATCGTGCAGGTGTCTGCCGGATACGGCGACTCGATCAAGCAAATTCTCATTGCAAACTCGGATGGAATTTTTAGCGCAGACGAACAAGTACGCACCTTGATGCGTGTGAGCGTCATTGCAAATGGCGATGCCGGAATGCAAACGGGTTACAACTCGCTTGGTCACACCATTGGTTTTGAAGTCTTTGATGAAAACGATGTTGAAGAACTCGCAATTCGTGCAGCGCAGCAAGCAATCACCAAGTTGCAGGCACGACCAGCGCCTTCGGGTGCAATGCAAGTAGTGATCAAGCAGGGTTCTGGCGGAGTGTTGTTCCATGAAGCATGCGGACACGGACTCGAAGCCGACCTCGTTGGCAAGGGTTCAAGTGTGTATCGCGGAAAAATGGGCGAACTTGTTGCTTCACCGTTGGTCACCGTGATTGACGATGGAACGATGGCGGGCGAGTGGGGTGCAATTGGCGTTGATGACGAAGGCCATGCATCGCAAAAGAACACGCTGATTGAAAATGGAATTTTGACCGACTACATGTGGGACTACATTCGCGCTCGCAAAGAAGGTCGCAAGCAAAGCGGCAACGGTCGCCGTCAGAGTTATGCAGACTTGCCAATGGTGCGCATGACCAACACGTTTGTGACTAACGGTTCAGAGAACCCAGACGACATCATTCGCGCAACCGACCACGGTGTGTACGTTGCAAAACTTGGTGGCGGTCAAGTAGATACCGCAAGCGGTGACTTTGTGTTCGGAATGGTTGAGGCGTACCTCATTGAAAACGGTGAAATCACCGAACCATTGCGCGAAGGAAATCTCATTGGTAATGGACCGCAAGTGTTGAAGGACATTGACCTCATGGGAAATGACTTCGCAATGGGCGGCCCTGGAACATGTGGCAAAGACGGGCAAGGCGTGCCTGTTGGCGATGGTTGCCCAACGTTGCGCGTGAAGTCCATGACCATTGGCGGAACCGCAGCATGAGCACAACAGTCGATGATCTGCAGGCAATTGCAGATCGCGTAGTGGCACAAGCAGGTGCAGGCGAACAGATTGAGGCCTACGTCAGTCGAGGTGGCGAAACCGCCATTCGTATTTACGAAGGTGAGCTAGAGCATTTTGCCTCTGCTCAAAGCGAAGGCGTTGGCATTCGTGTTATTAAAAATGGTCGAACAGGTTTTGCCTATGCAGGAACGCTCGACCCTGCAGCAATTGCAGAAGTGCTTGCTGATGCTCGAGACAACGTGAGTTTTGGAACACCAGATGAATTTGCAGGACTTGCAATTCCAGACGGTGTTGCACAAATTCCACAAAAGTTTTGGGACGAAGAACTTGCTAGTTATCCAACCGACAAAAAGATTGCACTGACAAAAGAACTTGAGAAGCTCACGCTTGGCATTGATGACCGAGTTCGAGTTGACGAAGCAAACTACGACGATGGTTGGGGAGAAGTTGCGGTTGCAACTACCACCGGCATTCGTGAAAGTGGCCGTGGCAACTCGTGCTACGTATCGGTGAGCACGCTCGCAGATGATGAAGAAGAAACACAAACCGGTTTCGGATTTTCAGTTGGTGATTCACCAAAAGATTTCAATTTGCAAAAGGCTGCTCGCGAAGCATCTGAACGTGCAACACGGTTGCTTGGTGCAATAAAGCCTCCAAGCAAGCGAACGACTGTGGTGCTTGACCCATACGTCACCTCGCAGTTCATCAGCATTTTATCCAGCACGTTGAATGGCGAAAATGTTGCGAAGGGCAGAAGCTTTTTTGCTGAACGCATGGGCGACCAAGTTGCCGACCCACGCTTCACATTGGTTGACGACCCAACAAACCCACTTGCGTACACGGCAACCGACATTGACGGTGAAGGTCTTGCTGCACGTCGCAATGTGTTGATTGAAAACGGCGTGCTGAAGAAGTTCGTTCATTCTTCATACAGTGCTCGGCGAATGGGAACTGTGAGCACGGGTAACGCCACGCGCGGCGGGTTCGCAGGTTCACCTGGCGTTGGCTGTTTGGCAATGCAATTGGTGCCAGGTACGCATACGCAAGAAGAGCTGATTGCCAGTGTCGATGATGGTGTTCTCATTCAAATGGTGTCCGGACTGCACAGCGGGGTTAACCCTGTGTCCGGAGATTTCTCAACGGGGGCCTCGGGAATGCTGATAAGTAATGGAACTATTGGTTCACCAGTAAGGGAGTTCACCATTGCCAGCACGTTGCAACGCATGTTGCTCGACATTGTGGCTATTGGTGGAGATGTTGATTGGTTGCCATCCCGAGCGCATGGCATGTCGCTGGTTATCCGGGACGTAACTATGAGTGGTACATAATCACGCGATATCTGTTTGCTATTTTGTTGCTGTGGCAAAAAGTACCAAAGTTGTCGGCCTGGACTGGCTGTATCGAAAAATGGATGAACACGAGTATTCAAGTCTTCAGGCAGTTGCCGAAGCGTGCGACCTGAACCGTGGAAATTTATACCGTTATTTCGCGTTCGAAACACGACCATCAATAGATCTGTTGCCAAAGTTGTGTAACGGTCTGAACGCGACGCCTTTGGAAGTGCTCACCGCCCTCGGTATTCAGTTCGACTAACCGAGAGGTTTGGAACGAATCAACACCGTTGTTTCGTTTACTTGTTCAAAGCTGCGAGCCGACTCGTCACATGACCACAGTTCGATAAATCCAGCCTGAACGTCGCTACGTAACGGATGTGAGACAAGCTCAAGAACCCGCCGTATTTCATCCCTCCAATGAAAACTGAGCCTGATGCGGCCGTTGGGCAGGGTGGTAAGGGTTGGCGCAATCAGGTTCTCGGTGAGTTCGATTTCAAGTTCCATGGCGAGTGGCTCAATTTCTCAGTGTTTATTCGTTGCGGATATGCAACGATAACCCCAAGCTCTCATAAATCTGGTGTAAGCATGAGGGGTGTCGATATTCCACGCGATCGTTCTTGGGCTCGTTCAGGGGCTCACTGAGTTCTTGCCCATTTCCTCAAGCGGGCACCTCATTCTCACCCCGTGGCTGTTCGGTTGGAATGACTTCAGCAACCTAGAAACACAGCGTGCATTTGATGCAGCACTGCACTTAGGAACTTTGGTCGCTGTGTTGTTTTACCTGCGAGCAGATCTGGTTCCCTATGTACGCGAGGGTATAAAGGTCGTGGTCGTGCCGAAAAAGGCGAATATAACCATCGGTCGCAGAGCATGGATGTTTGTTCTCTCTGCAGTTCCAGCAGGAATTGCCGGTGCTTTTGCCGAGGATTGGATTACTCGGAAACTAGGAACTCCGGCGTTAATTGCAATTTCACTCATGGTGTTCGGTGTGGTGTTGGTGTGGGCCGATCGACAAACCGGAACACGCGATTTGGACAGTTTCTCAACGCGCGACGCCCTGTTGATAGGCGCAGCTCAAGTGCTTGCGCTGAACCCGGGTACGTCACGCTCAGGAATCACCATTACCGCTGCACGTAAGTTTGGGTTCTCGCGCGATGCTGCAGCACGTGTGAGTTTCCTCATGAGCGTGCCGGTGATTGGCGGTGCAGTGTTGCTCAAACTTACGAAGCTGGCAAGTGATGGAATTCCAGACGGCCTCATTATCCCGATGATTGCGGGAATCATCTCGGCAGGAATTTCTGGCTGGATTGCCATGTGGGGAATGATTCGTTTACTTCGCTCTCGAAGCTTCACTCCATTTGTGATGTATCGCTTTGTTGCAGGAATCGCCGTTCTTGCATTGCTCTCAACCTCATTTCGCTAATTCGAAATAGTAAGCGTCGCTTCACCTAGTGATGCAGCGCTAGCAACTGCTGGTGCCAGCAGTTCGGGTACTGCAATAACAACTCCGACGTTGTTTTCCAGTGACGACAGCACAATTCCGCGTGCTGCAATGACTTGCCCATTGGCAATGATGTCAACAAATGTGCCGGGCGAAAGCGCGGGCATGGCAATGCGAGGGACTATAGAGACAGCGCGCATTCCAACAGGAACAGATGCACCTTCACCTTCAGCAAACGAGTTTTGCAAACTAATGATGTCACCCTTGCCGATATCGCTTGTAGCGGTAAGTGTTGTTGGAAGAGCGGTGCGCGTTGACGGCAGTACAAACTGCGTGGGCATGGTGAACGTTTTGGTGTTCTGAAGCGAAATCGGTTGACCAGCAGAAATATCTGCAGTCGCTACATGCACAAGCACATAGTCTCCGAATGCATCACGTTGCCGATGGAGTTGAGAAACTGACAGCGTGTAAATAACCGCCGCGATAAGTGCCAGCACGGTAATGACAACAACTTGCCGCTGGCGACTGCGACATAACTCTCGGTGCACGCGTTCGGCGAAACGGAAAATGGGCTGCAGACGTTGTACGAGTTCTTTCATGCACCGATGTGTTCACCGCATACGGTGAAGGGAAGATCTAGTCGGCTGAAGGTGATGAAGGAGCTGCGGGTGCTGCGGGAGCAGCTGGCGTTGCAGCACTGCTTGATGACTTCGAGGATGAACCTGAATCGGTCTTGTAGAAGCCGCCACCCTTGAATGACACGCCAACTGGGGTGAATACCTTTTTCACTGGTTTGACCACACCGTCTACTGGGTGGGCAATCTCGGTGAGTGGGTCGTCAGAGAATGCCTGTTGCACTTCAATGGTCTCGCCAGAGTCAATGAATTTGTAGACATACGTTGGCATAAGACCAGTAATTCTAGGATGCAGGTATGGCTATGCGCACTGCTGTGATTCCTGCTGCCGGATTGGGCACCAGATTCCTTCCCGCCACCAAAGCAGTGCCCAAGGAGTTGATGCCCATTTTTGACACGCCTGCGTTGCAGTTGGTGATGGACGAGGCAATAGGGGCTGGCGTTGAACACATTGTGGTGGTGTCGAATGTGGCCAAGCCAGGCATTGAGGAATACCTCAAGCCCTCACAAGACACAGTGGAGCGCGTTCGCAAAAGTGGTCGCACCGAACTTGCCGACAGGTTGGCGCGCATTGGTACCGATGTTCGTATCAGCATCGCCTATCAAGACAAGCCGCGTGGTCTTGGCCATGCAGTGTCGTGCGCACGTGTGGCAGTTGGCGATGAAGCGTTTGCATTGTTGTTGCCAGATGAAATTATGGGCGACTCATCGCTGTTGTTGCAGATGGCGCAGATGCATAACGCAACTGGCAAGACCGTTGTTGGTCTTAAGCGCGTGCCAAAAGATGAAGTCAGCGCATATGGAGTAATTACAACTACGGGAACCACCGGCGCTCATGGTGAAGTAACGATCACCGGCGTTGTTGAAAAGCCAAAGGTTGAAGACGCGCCTAGTGACATCATCATCATTGGTCGTTATGTGCTTGCGCCAGACATGTTTGACATTCTTGAAACGCTTGCGCCAGCACCAAGTGGCGAAATTCAGTTGACTGATGCTCTGCTCATTGGCGCTAATGCGAGAACTGTGGATGGAGTGGTGAGCGATATTGAGCGCCACGACACGGGAACACCAATGGGTTGGTTGCAAACTGTGGTTGAGCTCACGTTGAAGCGTTCAGATGTTGGAACAGAATTACGAAATTGGTTGAAAGGCACATTGTCATGAGCGAACTTAAAGTCACCATTGATCCAAAAGAAGTGGGCATGAGCGCAGAGCGCCTTGCTCGAATCGACTCGCACTTCAAGGACTATGTAGACGACAGTCGTTTGCCTGGGTATCACGTTGCAGTTGCTCGCTATGGGCAAATTGTGCACAGCAGCACATATGGCATGCGTGATTCGGAAGCGAAATTGCCAATTGAGCAAGACACCATGTATCGCATTTACTCCATGACGAAACCGATTACATCGATTGCGCTGATGATGTTGGTTGAAGAAGGAAAGATTCAACTCACCGATGAAGTGAGCAATTACATTCCGTCATTTGGCAATATTCGCGTGTTCGCTGGTGGCTCCTCAATGAAGCCAATTACCGCACCATCGCGTGCGCCAATGCGTGTGTGGCACTTGCTCACGCATACGGCTGGTTTGACTTACGGATTCAACTATTTCGATGCAACCGATGCGATTTATCGTGCTCACGAAGCCGAGTTCGCCAAAGAAAACCCAAACCCAACTCTTGAAGAAGTGTGCGATCGTTACGCCGCGATGCCGTTGGTGTTTGAGCCAGGAACTTCGTGGAACTACAGCGTGGCTACCGACGTAGTAGGTCGTTTGGTCGAAGTGGTTTCCGGCATGCGCCTTGGCGATTTTTTCCAGAAGCGAATTCTTGGACCACTCGGTATGAACGACACGTCGTTTTATGTAGACCCAGCCAAACAGTCGCGCTTGGCTGCGCTGTATGCCTTTGATCCGTCGCCTGCGAAAAAGGTTCGGTACGGTGCGATTGAAAACCAAGTAGTCACACCTCGTTCGTTTGACTCGGGTGGTGGCGGGTTGGTGTCAACTGCAGCGGACTACTGGAAGTTTTTGCAGATGCTGGAAAATGGTGGCGAGCTGAACGGCGTGCGCATTGTTTCGCCAACAACGATCGACCTGATGACCTTGAACCACATTCCCGGAAACAAAGACATTTCTGATTGGGGTAGGCCAATGGGTGAAGAAGTGTTCTATGACGGACTTGGTTTCGGTCTTGGTTTTGCAGTGGTTATTGATCAGGCGAAAACCAAAGTTGCTTGTTCAAACGGCACGTACAGCTGGGGCGGCATGGCGAGCACTGCGTTTTGGATTGACCCTGTTGAAGAAATCACCGCAATGTTCTTCACGCAGTTAATGCCGTCAACAACGCATCCAATTCGCCCGTTCTTGCGCAGCTTGGTGTATCAGTCAATTACTGAATAACGCGCACAAATGAATTCGGTTCGTCTGTGACGAATCCGTGTTCATCAACTAGAACTTCAACTTCAGATTCGGTAGCAAAACTGAAATAGCGCCATGTGTGTTCGTTTACACGTGTGTACATCTGCGGTTTCACCACAACGGCAAGTGTTTCAATGTCAATGGTGATCACATTTTGCTGCGCGCTGTGACCAACGAGAAGTGGTAAACGGCGAATTGGAATCACATTGGTAAAGGGTGTTCCGCGCAAGTCAATGTCTACGCAACCATCTAATTCGGTGCGATGTGCGCCATTCATTTCACCCCAACGGCCATGACCGTCGGTTGCCAACCATAGATCGGGTTCTTCCATGTCGCGAAATAGCAGAAACTGTTGCACCATCCAAGTAGCTGACATGCGTAAAACAAACTGAGCGTTGTCCGCACCGAGAGTTCCGTTGGCTGTCCAGCCTTCGTTTTCCCACTGCAGCGTCACAGTGCTTTCGTGCGCTCCGTCGACAGATATCCAGGTGGCGCTATGGCCAGAAGGTCCGAGCGCGGGGTAGTTCACCATGGTTACAGCCTGTCACGCGGCGATACCGTTCAGACAGATGATTCCACTGCATGAGGCTCAAGAAACGGTGTTGGCAGGCAGCGCACTATTGACGCCTCAGCAGGTTGCCTACACAGAAATGACTGGCAGGGTCTTGGATCAAGACGTAGTTGCAGTTGAGGACGTTCCACCGTTTCGAAACACTGCAGTGGATGGTTATGCCGTTCGCGCCATAGATACCGAACAGGTTCCAGTAGAGCTTGTCGTTGTTGACACATTGGCTGCGGGTGCAGAACCAAAAATTGCGGTGAATAATGGCGAAGCGATTCGCATTATGACGGGTGCGCCAATGCCCGAAGGGGCAGACGCAGTGGTGATGGTGGAAGACACCGAGCGAGTTGGCGAAACGCATGTGCGCATTTCTCGGAGCGCAAAAGTTCGCGATGGCGTGCGCGATGCAGGTAGCGATGTTCGCGCCGGCGAAACCGTTTTTGTTCGTGGCACAGTGTTGAATGCTGCGGGCATTGGTGTTCTTGCCAGTGTGAATGCGCGAACCGTGCGCGCGTTTCCTCGTGCGCGAGTTGCGCTGTTGTCAACAGGTGACGAACTTGTTGTTGATGGCTCACCGTTGCGCATTGGTCAAATTCGGGAGAGCAACTTGACCATGTTGGACTCCATGATTGCTGCAACAGGTTGCGACGTGATCAACCTTGGTGTGGTGCGCGATGATGAAGCAGAACTGGAGCGCGTGCTTCGCGAAGTGATCGAGCGTTGCGATGCCATTGTGACAAGCGGTGGCGTAAGCATGGGTGACTTCGATGTGGTGAAGGCCGTGTTGTCAAAGATTGCCACCATGCACTGGATGCAGATGGCGATTAAGCCAGCTAAACCTTTTGCCTTTGGTCAATTGCAATCCAGCGATGGTCGCACCATTCCTATTTTTGGTTTGCCAGGCAACCCCGTGAGTTCGCTCATTAGTTACGAATTACTCGCGCGTCCTGCATTGCGCAAAATGATGGGGCACACCGAAAACTTGATCCGACCTGCAATTCGTGCAGTGCTTGACTCGCCGTTGAAGCGCAAGCAAGACGGCAAGATTCACTTCATGCGCGTGTTCGGAGAATTCGCTGAAGACGGTCGTCTTCACGTGCGCGATTCGGGGCCACAAGGGAGCCATCAACTGGCCAGTACCGCAATGGCAAATGGCCTTGCATACGTGCCCGATGGCAATGGCTTGCAGGCTGG
>Ga0255083_1000256_pt1 | contig 13679 bp, 8 predicted proteins | sample Colum_Colum_RepC_FD_188460 | JGI IMG/M metagenome (GOLD analysis project Ga0255083, IMG submission 188460) | Freshwater microbial communities from Columbia River, Oregon, United States - Colum_Colum_RepC_8h | ecosystem: Environmental > Aquatic > Freshwater > River | place: USA: Oregon | collected...
CACCGCAACTCGGGGCGTTCTACCCCGATCTCGCCGACGAGCGAGTGGAGAGCGCGCTCGCCCTCGTGCACAGTCGTTTCTCGACGAACACCTTCCCGTCGTGGCCGCTGGCCCACCCGTACCGCTTCATCGCCCACAACGGCGAGATCAACACCGTGCAGGGCAACCGCAACTGGATGCGCACGCGTGAGGCCCTACTGAAGAGCGACCTGATCCCCGGACTCGAGCGCGCCTTCCCGATCTGCACGGTCGGCGGCAGCGACTCGGCGAGTTTCGACGAAGTTCTCGAACTCCTCCATCTGGGCGGACGTTCGCTCCCGCACGCAGTGTTGATGATGATCCCCGAAGCGTGGGAGAACCACGAGACGATGGACGCCGACAAGCGCGCTTTCTATCGCTTCCACTCCTCGCTCATGGAGCCGTGGGACGGACCGGCGAGCGTGGCCTTCACCGACGGAACGGTGATCGGCGCGGTGCTCGATCGCAACGGCCTGCGCCCGAGTCGGTACTGGGTGCTCGACGACGGTGTGGTCGTGATGGCCTCGGAAGTCGGAGTGATCGAGATCGATCCGGCGCGCGTCGTGAAGAAGGGGCGACTCCAGCCGGGTCGCATGTTCCTGATCGACACCGCGCAGGGTCGCATCGTCGACGACGAGGAGATCAAGAACCAACTCGCCACCGCGGAGCCGTACGCCAAATGGTTGGCCGACGGTCTGGTGGAACTCTCCGAACTGCCCGAGCGCGAGCACGTGGTGCACAGTCACCTGAGCGTGCTGCGGCGGCAACAGGTGTTCGGCTACACGCACGAAGAGTTGAAGATCATCCTCGCGCCCATGGCCAAGGCCGGTATCGAGCCCATCGGATCGATGGGTACCGATACACCGATCGCGGTGCTGTCGGAGCGGCCGCGTCTGTTGTTCGACTACTTCCAGCAGTTGTTCGCCCAGGTGACCAACCCGCCCCTCGACGCGATCCGTGAAGAGGTCGTGACGAGCGTCGGCTCCACCATCGGGCCGGAGTCGAATCTGCTCGCCCCGGGTCCCGACAGTTGCCGTCAACTCGTTCTGCCTTTCCCGGTGATCGACAACGACGAGCTCGCCAAGATCATCCACGCCGACGACGACGGACGGTTCCCCGAACTTCACGCCCATGTGGTGTCGGGTCTGTACCGCGTGGCCGGTGGGGGAGCCGCGCTCGGCGAGGCCCTCGAAGCGATCCGTCGCGAGGTGTCCGAGAGCATCGAGGCCGGTGCGCGTGTGATCGTCCTCTCCGATCGCAACAGCGACGAAGTCATGGCGCCGATTCCTTCGCTGCTGCTCACGGCCGCGGTGCACCACCACCTGATCCGCGAGAAGAAGCGCACGCAGGCCGGGCTCGTCGTCGAATGCGGCGACGCGCGCGAGGTGCACCACATGGCGCTGCTGATCGGTTTCGGCGCCGGCGCGGTGAACCCGTATCTGGCCTTCGAGTCGATCGAGGACATGATTCGCGAGGACCTCAACGGCCTCGGCGGCGTCGATCCGGTCGCCGCGGTCAAGAAGTACATCAAGGCGTCGGGCAAGGGCGTCCTGAAGATCATGTCGAAGATGGGTGTGAGCACCGTCGCGTCGTACACGGGCGCCCAGATCTTCGAGGCCATCGGACTCGGCACCGAATTGATCGACGAGTACTTCGCCGGCACGGTGAGCCGTCTCGGCGGCATCGGGCTCGACGAGGTCGCGGCCGAGGTCGCGGCTCGGCACGCCACGGCCCATCCGAAGAACCCCGAACACCGTGCCCACCGCAAACTCGATCTCGGCGGCGAATACCAGTGGCGTCGGGAAGGGGAGTACCACCTCTTCAACCCCGAGACCGTGTATCGGTTGCAGCACTCGACGCGGGCCAAGCGCTACGACGTCTTCAAGCAGTACACCAAGGCGGTCGACGATCAGTCGCGTACCCTGGCCACTCTGCGTGGCCTGTTCTCGTTCGACGCCGGACAGCGCGCGCCGGTCCCGATCGACGAAGTCGAATCGGTCGCCGACATCGTGAAGCGGTTCTCGACCGGTGCCATGAGTTACGGATCGATCTCGGCCGAGGCGCACGAGACGCTTGCCGTGGCCATGAACTCCATCGGCGGCAAGAGCAACACCGGTGAAGGTGGTGAGGACTCCGATCGGTTGTACGACCCGGCGCGCCGCTCGTCGATCAAGCAGGTGGCTTCTGGTCGGTTCGGAGTGACGAGTGAGTACCTCGTGAACGCCGACGACATCCAGATCAAGATGGCCCAGGGTGCCAAGCCCGGCGAGGGCGGACAGTTGCCCGGACACAAGGTGTATCCGTGGGTGGCCAAGACCCGTCACTCGACTCCGGGTGTGGGTCTCATCAGTCCGCCCCCGCACCACGACATCTACTCGATCGAGGATCTGAAGCAGTTGATCCACGACCTGAAGAACTCGAATCCGGCGGCCCGCGTGCACGTGAAGCTCGTGGCCGAAGTCGGAGTCGGCACGGTGGCCGCGGGAGTGAGCAAGGCCAAGGCCGACGTCGTCCTCATCTCGGGTCACGACGGCGGTACGGGTGCATCGCCGCTCACGTCGTTGAAGCACGCCGGCGCTCCGTGGGAACTGGGCCTGGCCGAGACCCAGCAGACACTTCTGCTGAACGGACTCCGCGATCGCATCGTGGTCCAGGCCGACGGTCAGATGAAGACCGGTCGCGACGTCGTGATCGCCGCGCTGCTCGGCGCCGAGGAGTTCGGTTTCGCCACCGCACCGCTCGTGGTGAGCGGTTGCATCATGATGCGCGTCTGTCATCTCGACACCTGCCCGGTGGGTGTGGCCACCCAGAATCCCGAACTGCGCAAGCGCTTCAGCGGCAAGCCCGAGTTCGTCGTCAACTTCTTCGAGTTCATCGCCGAGGAAGTCCGCGAGATCATGGCCGAACTCGGATTCCGTTCGATCCAGGAGATGGTCGGGCACAGCGAGATTCTCGACACCCGTCGGGCCGTGGAGCACTGGAAGGCCCGGGGTCTCGACGTGTCGCCGATCCTCGCGCCGGCGCAGAATCCCTACGCCCAGTCGCTCCACCAGTCGGTCACCCAGGATCACGGATTGCACGAAGCGCTCGACAACGAGCTCATCGCCAAGTCGCGACCGGCAATCGAGTCCGGTGAGGCGGTGCGGTTCGCCACCGCCATTCGGAACGTGAATCGAACGGTCGGAACCATGCTCGGTCACGCGGTCACCTCGCGTTGGAAGGGCGAGGGTCTGCCTGACAACACGATCCAGATCGATTTCCGTGGCTCGGCCGGACAGAGCTTCGGCGCTTTCGTGCCGCGTGGTGTGACCATGCGACTCGAAGGTGATGCCAACGACTACCTCGGCAAGGGACTCTCGGGCGGACGCCTGATCGTTCGCCCCGATCGCGAAGCGACCTTCGCCGCCGAGGAGAACGTCATCGCCGGCAACGTGATCGGATACGGGGCCACTGGCGGAGAGATATTCCTCCGCGGACTCGTGGGCGAGCGCTTCTGCGTGCGCAACTCGGGGGCCACCGCGGTGGTGGAAGGTGTGGGTGACCACGGATGCGAGTACATGACCGGCGGGCGAGTGGTGGTGCTCGGTCCGACCGGCCGCAACTTCGCGGCTGGCATGTCGGGTGGAATCGCCTACGTGTACGACCCGCTCGAAGTATTCGCGGCCAAAGTCAACTACGAACTCGTCGAACTCGAGCCACTCGAGGAAGCCGATCTCGACTTCCTGCGCACGACGATCACCGCCCATGTGGAGGAGACCGCGAGCGCAGTGGGCCACCGCATCCTCGCCGCGTGGGAGACCGAGTCGCCGCACTTCCGCAAGGTGATGCCGCGCGATTTCAAGCGGGTGCTCACGGTCATGGCCGAATCACGGGCCCAGGGTTTGTCGGAAGACGACACGTTGCGTCGCGTCATGGAGGTGTCGAATGGGTGAGACCACCGGATTCCTGAAATGGCACCGCGAGGGACCCTCGCGTCGGCCGGTGCCCGTGCGACTTCGTGACTGGAAAGAGGTCTACGAACCCTTCGACGCCGAAGCGCTCAATCGTCAGGCCGGTCGTTGCATGGATTGCGGTATTCCGTTCTGCAACAACGGCTGCCCACTCGGGAACCTCATCCCCGATTGGAACGACCTCGTGTACCGGGGTCATTGGCAGGACGCGATCGACCGTCTGCACGCGACCAACAACTTCCCCGAGTTCACCGGGCGGCTGTGCCCGGCCCCGTGCGAGTCGGCCTGTGTGCTCGGTATCAACGCCGATCCGGTGTCGATCAAGCAGGTGGAGGTCGAGATCATCGATCGGGCCTTCGCCGAGGGTTGGGTCACTCCGCAGATCCCGAGTGTGAAGACCGGCAAGCGCGTGGCCGTGATCGGTTCCGGTCCGGCCGGACTCGCGGTGGCTCAACAGCTCACTCGCGCCGGTCACGACGTCGTGGTTTTGGAGCGCGCCGATCGGGCGGGCGGCTTGCTTCGTTACGGCATCCCCGAGTTCAAGATGGAGAAGAAGCACGTCGATCGTCGTCTGGCCCAGATGGAGGCCGAGGGAACCGAGTTCCGTACGAACGCAATCGTCGGTCAGAACGTCGACATCGACATCCTGCGCGCGAGTCACGATGCGGTGGTGCTCGCCTGCGGAGCGACCGCGTGGCGTGACCTCCCCGTGCCCGGGCGCGAACTGGCCGGCATCCATCAGGCGATGGAGTACCTGCCGCTGGCCAATCGGGTGCAGGAGGGCGACATGAGTTCGTCGCCGATCGACGTCGCCGGCAAGCACGTGGTGATCATCGGCGGCGGTGACACCGGAGCCGATTGTCTCGGTACGGCACATCGTCAGGGCGCAGCATCGGTCACCCAGCTCGAGATCATGCCGCGTCCACCGGAAGAGCGTTCGACCGGTAACCCGTGGCCGCAGTACTCGATGGTGTACCGCGTGTCGTCGGCTCACGAGGAGGGCGGCGAGCGCGTGTACAGCGTGAACACCGAACGATTCGTGGACGATGGGAACGGGCGCGTGAAGGCTCTGCTCGTGCACGAGGTCGAGATGCGCGACGGCAAGTTCACCAAGGTCGAGGGTTCGGATCGCGAGATCCCGGCCGACTTCGTGTTCCTGGCGATGGGATTCGTCGGACCCGAAAAGGGCGGTTGGCTCGACGCACTCGGTGTCGAACTCGACGAACGCGGAAACGTTCGGCGGGGTGACGACTACATGTCGTCGACCCCCGGCGTGTTCGTGGCCGGCGACATGGGTCGTGGTCAATCACTCATCGTGTGGGCCATCGCCGAAGGACGGGCCTGCGCGGCCGGTGTCGATGCCTATCTCATGGGCGCGAGCACGCTGCCGGCACCCGTTCGACCGACCGACCGGCCGCTCGTCTGAGGGGTGACCCGTCGGATTCGGGCCGCTCAACTAGATTGTTCGCCGTGCGTCGACCCCTCGTGAACGCGTTCGTGGCCACCATCGGTGTGGTCGGCCTCGTGTCGCTGACCGCTTGCGGGAGTGATCCGAGCGCGACCGCCACGACTCTGCGCCCGCTGACCTCGACCAATTACGCGACCACACCTCCGTCGGTCGTGACCACGGTCGATCCGGCCAACACGTTGCCGCCGCCGCTCACTTACACGGTGGCGGCCGGCGACTCCATGTACGGCATCGCCTCCAAGTTCGGCACCAAGGCCGAGGACATCGCGAGTTACAACAGCTGGGCCGATGGCATCCTTCATCCGTTGGCGCCCGGTCAGGTCATCCTCATTCCGCCGACCGCCACCAATGTCTCCACCTCGGTGCCCGGCATGCCGATCCCGGTGCAGACGACCGCTCCCGGACCGAGCCCCGGTCAGGGCAAGTACACCGTCGAAATGGGTGACTCACTGTCGAAGATCGCCGACAAGTGGGGAGTCGAGGTTTCGGCGTTGCTCGCCGCCAATGGTTGGGCCGACACTGGTGTGGTGATCCTGCCCGGCGACGAGATCAACATTCCCGCTCGCACCAAGAACTGATCGAGTCAGTCGCCGAGGTTCGGCCAGCGCCGCTGCTGGCGACGACGCTGACCGGTGGTACCGAGCGACCGACGTTCCGAAAGCGCCCACTGGCGACGCCAACCGGTGTATTCCGGGCCGGTGAGTGCGGGGCTCGCGCCACGACGCGCGCGTTGCCGCGCGGTCCAGTAATCGTTCAATGATTCGTCGCCGAGAGCGGTGACGGCGGCTTCGATGCGCGCCGAGAAGCGACGGGTGTTCTCGCCCTCGAGCGGAACGAGTGGATGACCGAATACGACCTTGGTGGTTCCGGCGCGGGGCCGCTTCATACCTTTGCCGTAGATGGATCCGGTGCCGTCGATGAACACGGGGATGACCGGAGCACCGGTACGACTCGAGAGGTAGGCGGCGCCGCCCTTGAACTCCTGCCCCCAGCCGTCGGGTGAACGGCCGCCCTCGGGGTAGATCACCAGACTCCATCCGTCGTCCACCAGACCGCGGATCATGTCGGACGACTTGCGGCCGGTGACCTCACGATCGATGGGGATCGCATTGAGCGACAACGACGCGAGTATGGCCTTCCAGCGTTTGTCGAAGAAGTAGTCGGCGGCCGCGGCGACGACGAGTTTCGATCGCCAGGGCTCAGGAACGGCGACCGTCATGAGCGCGGTGTCGAGATGCGAATGGTGATTCGGGGTGAAGATCACCGGAGTGGTCTCCTCGAGCCGTTCGAGGTCGGCCAGACGATCGAGGCCGAAGACCTTCGGGCTCGCCACCGCTCGCACCATGAGTCGGATCGGGCCGTTCACCAGACCTCGACGAACGAAGCGGGCCGGGGCGCGACGCGCCCAACGTGTGTCGTAATCGGCGCCGAGATCGGGTTGGTCGGCCGGAACCTCGACTCCACGCGGTGCGGAGGGCGCGGTGTACGGGAACCCGAGTCTCTTGAAGCGACGAACACCGGGTGTGAGGACGCGTTCGATCAAGTCGCCGATCTTTCCGGCGCGGGCGAGGCGGCTCGGCCGCCAGGGAGCATCGTCGCGGGCCATCAGCGGTTCACGAGACGTCGGCCACCATCAGCGGCGGAGTGTGGATGTGGGTGATGGTCGGGGTGCGACCCACGACATCGCTAGCGATCTCGAGGGCATCGTCCATCGTGCTCGCCGGAACGAATCCGAGTCGGCGAACGGTCTTGGGGTCGCCGCCGACCACGATCACACGACTGCAGTGCTTCATGCCGTGCGTGCCCCAGTACCACATGTAGAAGGGGTGCACGCCGTGGTACGCGTATCCGGTGCGGTACAAGTGCTTGTACCACTCGTCTTCGGCATATTGGCGTTCCCACTTCTGCGACATGACGTGCGGGTCGGTGGTGTCGGCCAGAACCTGCTCGAAGAAGTCGATGTAACTCGGGTGGTGCACGGGGTTGAACTCGGGACGGCACGGGTGGGTCATGATGATCACACCACCTTCACGTACGAGCGGCATGCCGCGGTACATGTTGAAGTAGTAGCCCATGGCCATCACCTGCACGAGGATCGGGTTCAGGATCGAGTGCACGTTGTACGGACTGATGTAGGGGATCCCCATGGTGAGGATGTCGGTCTGACCCTTCACCTCGACGAGTTGCTGGCGGTAGACGTGCTCGGTCGTGATCCGGTGGACCGCCTCGACCTCACCGGCCTGGATGCTCGTCATCTGGTGGGGCGCCTCGATCGAGTGGAAGATGTTCCGCGCCATCCGAGCCGGCGTGCGATTGAGAGCCTTGGTCGTGGCGAGGTACGTCATGCGGTCGCGGGGTGACCATTCCCATTCGCGCTTGGAGAGGAACCCGAACGGCGGCGGGAACGTGTCGGTGTTGAGGGTCGTCTCGATCTGGAAGACCTTCACGCCGCTGTCGAGCAGCACCTTGCCCATGCGCCAGTTGCTCTTGTGCAGTTCGCTGCGGTGTTGATCCATGAAGCTGCGCGAGTGCGTCATGGTGTCGGGATTGTGGTGATGACGCAGAGAGCGATACGACGAGAGTCCGGTGGCGGTGCTCTTCCAGCCGCCGTCCATGGCCACGAGGTTGATGTTCACGTAGACGAGGAGGTCGCTCTCGGCGGCGCGCTTGTTGATCTCGACTTCCTCACCGTGCGGTGTGGTGCCGAGGAAGGCCAGATTGTCGGGGTCTTCGGCATCGTGTTGGTACAGCAGGCCGCGGGGCGCGAAGGCGTCGTACACGCGGTCGCCCACCGCGTGGCGAAGTTCGGCTTCGGTCATCCGACGATGGAGCGCGAGGGCCGAGATGATGTGGACGTCGTCGACCCCGGCTTCGGCAGCGAGGTCGAGGACGGCTTCGATCACGCGCTGGCGAACGTCGGGTCGCTGCATCTTGGGCAGCGGAAGGCTCACGTCATCGAAGGCGATGGTGAGTTTCATGCCCGGGAACAACAACGCGGGGAGCGGATCCTGATCGATCGGATTCAGGAGCGCGTTACGGATCGCGCCGTCGATGTCGGCGATGGCCGCGATCGGCTCGGGCGGATAGATCACACGACTGCGACCGGCGGGGAGCTTCTCGAGTGAGAAGTTCTCGCCACGCCAGAACAGGATCGGCGGGGTCGATCGGTCGACTTCGAGAACGAATCCGGGACGGGGCATTAGTTGCTCTCCACTTTCTTGCGGGATCGACGGAGGTCGAAGGCGATCTTCACGGCGCCGCGTCGACCGGCGGCCGATGCGTGGGCGATGGCGTCCTCGAAGTCCTCGAGGGCATAGGTGGCCGACAGGAGCCGTTCGAGTCGGGCGGCGGCGACCGTCTCGATGGCGAGATCGAATGTGCGGGTGCGCGTTCCGTCGGGCATCGTCTCGGTGCCGTAGGTGTACGAGCCGACGAGTTCGGTCTCTCGGTGCCACAGTCCGGTGAGATCGACGGTGACTTCGGCCGGCATGCCGAGCAGAACCACCCGACCACGTGGGCGGGTGAAGCGCAGACAGTCGGCGATGCTCGCCGAGTTGCCGACCGCGTCGATGGTGGCGTGGGATCCGCCGGTGAGATGGTCGCCCACCACGTGGCATCCGACTTCGCGGCGAACGGCGCGCGAGAGTTCGTCGGCCGGAACGGCGACATCGGCACCGAGGGCACGCGCCAGAGCCTGCTGATGCGGATACCGCGCGCCGACCACGATGCGGACGCCCGGTACGTAGCGACGCAATCCCGCCACCGCGCACAGACCCATGGTTCCGGCACCGAGAACCGCCACGACCGGGATCTCGCCGGCTCGTAGCGCACGGTCGACGGCGGGCCAGGTGGCGAGGGCCGCGTGAATTCCACCGGCGGCCGGTTCGACCATCACGGCTTGTTCATCACTGACGTGATCGGGCACGACGTGCAACTGGCTCTCGTGGGCGACGAGTTCGGTCGACCAACCACCGCCGGTCGACTTGCAGAACCCGATCTGGATGCCGGGCTTCAAGTGTCCGCCGACGAGGTGCGCGTAGTCGTCGCCGTCGCCGGGGGCCGCGTCGGGGAACGGCAACGGCAGACCACGGGCCGCGTGACCGAGCACGGGCTCCACGACGACCCGACGTCCGTCGTCGGTGTCGGCCACGATCTCGTGGCCGGGGACGAAGGGAAACGACACCCAGTCCTCGAAGTACGTGGAGGCGTGGCCCTCCACCAGCGAGAGATCGCTTCCGCAGATGCCGGTGAGTCGGGGTTGCAGGCGATGCCATCCCTCGTGCCGGGGGAGAGCGGGCGCGTCGTCGTTGACGAGATCGAGTGGTCCGAGACGCGCCGCACCGACCGCGCTGATCGGGCTGATGAGTCGGGCCACCGCGAACTTGGCCGGCCGACGCGAGATCCGGAGGGCGCGCATCAGCGACCTGTTCCGATGCGTCCGGGTCGCGTCGAGAAGCGCTTCTGTTCGCGTTCGGACACGAGCGGTCCGATGGGGAGGAGCCGCTTGGGCGCGCCCTCGGCCTTGTCCCAGTTCTCGACGAGCCAACCGCGCTTGCGGGCGATGGCGGCCAAGCGTGTTTCGGGATTCACCGCCACCGGGAAGCCGACCGCTTCGAGTAGCGGAAGGTCGCTCGTGGAGTCGGCGTAGGCGACGCATTCCTCGAGGCGGAATCCCTCGGCGGCGCAATAGTCGGCGAGCACTTGGGCGCGGGTCTCGCCCGTGGGCGGAACCTTGGCCAGTTCACCCGAGTAGGTCCCGTCGGCGCGCACTGTCATGTCGGCGGCCACGATCTCGTCGAACAACGGGCGCAGACCTTCGACCGCGAAACTCAAGGCACCGGTGATGAGGACCGTGCGGTGGACGCAATCCGGCCGGGAACGACTTGGTCATGATGAGTTGCGCGAGCAGTTCGGCGGCGTCGGCATCGATCTGTTCGACCGGTGCGTCTTCGTAACGGCGGTAGAAGTAGCGCAGGAAATCGGCACGGTCCTTACGGTCCATCGACAGAAGACCGGGTGCTTCGCGCAGTGTTCGCAGCACGTAGCGGACGCGCTCGGGGGTGTTGAGGCGGCGGGTGGCCAGCCACGAGTAACTCTCCACGACGTTCGAGGCGATCAGCGTGTTCTCGAGATCGAACGCGGCGACATGACGGGCCGGATCGAGCACTTGCTTGCGGAGTCGGTCGTGACGGTCGACGATGGTTCGGCCGGGCGTGGTCTTGACGCGCGCGTGTTGCACGATCGAGGGCAGGTGGATGGTCGAGATGTACTCGGGCCAATCGACGACCCGCGGATCCACGCAGAAGTCGCGCCGATCGTCGTCGTCGAACAGGGCGTCGATGGCGAGCAGGTTGTCGACTTGGTAGATCGCCTCGCACTCGGTGTAGAGGCCGTACAACTCGACGTACTCGAGGGCGCGCTCGATGTCGCCGCGGCGGTCCTCGAGGCGAGCCGACCAAGCCGCCTGAGTGCCGCGCAACGGAAGCGCCTGCAACGTGCGTTCGGCGCGCTCGACGAGGGACTGGGCTCGGGTCAGTTGTTTCTGAACCCGACCCCGGCCGGGGAAGTTCCAGTCGGGCACCACGATCGGCTGACCGTGCGAGTCGTAGATCGGATGGTCGGTGAACCAATCGCGCACGTTGTCGACCAACGTGCGGTACTTGAGCGGATTGGTTGAACCCGAGGCGACCTGAGTGATGGCCGGCGCGCGTTCGGGGCCGAGCGCGGCCACCGCGATGATCGCCGCGACCACGATGTCGACCGGGATCACATCGATCGTTCCCTCGGGGACGCCCGGGAACTCCTTCAGGAGTCCGCGTGCGTACGAGATGATGACCGGCTCGGCCATGCGAAAGCCGCGGATCCAGCCCGGCGCAGGTTCGGCCACGGCCGACTCGATGATCGACGGCCGCACGATGCTGACCGGTACTGCGCCCTTCGATTCGTGCAGTGCTTGTTCGCCGAGCGCCTTGGTGAAGGCGTAGGCATCGGGCCAGCCCACGCTCGCGGCGCGTGAGCGACCAGCGGCCACGAGTTGGTCCTTCACCCACTTCTCGCGACATTGCTCGGTCTTCTCGGCCAGGGCCGGAGCACCGGCGGCACCGAGTTCGCGGCGCGCCTGCGCACGGAACTCGGTCAGGCGATCGGGAGTACGACTGGCCGCCTCGGTGTCACCGCGCAGACGGCGAGCCGATGCGACTTCGGCCTTCCACGACAAGCCGATGTCGAAGGGGCCTTGGCTCACGAGTTCTTCGGGCGCGTTACCGCGTCGGTTGCCGGCCACGTAACACGTCGAGACCGCCACGAGGTGCGGAAGCGTTCCGTCGGCGCGCGGACCGACTTCGTTCAACACCTGCGCGATACGCGTGGGTCCGAGAAGGTTGATCTCCACCGCGCTGTCGAGTGGGGAGTCGAAGGCCACGCTCGCCGCCGAATGGATGATGGTGTCGCACGACGCGAACAAGGTCCGATCATCGGGTGAGAGTCCGAGGCCGTCGGTGCCGACGTCGCCGGCCACCACGCGCAACCGATTCTCGATCCGTGAGTCGAAGTCGGCCCCCCATTCACGACGCAACCGATCGAACGCGTTGTTCTTCACGATCTCGCGACGGACGCGCTCGACGGCCGAGGTGCGACGACCGGGGCGAACCAGCACGACGACCTCGCAGTCGGGCACGCTGCGCAGGAGCCGCTCCACGAGCGCGGTGCCGACGAACCCGGTAGCTCCGGTCACGCCGATTCGGCGCCCGCGTAACGACGTGGCGATCACGGGCTCGTTTGTAGCACAGTTCTCTACCAAATGGTAGAGAAAGTCGGAAAAGCCTGCTAGGAAAGGGATATGGCCCGTCGGAGCGGTACCCGCGACACCATCATCGAACGGGCCACCGACCTCTTCGGGCTCCGCGGTTTCGAGGCGGTGAGCCTCGACCAGATCGCCTCCGAGGTCGGCGTGGCCAAACAGACCCTCTTGTATTGGTTCCCGTCCAAGGACGACCTCATCGAGCAGGTCCTGGCGGCCACCGCCGCCGAACTGGCCGTGGTGGTGGAGGCGGCCATTCGGTCGGCCCCCGATGATCCGCTCGACCGCATCGAGGCGGTGGTGAAAGCGGTGTTCCGACCGGCGGTGCGTCGGCCGGCCTTGCTCGGTCTGGTGCGCGAGATCGGTCGACTCCCGTCGTCGTCATCGGATGCACTCACCACTCGTGTGCAACCACTCGTGGCGCGCGCCGTGAACTGGATGCGATCGGAGATGGATGCCGGTCGGCTGCGAGCGGGTGACCCATCGGTGATCGTCGCTCTGGTGTACGCCACCGTGACCGGTATCGCCACCGAACCCGAGGCTTTGCGCGCGGTCGGCTGGAGTGCCGACATCTCGGGTCTGCGTCGACTCCGCGACGAACTCGTGCTCTTCCTGCGGGCCGCGCTCACGCCGCGCTGATTCGGATCAGCGGGTGGTGTTGCGTCGTCGCCGTGCGTGACGGTCGAACGCGAGTTCCACGAGCCGATCGATCAGTTCCGAGTAGCCGACTCCCGACGCTTGCCAAAGCTTCGGGTACATCGAGATCGGCGTGAAGCCCGGCATGGTGTTGACCTCGTTGCACAGAAAGCCGCGCCCGTCGGCTTCGTAGAAGAAGTCGATGCGGGCGAGCCCGTCGCAGCGCAGGATGCGGAAGATGTCGAGGGCGAGTTGTTGCACGTCGGCCGTTTCGGAAGCCGTGAGTTCGGCCGGCACGATGAGTTGGGCGCCATCGGTGACGTATTTGTCCTCGTAGTCGTAGAACTCGTTGCCGGGCACGATCTCACCGGCCACGCTCACTCGCGGGGCGAGGTTGCCGAGTACCGCGACTTCGATCTCGCGACCCCGCACCGCTTCCTCCACGACCAAGAACTCGTCGTACCGGAGCGCGTGATCCACCGCGGCACGCAATGAATCACGGTCCTTGGCCTTGGAGACTCCGATGGACGAACCCATGTTGGCCGGTTTGACGAAGAGCGGCAGGCCGAGTTCGGCGGCCACCGCGTCGAGCCGCGCGTCGGAAACCTCGTCGGAACGGAGCACTGCGTATCGCGGTTGCGGAACACCGTGGCGCGTGAGGACGTCCTTGGCCATGGCCTTGTCCATCGAGACCGCCGAGCCGAGGACACCCGATCCGACGTAGGGGAGATCGAGGAGTTCGAGCAGACCCTGCACCGTGCCGTCCTCGCCCATGGGGCCGTGCAGCAAGGGCATCACGACGGTCCGA
>Ga0255083_1000257_pt1 | contig 13673 bp, 7 predicted proteins | sample Colum_Colum_RepC_FD_188460 | JGI IMG/M metagenome (GOLD analysis project Ga0255083, IMG submission 188460) | Freshwater microbial communities from Columbia River, Oregon, United States - Colum_Colum_RepC_8h | ecosystem: Environmental > Aquatic > Freshwater > River | place: USA: Oregon | collected...
GAAGAGGATGGGGTCGCCCTTGCTGCGGAAGGAGACGCCCGAGTGCTCGCCCGGCAGGTAGCCGCTGGACCAGAGGCGGCTGGAGATCGCCTGCTCCTGGTCGCGGTTGGTCGGCGTGGCGATGAGCACCACGAAGGAGGGGAGGTTGTCGTTGCCCGAGCCGAGGCCGTAGGAGGCCCAGGAGCCGAGGCACGGCCGGCCGGCGATCTGGTTGCCCGTCTGCATCGCGCAGATGGCCGGCTCGTGGTTGATCGCCTCGGTGTTGAGGGAGCGCATCCAGCAGATGTCGTCGGCGCTCTTGGCGAGGTTCGGCAGCAGCTCGGTGTTCATCCACATGCCGCACTTGCCGGCTGGGCTGAACTTATACTTGGTCGGCGCGATGGGGAAGCGGGCCTGGCCGCTCGTCATGGTCGTCAGGCGCTGGCCGTTGCGGATGCTCGGCGGCAGGTCCTTGTCGTACATCGCCTGCATGCCCGGCTTGTGGTCGAAGAGGTCCATCTGGGCGGGGCCGCCGACCATGTGGAGATAGATGACGCGCTTGGCCTTCGGGAGGTGCTGGGTGCTCATGGCGCCCGGGGCGGCCTCGGCCAGGGAGCGGCCGAGGAGGGAGGTCAGCGCGGCGGCGCCGAGCACGTTGGCCCCGCGGCCAAGGAAGCGGCGGCGGGTCTGGAGGTTGTTCCACTCGTGGAGGATGGACATGGGATTATTTGTTGAGGACTTCGTCCAGGTTGAGGAGCTGGTTGCAGAGCATGGTCCAGGCGGCCAGCTCCGGCTTGGGCAGGGCGGGGTCGGCCGGCGTATCGCCGACCTTCAGGAGCGCTTCGGCGTCGGCCGGCTGGGCGGCGTAATGCTTTCGCAGGCTCGCGAGGCTGGCCTGGAGGATGGTCGTCTCGGCGGGCTTGAGCGCGCGGGCGAGCGCGCGTTCGGCGGCGGCCTGGAGGCGGGCGCCGTCGTCCTTCGCGCCGAGCAGGGTGCGCTGGGCGAGCAGGCGGGCGGCCTCGACGAACTGCGGGTCGTTGAGGGTCACGAGGGCCTGCAGCGGCGTGTTGGTGCGGTCGCGGCGCACGCAGCTGACTTCGCGCGACGGGGCGTTGAAGAGGTCGAGGCTCGCGGGCGGGGCCATGCGGCGCCAGTAGTTGTAGAGCGAGCGGCGGTAGAGGTTCTCGCCCTTGTCGGGCCGGTAGGCCTGGATGCCCACGCCCACGACTTCCCAGATGTTCTCGGGCTGGTAGGGCTTGGTGCCGGGGCCGCCCATGCGGGTCGCCAGCAGGCCGCTCGTCGCGAGGGCTTGGTCGCGGATCATCTCGGCGTCCATGCGGAAGCGCGGGCCGCGGCTGAAGAGGCTGTTGTCGCGGTCCTTCTCGACCTTCTCCTTGGTCTGCACCGCCGCCTGGCGGTAGGTCGCGGAGGTGAGCATGAGCCGGTAGAAGCCCTTGACGTCCCAGCCGGTGCGGCGGAACTCGACCGCGAGCCAATCGAGAAGTTCCGGGTGCGTGGGCGGGGTGCCCATGATGCCGAGGTCTTCGGAGGTCTTCACGAGGCCTTGGCCGAAGACTTCCTGCCAGAAGCGGTTCACGGTGACGCGGGCGGTGAGGGTGTTCTGCTCGCTCACCAACCAGCGGGCGAGGCCCAGCCGGTTCTTCGGCGCGTCGGCGGGGAGCTTGCCGAGGGCGGACGGGATCTCGGCGGCGACCTGGTCGCCCTTCTTGTCGTAGGCGCCGCGCAGCAGGATGTTCGCCATCGGCATCATGTCCTTGCGCTCCTCCTGGATGTGCGTGAGCGGGCTGCGGTCGCGGATCGCCTTGAGTTCGGCCTCGAGCGTGGACTGGCGCGTGGCGACCGCGAGGACGTCGGGCCGGCGTACGCCGAGGTAGTAATCGAGCACGGCGGCGCGGTCCTTGCCGGCCAGCTTGCCGGCGACCTTGGCGCGGATGCCGTCGACGCGGGCGAGCGCGAAGGCCTCGGCGGCGGACAGGGCGCGGTCGTAGAAGCGGACTTCCTGCGCGTTCCCTTCGTAGAACTCGCTGGCGCTGCGCTGGCCCAGGCGGGTGGGCGTCTTGGCCTGGCTGGAGGTCGCGAGCTTGTTGATCTCGAGGTTGAGCGGGACCATCGCGCCGTCGACGTAGAGCTTGATGCCCTCGGCCTTGCCGCTGCCGTCGTAGGTCAGCAGCACGTGCTGCCAGGTGTCCTTCTTGGCGATCGGCTTGGCGGTCGTCACCTTGAGGGCGTCGTTCGGCCACTTGCTGATCAGGTAGAAGCCGTAGTTGGCGTTGTTCAGGAAGAGCGACCAGCCTTGGGCGGCCTTGGGGTCGTCCATGCGGGCCACGAGGGCCTGGAGGCCCTGGACGTTCGCGGGGCGGAACCAGCCGCCGACCGTCAGGGGCTTCATCGTGTCGAAGTTGCCGACATCGCCCAGTTCCAGGTTGGCGCCTTTCTTGAGCAGCGGGGCGGGGCCGGTCTGGCCGTCCTTGCTCCAGGTCAGCGGGCCGGTGGCGCGGGTCTGCGCGGGCGTGCCGGTGCCCTCATTCAGGGCGAAGCGCCGGAGGAGGCCCTTGGCCGGGACGTCCTGCTCGAGGTCGGCAGGCTTCAGCTTGGCCACCCAACCGTCGAAATCCTTCTGGGCGGCGGCGCGGGCGTCCAGGGCGGCCTTCTTGGCCGCCTCGATCTCGCCCGGCAAGGCCTTGAAGCGGGGACGGTCGCCGTCGGAGGGCAGGACGATCACCGGGCCGCGGCCGTCCTTCACGTTGCCGTCGAGGCCGGGCTGGGTCGTGTTGCGGAAGAAGGCCGCCAGCGAATAGAAATCCTTCTGCGTGAACGGGTCGAACTTGTGGTCGTGGCACTGGGCGCAGTTGGTCGTCAGGCCGAAGTAGACCCAGCCCATCGTCTGGACGCGGTCGGCGGCGTAGTTGGCGAGGTTCTCCTCGACGATCGTGCCGCCCTCGTTGGTCGTCACGTTGCAGCGCTGCAGGCCCGTCGCGATCAGCTGGGATTCGGTCGGGTTCGGCAGGAGGTCGCCGGCGATCTGCTCGACGGTGAACTGGTCGAACGGCTGGTTCGCGTTGAACGCCTTCACCACCCAGTCGCGGTAGGGCCACATCTCGCGCGGGTTGTCGAAGTGCAGGCCGTGCGAATCGGCGTAGCGGGCGGCGTCGAGCCAGTAGCGGGCGCGGTGTTCGCCGTAGGCCGGGGCGGCCATCAGTTCGTCGACCAAGGCGCGGACTTGGGCGTCCGACAGGCGGGAGCCGTCCTTCGGCAGGTGCTTGGCGAGCAGTTCGGGGGAGGGCGGCAGGCCCGTCACGTCGAGGGCGAGCCGGCGAATCAGCGTGCGCGCGTCGGCCTCGGGGGCCGGGGTGAGGCCGGCCTTTTCGAGGCGGGCGAGGACGAAGCGGTCGACGGGGTTCTTGGCCCAGCCCGCGTCCTTGGGCGTCGGCGGCGTGACCGCGACAGGCGGCAAGAGGGACCAGTGGGGCTGCCACGGGGCGCCTTGTTCGATCCAGGACTTGATCTGGGCGATCTGCTCGGGCTTCAGCTTCTTGTGCGTCTCCGGCGGCGGCATGATCTCGTCCTCGTCCTTGGAGAGGAGGCGCTGGTACAGGCTGCTCTGGTCCGGCTTGCCCTTGATGATGGGGGCGGGCTCCTGCTTGCCGTCCTTGGTCTGGCGCGGGGCGAAGAAACCGGCTTCGGTGTCGAGGCGCAGGCCAGCCTTGCGGGTGCCGGGGTCCGGGCCGTGGCAGTGGAAGCAGTTGTCGGCGAGCACCGGGCGGATGTCGCGGTTGAACTCCACGGCGTCCGCGGCGAAGGCGGCCGGGGTCAGGAGGGGGAGCACGGAAAGGCGGAGGAAGCGCATGGGCGGGGTGGCCGGAATAACGGCAAGTTAGGGGATTAGACGGCTAGGTCGAATCCGATGTTCCCATTCCGGCGGAAACGAGGGTTTCTTTTACGCTCGATTAGGTCAGAAATCCCACCGGCGGGCCTTGCCTCCGGTCGGCTTCAGTTCGACCCAGTCGAGTTCCACCGGTGCGGTCGCGTTGGGCAAATAGAGCCGCAGGATGCTCGTCTCTCGTGGGGACGCGAGATCGACCTCGATTTCCTGCCATTCCCCGGCCCGGGCTTGGAAGGCCACGCGGGTGATGGAGTCGGCGGGAGTCTCGACTTTTGGGACCAGGTCGATCGCCCCGGCTCCCTCCTTCGGGCAGCGGAGGCGGAACTTGAGTTTGGCCGGGCCCGCCAGGGAGGCGCCCACCCCGAGGAAAGGCGTCGCGTTCTCGCCGCGGGCGGTCAGCACCCCGTCCTTGACCGTGGCCGCGCAGCCGCGGTTCTTCCAGCCCTGCAAGGGGTCGGCGGCGACCGAAGGCGTGGGGGGCTTCTTGGCCGCCGCGGCCGGGGCGTAGGTGGGGTTATGGCGCGGCAGGATCGCCTCGTTGTCCAGGAGGTAGGTCTGCAGCACGTCGTTCATTTGCGAGGCCACCTGCGGGCGGGCTTGGGCGAGGTTGTGCCGTTCGCCCGGGTCTTGGGCGAGGTCATAGAGCTCCAGCTCGTCCTTGCCGTCGTCGGCGCGGGCGTAGAAGCGGATCAGCTTGAGGTCGCCTTCACGCACATAGGACCCGGCGTAGAAGCCGTCCATCACCGCGTCCTTCGCGGCGTTGCCGTGCGGGAAGTGGCAGAAGACGCGCCGGCGGGGCGACGCGCCGCCCGTCAAGGCCTCGGACTGGTCGAATCCATCGAGCTTCTGGTCGGCCCTGCGTTCGGCACCGGCGACGCGGATCAGGGTGGGGTAGAGGTCGGTCGACTGCATGAGGAAGTCGGCCGTCGTGCCGGCCTTGACCTTGCCTGGCCAGACGACGATGCCCGGCTCGCGCGTACCGCCTTCGTAGAGCGAGGCTTTACCGCTGCGGAAGGGCAGGTTGCTCGTCGCGGGAATCTCGGCGTAGCCGGCGGGTTCGGTCAGCTTGGGCGGGTAGGCGTAACCCCCGTTGTCGGACCAGAAAACGATCAGCGTGTTGCCCGCCTCGCCCGAATCTTCTAGGTGCTTGAGCAGGCGGCCCACGGCGTCGTCCATGCTCTTCACCATCGCGGCGTAGAGCGGGTTGTGCTGGGGGTTGGCCGGGTCGGCCTTCGCCTTGAAATGCGCGATGTAGTCCGCCCGCGCGTTCCAGGGGGAGTGGACGGAGAAGAGCCAGAAGTTCAGGAAGAACGGACGCCCCTTGCGGGCGCCGATGAACTTGCCCGCCTCGTCGGCCATGCGCTCGTCGATGTGCCGACCCGGCGTATCCTTGATCTCCGGGTCGGTGATGAACTTATTCCACGGCGCGAGGTAGCCGCCGCCCGGGCCGGCCGCCCTCGGCACGTACGGCCAGTCGACATCGAAGCCCTGGTCGCGGGGTTCGTAGGCATCAGTCGGCGCGAGGTTGTGGCCGAGGTGCCATTTGCCGAAATGGGCCGTGGCGTAGCCGGCGGCCTTGAGCGATTCGGCCAAGGTGAAGTAGCCCGGCTTCAGCCGAGTGACGGAGTTCGCGAGGTGCACGCGTTCGGGGCCGATGACCAGGCGCTTGGTCAGCTCCACCTTGGGCAGGTGGCAGGCCGGGGCGGTGATCCCGGTGCGGGCCGGATGCTGGCCCGTCAGGATGCTCGAGCGCGTCGGCGAGCAGAGGGGGCTGGCCGAGTAGGCGTTCGTCAGCCGGACGCCCCGGGCGGCCAGCCGGTCGAGGTTGGGCGTCTCGTAAAAGGTGCTCCCGAAGCACCCGAGGTCGCGCGCGCCCAGGTCGTCGGCGAGGATCAGGAGGATGTTCGGCTTGTCCGCGGCGAGGGCCGCGAGCGGGGCGAGGAGGCAAGGCAGGAGGCGCATCGGAAGCGGGGTGAAGGGGGGCTCAGCGAGTCGGGGTGACGACCACGTCGTCGATCTCGATGCCGGCCTCGCCGCCGCTCTGCATCCAGAGCAGCTTGCGCTTGGTGGCGTCGAAGTTCGGGCGCTTCAGCGCGCGGGTCCACTTGCCGTCGACGGACATGTCGACCGTGTCGCCCCGGAAGGCGAGCCGTACCGTGCGCCACGCGTTGGCCGACAGGTCGACCTGCTCGGCGGGGAAGTGCTCGTTGGTGCGGTAGGCTTTGCTGATCGGATCGGCTTCGCGGGTGTTCTGGCGCAGCGGGTGCTTCGGGTCGAGGGTGTGGGCGTCGACCTCGAGCACGACCGCCTCGCGGTTGAGGCGGACTCGCAGCATATGGTCGACCGAGCCGTACCCGTCGTCGCCGTCGACGAAGAGCCAGAGCATGCCGCCCTTTTCGAGGTGGCGGTAGCGGAAGGACATCGTTAGGTCCTTGCCGTCGAGGGCCAGGTACACCATCGGCGGGTACTTGCCCCCGCTCGCGCCGCGCGTCCACATCGCTCCGTCGCGGACGGACGTGTTCTTGTTCGGGATCGGCGTGAGGAATTTCTTCGGGTCGAAGCCCGCGCCGAAGTCTTCGCTGACCCTGAACGTGTCCGGGGCCGCCGCCTGAACTTGCGGGATGAGCCATATCATCAGGCTGAGGGAGAGGCTCCGGAGCATGGGGTCTTAATCAGACTACACCGTCCCCCGGGGGAGAGTTCCATCCGGACTGCAGCCTTCGTCTTTATTTTCCCTCGTTTAGCAAGAAGGTGACAAGTTCAGGGCAGGCGAAGAAGGAGGGGCCGACCTTGTGGCCCTCCCCGGGGAGGATCTTGACCGTGAACTTGCCGCCGAGGGCTTCGTAGCGGGCCTTCAAGAGGAGGGTGTTGTCCTGGTGCGGGACGACGACGTCGTTGTCGCCATGGACGGCGAACATCGGGACCTTGGCGGCGGCGAGGCCGGCGAGGTTGTCGGGCGGATTGAACTCCTTGAGCCGGGCGGTGAGCTCGGCCTCGGTCAGTCCGAAGTCGGCGAGGGTCTGGGCTTTGGAGTTCTTCAGCGGCCAGCTGGCGAGGTTGCAGACGGGGTAGATGCCGATCCACGCCTTCACCTTGTCGGGATTACGGAACGCCCAGGTGAGCGTCATCATGCCGCCGCGGCTCTGGCCGAGGAGGATAGGTTTCGGCGAGTAGCCACGCTTCACCATCTCTTCGTAGAACTTCGTGAACTGTGCCGCGCTCTTGGGCGCGCCGCGGACTTCGCCGAGGTCGTAGCCCGCGATGGCGATGCCGGCCTGCTGGCAGGCGTCAGCGTAGAGCTTGTGTTGGACGATCGAGACGCCGCCGTTGAGCGCGGGCGCATACCAGAGCCAGGGTTTGTCCTTGGCCGGGGTTGCGGCCGGGTGGATCACGGCCTTTCGTCCGTCGACCACGAAGGTCTCGACGGCGAAGAGCGGCGACGCAATCAGCGTCAGGAGAAACAGCGCAACGAGACGGCGGAGGGGCATGCCCCGACTTAAGAAGACTTACTCCAGCTTTCCGAACATAATCCGATCCGTGCTGCCGCCTTTGCCTTGGGTGACGGTGAACCAGATTGAGCCATCGTGCTGACGGAAGGTCGGGTATTGGAAACCGACGGCGGATTCGAACCGATATTTGCGCTCCCAAGTCACGCCGTCACGGGAGACCTCCAGGTTGAAGATGTACCGGCCGACGCCGTGACCATCGACGATCTTGGAGGCCTCCTGCCAGCCGAGGTAGTAGACGCCATCGAACTTATCGAAAGTAGGCTTCGAGTTGCTGCCCTTGCTGACGAGGGGGCGTTCTTCGCCGGGGCTCCACGTCGTGCCGTCCTTGCTGGTGACGAACCGATAGTTGCGGTTGCCGCTCTCGCTCCGGCAGATGGCGAGCCAGCTGCCGTCGGGCAGCCGGTTGACGGAGGACTCGGTGAGCTGGGCTTCGGCGGGTTCGTTGTAATGTCCGATGACCTCGATCGTGTCGCGGGCCTCGTTCAGGGTCGCGAGGGCATTTTGGGCTCCGGGGAAATTGTTGATCGCGAGGATGGTGCGCCCGTCGATCTGCTTGAAGGAGTCCAGCAGGTAGAGGCCGAAGGCCTTGGCGGGCTGCTTGAAGCCATGCTTGGCGGCGGCGGCATGGAAGTGGTTGGGCTGAAGGTCGAAGGTTCCCTCGGCGGTCCTCAGTCTGACGCGATGGATGTTCGGCGAGAACGTTCGCGTGCGCAGATCGAAGTCCCGATACCAGGTCTGGGACTGACGTCGCCCGCCCTGGTCTTCGCAGGCGAAGAAGCAGCGGAGCGTGTGATCGTCGAGGCGGATGATGCGGGGGACGAAACAGGCTCCGGTTGGCAGCGTCTCGTTGGCGAAGGCCTCGGCGGACTTCGCCATCGGAATGGTGCGCTCCACCTGCATGGACTTCAGGTTCACGATCGTGAGGACGCAGTATTGGGCGTTGCCTGCGCCGTGGCCTGGTTTGATGTCGTTGTCGTGCTCGACCACGTAGGCGCGATCGCCCACGAGGGCCAGGTCGGCGTCGTGCGCGCCTTTGACCTGGTCGGCGCTGACCTTGATCATCCCGGTCATCACCTTGTCGCCGGCTTGTTTGGCGTCCCAGCCCTCCTTCAGCAAGGGGCCGCCTGAAGCGATGGAGGCGGACAAGGCCAGGCAGGCCATCGAAGTTAAGCGGAGGAAGGCGTTCATGGGGTGATTTCTGATCTCAGCGCGAGCGGAAGACGTCGCTGGTCAGGCACTCGACGACGAGGCTGCGGAGGCCGAGGCCCTGTTCTTTGATCTTCGCGTGGATCCGGTCGACGGCGAACTCGTCAGCCGGCTCCATCAGGCGGCCCGTGGCGTAAGCGAGCAGCGAACGGATGAGGTGGCGGGTGAACATCTCCTCGCGCTTGTCGTACAGGAGGTCGCGGAAGCCGGCGAAGTCCCGGTAGGTCTCGCCGGAGGCGAACTCGCCCGAGGGGTCGATCTTCGGCGCCGGGCCCTTCTTGGGCTTCGCGTAATTCACGCGCCAGCGACCGACCGGGTCGAAGGACTCCAGGCTGAAGCCGAGCGGGTCGATCTTGCGATGGCACTCGGCGCAAGCCCGGTCGCTGCGGTGCTTGGCGAGCCGCTCGCGGATCGTGGTCGTGCCGCTGACGTCCGGTTCGATGGCGGGCACGACGTCCGGCGGGGGCGGGGGCTTGAGGCCGAGGATGTTCTCGCTGACCCAGGCGCCGCGGGTGACGGGCGAGGTCTCGACGCCGTTGGCGCTGACCGTCAGCACGGCCGCCATGCCGAGCAGGCCGCCGCGATGCGGGTCGCCCTTGAGGCTGACTTTCCGGAAGCCGTCGGCCAGGCGCAGGGTCTTCTGTTCGGGCAGCTCGTAGAGTTTGGCCAGCTTCTTGTCGACGAAGCTATGGTCCGCGCGCAGGAACTGGGTCACCGGACGGTTCGACGCGAGCATGTCGCGGAAGAACAGGCGCACCTCGGTCCGCATGGACGCCGGCAGGTCCTCGGCGTAGTAGGCCCGGTTCGTCTCGCGGGGCGGCGGCATGCCGCCGAGGTCGCGCAGGTTCAGCCAGCTGTCGAGGAAGCCGTTGATGAAGCCATCGACGCGTCCGTCGGCGAGCAGGCGGTCGATCTGCCGCTTCAGCTCCGCATCGCCGGTCAGCTTGCCCGAACCCGCCGAGGCGGACAGGGCCTCGTCGGGCGGCGTCGCCCAGAGGGCGTAGGCGAGCCGGGTGGCGAGGTCGTGGGGCTGGAGGCGACGGTCGCCTTCCGCGGTGACTTCGCTCAGGTAAAGGAACGAGGGGGAGCAGAGGATGAGTTTGACCGCATCCAGCGCGGCCTGGCGCGGGGCGGCCTTTTCGGCGATCCGCCTGTCGTACATTTTGCGGATCGAGGTCCGGTCGGCGTCCTGCAGCGGTCGACGGTAGGCCTTGGCCGCGAAGATGAAGAGCTGCGCGAGCGCGCGGTCCGCCTGGAAGCCTTCTTGGCCGAACACCGCGACTTCCTCGGCTCCGCCCTTCGGCTCCGCCACCGGGCCTTGGACGACGACCTCGCTGATGCGGATATGCGGCAGCTTGCCTTCGCGGAGGATGTGCGCCCGGCCGACGCCCGACGATCCGACCGGCGTCGAGAATTCCTTCTCGTAGCGTTTGTTGATGGTGATCACCGACGCCCGCGATTCATACGGCCCGTTCGGGAAGATGAAGCGCGGGGTCTGGCCGGCCTCGAGCCAGACGCGGAACTTGAGCCGGGTCGGGGTGTTGTCGGGCACCACGGCGCTGGCGAGGAGCGGTTCGATGGCCTGCGGGTAATGGATGTGCCCCTTGGTCACGTCCCCGGGCACCACGCCGAGGATGAACGGCTCGGAGAGGTCGATGCCGAAGATGGCGGGGTCGTAGTGGGTATCGCGGTGCAGGGCCACCGCTTCGACCTCGAGGTCGTAGAGGCCGGACACCGGCACGCCCTGCTTGAAGTCTTCGATGTGCCCGTAGCCGCCCTGGCGGGTGTCGGTATTGGGCTGCTCGTAGAGGTTCAGGTAGCGGAAGTTGAAGGCGGCCTTGTGCGAGCCCGTCAGCTCCTCGTACTGCAGGAAGTTCTGGTTGAAACGCCAGGTCTTCGGCGCGGTGGCCGGTTTGCCGAGGCGGGCCTCGACGAGGCGGTTGGCGGACAGGAAATACTGGTCGACCAGGAAGCCGGAGGTCACGAGCGACTGGCCGATCGTGTCCAGGTGGCGGGCGGTCTTCTCCTTGGGAAAATCGGCGGTGAGGCCAAGGGTGTCCACGCGTCGGCCAAATAAGGCCTCCAGCGTGTTCTCATACTCGCGGTTGGATAGCCGGCGGAGGACCGTCCGCGAGCCCGTGCTCTGCAGCGAAGCCTGGGCGGCCTCGGTGGCGGCGCGCAGGGCGCGGATCGCCGCCAGGCGTTCCTCGTCGCTGGGCTGGTCGGCCTTCTTGGGCGGCATCTCCCGCAGGGTCAGCTGGTCGATGATGTCGCGGGCCTCGATCACCGCCGCCAAATTCCCCAGCGGCAGCTTGAATCGCTCGAAGCTCCGGTCGCCCTTATGGACCTTGGCGTCGTGGCATTCCAGGCAGTAGCGGTCGAGGAACTGTTCGACCGGTCGGGCGGGCGTCTCGGCGGCGGGCAGGGCGCCGGCCGTCAGGAGCGCGGACCAGGCCAGCGCGGGTCGCAGGCGGGACGCCCAGGTATGCGATGCCGGAAGCAGGCTCACGACCGCGGGGCGCTGGGCTTAGGCGAAACGGCCCGTGCTGCTGCCGAAGGCCGCCGTCTCGACGCCCATCTTCTGGGCGATGTCGACGTAGAGGTTGCAGAGCGGCACCTTGTGCCGGACCTCGCGCGAGACCTCGCGGAACGTGCCGTGCTTGTAGCCGCCGCCCGCGAGGAAGATCGGCAGGTCGGAGTTGCGGTGCGAGTTGGCGTCGCCCATGCCGCTGCCGAACAGCACGGTGGTGGAATCGAGCAGGGTGCCGTCGCCGTCGTTCAGCTGCGCGAGGCGGCCGACGAACTTGCCGTACTGCGCGAGCTGGTAGCGTTCGAGGCTGATCAGGTGGGCGATCGACTCGGGGTCGTTGCCGTGGTGCGAGAGGCCGTGGTAGTCCTTCTTGATGCCGAGATGCTGGGGCAGGAAGTCGCCGCCGATCTCCAGCGTGGCGATGCGGGTGCTATCGGTCTGCAGCGCCAGCGCGATCAGCTCGTACATCAGCGGCAGGTCGTCGACCGGGTTGCGGTTGGCCGGCTTGCCGAAGGGGGCCGCCGGCTTCGGGAGGTGGGTCCAGCGCTGGCGCAGCTCGAGGCGCTTCTCCACGTCGCGGACGGAGGTGAAGTATTCGTCGAGCTTGGCCTTGTCCTCCTGGTTGACCTGGCCGGACAGGCGCTTGGCCTCCTCGCGCACGGAGTCGAGGATCGAGGCCTGCACGCGGTTTTCCTGTTCGCGGCGCTTGCGGCGTTCCGCGGAGTCGCTGACGAAGAGCTTGTCGAAGAGTTCCGCCGGGTTGGTGATCGGCGGGACGCGCACGCCGGCCTTGGTCCAGGCGATCTGGCAGCCGCCGTGGATGCCGCCTTCGGAGCCGACCGTCAGCGAGGGGAAGCGGGTCTGGTGGCCGATCTCCTCGGCGAGGAACTGGTCAAGCGAGACGTTGCCGTCCGGGCGGTTCTGCGCCTCGGAGTTGAGCACGCCGGAAAGGAAGGAGTGCACCGCGAAGTGGCCGCCTTTGACCCCGTGGTCCAGGCCGCGGAAGACCGTCATCCGTTCGCGCTGTTCCCAGATCGGCTCCAGCAAGGTCGTCTTCTCGTAATCGCGCCCGGTGGTCTTCGGGAAGAGTTGCTTGGTCTGGTAGCCGAGCAGGTTGCCGATCGCGACGAAGCGGCGGGCGCCGATGCCGGCGCCCTTGGACGTCTGCACGGTCGGGTTGCCGCTGAGGGCCTTGGCGCTGAGCGAGCAAAGGCCGGGGAGGGCAAGCGAGGCTCCCAGGGAGCGCAGGATGAAGCGGCGGCGATGCATGCGAGGGGGCGCGGGGGTGGCGTTTAGTGTGCGACCGTGGCGTTGGGGGTTGCGAGCCTTTCCTTGGTCATGGGCGGTCGGGAGTGAGGGGTCGGGCGATGCGCCAGCGGTCCCGCGATCTTCGACAGGTCCCCGGTCGCCGGGTTCCCCGGGAGGGAGGCCCCCTCGTGCTTAGGCCAGCAGGGGTTTCAGCACCTTGGCGGGATTGACCCCGGTGAGGCGGACGTCGAGGCCCTGGGACTTCACGCTGAGTTTCTCGTGGTCCAGGCCCATCTGGTGGAGCAACGTCGCGTGGATATCGCGGACGTGAACGGGGTCCTTGGCCGCGCCGAAGCCGAACTCGTCGGTCTCGCCCCAGGTCAGGCCCGGCCGGAAGCCGCCGCCGGCGAACCACATGGTGAAGGCGTCGATGTGATGGTTGCGCCCCGTGAACTCGCGGACCTCGCCCATGGGCGTGCGGCCGAACTCGCCGCCCCAGACGACGATGGTGTCGTCGAGGAGTCCGCGCGACTTGAGGTCGCGCACGAGGGCGGCGCAGGCCTGGTCGATGTCCTTGGCCTTGGCGGGCAGGTGCTGCTGCAGGTTCTCGGTGACCCCGCCGTGGTGGTCCCAGTTCGTGTCGTAGAGTTGGACGAAGCGGACGCCCCGTTCGACGAGGCGGCGGGCGAGCAGGCAATTGCGCGCGAAGCTGGCCTCGGCCGGGTCCTTGATGCCGTAGAGGTCGAGCGTCGCCTTGCTCTCGCCCTTGAGGTCCATGACCGCGGGGGCGCTCGTCTGCATGCGGTAGGCCATCTCGTAGGCGTTGAGGCGGGCCGAGATCTCGTCGTCGCCCGTTTGGGCCAGGCGGCCGGCGTTGAGTTCGCGGACCGCGTCGATGACCTTGCGCTGGTCGGACGCGGCCACGCCCCGAGGGTTCGTCAGGTTGAGGATCGGCTCGCCTTGGGCGCGCAGGGGCACGCCTTGGTAGGTGCTCGGCAGCATGCCGCTGCCCCAGAGCGAGGCGCCGCCGCGGGGGCCGCGGGGACCGCTCTGCAGCACCACGAAGCCGGGGAGGTCGGCGCATTCGCTGCCGAGGCCGTAGGTCATCCACGCGCCCATGCTCGGCCGTCCGAACAGGCCGCTGCCCGTGTTCATGAACAGCTTCGCCGGGGCGTGGTTGAAGAGGTCGGTCTTGCAAGTCTTGATGAAGCAGAGCTCGTCGGCGATCCCGGCCGTGTGCGGGAGCATGTCGCTCACCCATGCGCCGCTTTGGCCGTGCTGCTTGAACTTCTTGTCG
>Ga0255083_1000258_pt1 | contig 13559 bp, 14 predicted proteins | sample Colum_Colum_RepC_FD_188460 | JGI IMG/M metagenome (GOLD analysis project Ga0255083, IMG submission 188460) | Freshwater microbial communities from Columbia River, Oregon, United States - Colum_Colum_RepC_8h | ecosystem: Environmental > Aquatic > Freshwater > River | place: USA: Oregon...
GTACCCGCCCTCCCGAGCCCAATGGTCGAACAGGTGGCGCTTGCTCATGCCGCAGGCCGAACACGGCACACGTCCGGTGACCTTGGCCGCCGTCGGCACGTCGAAACCGTGATCGTCGCGCAGCGACACCACCTTCAGTGCGAGTCCGCGCTCGTCGGCGAAGCGACGCGCAAATGCCTCCGACTCGTGGCTGTAAACACCGATACCGAGCCCGATGTACAGCCCATCGGCGCGGTACCCGAGCTCGACGAGGAGATCCCAGACCGCCAAGGAGTCCTTGCCGCCCGAAACCGCCACGAGAATGCGATCGTCGGGGCCGAACATCTCGAAATCGTCGATCGCCTTGCGAACCTGACGTCGACACAACTCGAGGAAGTGCTCGGCACAGAAATTGGCGTTGTGGCGCGGCAGATCGATGATGGCCGGCCCCCGGCAGGTACGACACTTCACGCGGTCAGCCCCCGGACACCACGGGACGGATCTCGATCACGTCGTCGGCATCGAGTTCGCCGTCGCCCGGTACGAGGGTTCCGTTGCGAATGACCAAGTGACCCTCGCGGGTCAGCCCGAGTTCGGCGAGCAAAGCATGAACCCGACGACGGCCGGTCAACTCGATCTCGCGGCGCGGATTGCGCAGGATCACCCGCATGTCAGCGCCCGCGACGCGACGTGACCTGGAGCGTCTCCCCCGGGGTCAGAACCTCGGTCGAGATCGTCTGCGGACGCCTCTGTCCGAGACGACGCAACCCGCGCAGCGTCCAGACGACCACGCCCACTGCGAACCAGCCGCTACGACCTTTGACGAGACCCTCGCGCACACTGCGGGTCCGGAGATACGACAGCAACGCCACGACGTCAGACGCGCCGGATCTCGACCACGGCCGAGCGACGACGACCACTGCGACGGCCGAGGACGTAGAAGAGCGCGAGGACGACCACACCCGCCACGACACCGACGGTCACGACGGTGCTGCGACGATCGTCGACCTTGTTCTGCACGTCCCCCTGCAGACCCTTCAACTTGGCCTCGATGTCTTCGCGCGAGATTCGTTCACTTGTCGCCACGACCGGGCTCCTTTCCGAGCGTCGCCTTTTTCACCCGTGAGAGTGCGAGTCCGGCCGTGGCCACGGCCAACACCAGCACGATCAGATACGGCACCCAACTCCACGCGCCGGCGAAGGCCGACGTTTCCGTCTGCAGAAGTCGCAGGACGCCGACGAGGGCGAAGACCAGGCCGAGACCGAGGAAGGTCGATCCCAACGCACCAAGAGTCAGCCAGCGACCGGCTCCGGCCAGAGGGCCGAGGGTCTCCTGGCGTGCGTAGTCCTTGACGAGGTCGATGACCTCACCGACGCTCGCCGAATCGCGGCGACGGGACGCGGGACGCGGATCCTGTTCGGGCACAGGGAGTTTCTAGCAGCGAACCGCACGAACGGCACCGTGACCCCCGCCGGAGGAATCAGGAACGACGGAACCGCACGACCGCCTCGAGGTCGAGGAGGGCTTCGAGCAGGAACCGACTCCGCTCGGCCCGACCATTGGCACCCAGCACCCGCTGCCGATCGACCGGACCGAGGGGCAGATCGTTGGCCAGTCGGAACAGGTGGTCGCCCTCGGATTCATCGGGCCGCAGTGCCAATTCGTCTCGCGCTCGGTCCGGTGCCTCGGACGCCAACGCGATCAGCCTCTCGACGACGTCGTTCAACGCGACTCTCGTCTCGTCGCTGATGGCGACGTCGACCGAGTCCGGCCACGGCTCGATCTCGGCGCGTGGATACGGATCGTCGGTGAGCCATTCTTTGACGCGGAAGCGCTCGGTTCCGCGCGTGAGAACGGCCCGCCGGCCATCGGGGAGCTCATCCACTCGAACGATCTCGGCCAACGTTCCGTAGTCGGAACGGATCTCGCCACCGCCGACCTCGCTACCACGTTCGATCAACACCACACCGAACGCGGCCGGTGAGGAGACGAGGCAATCGTCGAGCATCATCTGATAGCGGAGCTCAAAGATCTGGAGTGGCAGCCAACCACCCGGAAGCAGCGGCGTCCCGAGTGGAAAGATCGGTGACACGAACGGACGTGTCATGGTGCGCCGACGGCCACCTTCGGCAGAAGTTGATCGGCCTTGGGTCCGGCCGGATAACTACTCAATGCGTCCGAGAGATACCCCTCCCAGATCGGACGGAAAGCCGCGTCATCGGCCACTCCCGGAGCCTGCAACAGCACGGCGAAGGTGATGAGTCCGTCACCGTCGGTGGGTACGTAACCGACCAGACCTTTCACATCGGTGAGTGAGCCCGTCTTGCCACGCATGACACCTTCGAGTGGGTCCCCGACGAAGTAACCGGCGAGAGTTCCGGTCTGACCGGCGATCGAGAGCGACTGATACAGAACGTCCCGTTCGGAGAAGCGGTCGAGAATCGCGAGCATGGCCGAACACGTGACCTGGTTCTCCTTCGAGAGACCCGAGCCGTCCACGAGCAACACTCCCGTCATGGGAATCCCCCATTCGGACAGTCGATTCGTGATGACTCCGATACCTGCGGCACGCGTCCCCGAACGCGCCCCGATCAGACCGATCTCCTTCACGAGCATCTCGGCGGTGTTGTTGTCGCTGTTCTGGAGCATCTCGGCCACGATCGACGACAACGGCGCCGAGGTGGTCGATGCAATGGTCGCGACGTTGCCGGGGACCTGACCCGACGTCGGCTGCCCGACGACGGTCACTCCTCGCTCCTGCAGAAGTCGGACGAACTCACGTGCGGCGCCGAGTCCGGGATCGGTCGCGACGACTCCCTGATTGCGGACCCGGCCGTCGTTCACGAGCAGTCCGGCGATCGGACCGCCCTCCGAGGCCCGGAACGACACCGGCCACGTGGGTGGGTAGTACTCGAGATCGAAGCGATTCGGATCCCCCACCACGTTGCCACCAACTTGGGTCACGCCGGCCTTCACGACGGCATCAGCGAGCGCATCGAGAGATGTAGCAGGACGTTGCGGATAGCGATTGAAGTTCGCGTCGTCCGGATACCAGTCCGACGACAGGAGTGGGTCGCCTCCGCCGATCAGATACAACGAACCGACGGCACCACCGTTCACTTCGGCGCGAACCTCGGTGGTGAACGCGTAGTCGGGTCCGAGAACTTCCAGGGCCACGGCAGCCACGATCACTTTCAACGTGCTCGCCGGCGTCACCGGGGTGTCGATGCCGTCGGAGAGCGCGAGCACACCGTCCACGGCCACACCCGCACACGATCCGGGCAGCACTGCTCCGCCGAGGGGACGCAACGCCGCCTCGAAGGCGGCCGACGAAGTCTCACGCGCCAAAACCACCGGAGTACGTCGCGCCGACAGAATCGGAGTGGCCGGAACCAAGGGATCGAACTGTGCTTCACGGTCCGGTCCGAGCGACACGCCACCGTCCTGTGACTGCGCGTAGCGCCAGACCCCGAACATGATCACCGTCGGAAAGGCGGCGATGAACAAGAGAGTCGCAATGGGATTCACGGCCGCCGGACGGGGCCGTCGACGCGCACCGCCTTGGCTCACCCGCGACTCCGCCGACGAGCGAACTCGGATGCCCGATACAGATGTCCGAGCGCCGTCACCGCACGATGTCCCGAGGGATAGCACAGTCGACCGGTCGCCCGAACCGTGGCCGGTCCCGGATTGTCGGGGTCGGCCACTGCGAGTTCGGTAGCCACGAGAATGGGCTTGCCGGTGCGACGCGACAACTCGTCGGCGGCTTCGGCGAAGCGCTGATCCTGACGTTCGTGATAGGCGACGATGCGTTCGATCCCGTGATCGGGATAGAAACCTCCCTCGCGCATCAGTCGCGCCTGATTCGCCTGAATGCCGATCCCCAAGTAGATGACCGCGTGCACATCGGGATGTTCGGCGATCAAGGCGAGCACTTCGGGGATCGTGTCGCGCGTCTCTCCACCCGCACAGTCGACCGGGTTGCTGCGACTCCAACGAGGAGGCAACTTCTCGTCGATGGCCGCCCGCAAGTCGTCGGGCAGGCTCATCAGGTTCAACCGACCGTCGCGAGTGATGGCATCGGAGGTCACGACCCCCCATCCGCCGGCGGTCGTCAGAACCACGACGTTCGGACCCTGGGGCAGAGGTTGCGTCGCGAACGTGGCCGCCGCCTCGAATGCTTCTTCCACGTTGGCCGCCCGCGTGATGCCAGCGGCCCGACAGAAACCGTCGAACACCTTGTCGTTGGCGGCGAGTGCGCCGGTGTGTGACGCGGCAGCTTTCGCACCACCTTCGGTGGCCCCACCCTTCACGAGGACGAGCGGCTTGCGCGCCGCAACCGAGGCGAGTCGCTCCATGAGCGATCGGCCATCGGTGATGCCCTCCACGTAGGCGAGACCGACCGACGTCGCCGGATCGTCGGCGTAGAAATCGAGGTAATCAGCGACCGAAACGGCCGCGGCGTTGCCAGCTGACACCGCGCGGCTGATACCGACTCCACTGGAACGCGCGTAGTTCATGAACGTCGACACGAAGTTGCCACTCTGACTGGCGACCCCGATCCGACCCGCCGGTGGGTACGGCGCCACGATCTGGGCGCACAACTTCGCCGGGGTGCTCACCACACCCTGTCCGTTGGGTCCGGCGAGCAGAATGCCGAGTTCGTCGGCCAAGGCCACCAATTCTCGTTCGGACTGTCGACCTTCTTCGCCGGCTTCGCCGTAGCCCGCCGACGTGAGGAACGCAGCTTTGACACCTTTGCGAGCGCAGGCGCGTAACAAGTCGGGGTTGGCCGACGCCGGCGTGCACACGAAGACGAGATCGATCGAATCGTCGGGAAGATCATCGATGTCGGCGACGGTCTGCACACCGAGCACGACCTCGCCTTGACGATTGGTCCCGTGGACCGCTCCTTTGTAACCGGCGGCGAGGATGTTGTGCAACGAAACGAAACCGAACTTCCCGGGATGGGTCGACGCACCGGTGACCACCACTCCCCGCGGCTCGAAGAGGGCTCGGAACTGGGTGTCGGTCGGTCGGGGTCGGAGTTCGTGACGTTTGGTCTCGGGCTCGCCGATTTCCACGAGCGCGTCGACGGCAACCGGTCGACCATCGGCGCGAATGATGAGCGGGTTCACGTCGATGCTGCGCACATCGGGCCGCTCGGCCGCCACGCGTCCGAGACCCACGAGAATGTCGACCAACGCCTCGCGGTCGACCGCGGCCTCACCGCGGAACTCGCCGAGGAGTCGTTGCGTCGCGAGATCTTCGATCATCTCGTGGGCCGTCACTCGATCGAGAGGTGCTGGCCTGAACACAACGTCGGCCACCGCTTCGGCCAGGATCCCACCGACGCCCAACATCACACTCGCGCCGAACTGCTGATCGCGGACGACGCCGGCGATGAGTTCACGGTTGCCGATCACCATCGGCGCGACGAGCACCGTTACCGCACCGTCTTCGGGACGGGCGAGCGACAACAGGTCCGACGCCGCAGATTCGACGGCGGCCACATCGGCGAGCCGAAGACGAACGAGACCCCGCTCGGTCTTGTGGGCGATCGCGTCACCGCAGAGCTTGGCAACCACGGGAAAACCGAGTTCGCGGGCGGCCCGCCCCGCATCAGCGGCCGTCGAAACGAGACGCTCCTCGGCCATCGGAACCCCGAAGTCGGCCAACAGCGATTTGGAGGCGGACTCGGACAAAGTGCGGGGGGACGCCATACCGCAAAGGTAGTCGGCGACCCCCGTGACGAGCCCCGATACGAACGAAGAGGCCGCCCCGAACCGGCGACGACACCACAATCAAAGAGGTTGCCCCGAACCCGCAACGACACCACAATCAAAGAGGCCGCCGCGGAACCCGCGGCGACCTCGTGATGGTCGGGCTGACAGGACTTGAACCTGCGACCTCTTGACCCCCAGTCAAGCGCGCTACCAAGCTGCGCCACAGCCCGAATATGTGGAGCCGAACTCTACCGTTCTCCCTCGAATTACATGAAGAGGTCGACGATCCGCCAGCCCAGATACAGGCAAAGCGCCACGACCAGCAGTTTGAAGTGCCAGGGAGCACTCGGCACTTCCTCGGAATCACCGGCGGCGAGTCGCTTCAGATCGAGGTTCTCGGCGGTGACCTTGCGATATCCCGGGATCGTGCTCGCGACCCGAGGTGATTCGAGCGACCGACCGCAGTTCGGACAACTGCCGTCGGTCTTCATCGCACTGGGCGTCCAGTACTTCGCGCACTCCTCGCAGTAGGGCATCACTCGCTCCGACGGCGAACTCGCAACTTGATCGGAGTCGAACCGAAGCCGAACGCTTCACGAATCGAACGTTCGAGGTACCGGAGATAAGGAGGGGAAAGATCGCGATTCACGAACAGCGTGAAAGTGGGCGGGTCGGTCGCCCCCTGTACGGCGTACATGACCTTGGCCCCACCACCGGCCGGCTGCCGCTGCTGCGCCTCCGATAGAACCTTGTTGACGTCCTTGGTCGGAACGCGCCGGTGGTACTGCGTGATCGCCTCCGTCAGGAGGGGCTGAATCTTGTGCACGCCCTTGCCCGACAGAGCCGAGATCTTGATGACTGGCGCATCGCCGACGAAGGCCAACTTGCGCTTCACCTCCGACTCCACGTCGGTACGGGCCTCGCCGGCCTCCACGAGTTCCCACTTGTTGAGAACGATCACGATCGGACATCCGGCGGCGTCGATGCGCTCGGCGAGGCGCTGATCCTGGGAGGTGATCCCCTGCGTCGCGTCGATCACCAACAGGGCGATGTCGGCGCCGTCCACCGATCGCAACGCGCGAACCAACGAGTAGTACTCGGCCGAGTCGTCGATACGTGATCGCCGGCGCATACCGGCCGTGTCGACGAAAATGACCGGTCCCTCATCGGTCTCGATCATGGTGTCGATCGAGTCACGAGTCGTGCCGGGCATGTCGTGAACCACCGATCGGTCCTCACCGACCAGGCGGTTGAAAAGCGTGCTTTTGCCCACGTTCGGGCGACCCACGAGCGCCACGCGAGGCGTGCTCTGCTCGCCCACCCGTACCGGCTCATCGCCGTAATCAGGCTCCTCGACTTCGACGAAAGGCAGACGCGAACACACCTCGTCCAACAGGTCGCCAGCTCGACGTCCGTGCAACGCGCTCACCGGATACGGCTCCCCAACACCCAACGACAGGAACTCCCAACGGTCGGTTTCGCGCCGATCGTTGTCGGCTTTGTTGACCACCAGCAGAACGGGCGGCTTCACCCGGCGGATCCAGTTGGCCACCGACTCGTCGTCGTCGGTCACCCCCACCGATCCGTCGACGACGAAGAGCACCAAGTCGGCCGATCGAACGGCGGCCTCCACCTGGCGACTCACTTTGGCGTCGAGTTCGGAACCCTGCGGCAACCATCCTCCGGTGTCGACCAGCATGAATCGCTGGCCGAGCCATTCGGCTTCCAGTTCCTTGCGATCGCGGGTCACACCCGGGCGATCCTCGACGATCGCCGACTGTTCACCGATGATCCGATTGAACAAGGTGCTCTTGCCCACGTTCGGACGGCCCACGATGACCACCACCGGAAGCGTGACTTCGGCCGACGTGTCGATCGTTTCGTCGGTCATGAGCCGACCTCGAGAATCCGACGCAGAGCAATTCCATCGGTCGGGACGATCTCCACCGGACGACAGAGATCTTCAGGGGTGCGACCGTCGAGGAACCGGCCCTCCGAAAGGCACACATCGGGCAGCAAGTAGCGGTCACCTTCGGGTTCGTCGACCAAGGTGCGATCGAGATCGGCACCCACCATGAGGCCGGCCACCGCGGTGTTGCCACCGAAGAATTCGTTGCGCACCGTGATGATCCGAGCCTTTCCGGAATCGATCTGATCGAGAAGCGGAGCGAGCACCCGAGCACCGTACTCCCCCGTCAGTATTCCGATACGGGCATTGGTGGCCGCCCGTCGGGTCAGTCGCACGGAAGTACCGGCATCCGACTCGCATCCACCGCGCAGTCCGGTGTCACCGGCTGGATTACGCGGCGCGCGGTAACCCGATGCCGGGGCACCGTCGACCCACGCGAAGAAGCCGCTCTGCGGCCCGGTCGGCGCTTCGAGTCGTCCGGTGAACTCCCATTCGAACGTGCGGGCCATACCGACGCCGTCCTCGTGCATCGGGAAACCGTCGTAGGTCTCACCGACCGGGAAGGGGCGATCGGCCATCAAGTAGTACTCGTCCGACGCGTACACGAGGCGTCGACCGAGCAATGACTGGAAACGTTCCTGCCAGGCCGCGACGGAATCGACGATGGCCCGCGCTTCTTCCTGGGTGTGTTCGCGCATGTCCGGCTCGGAGTTGTAGCGGCTCACGCCGAGTGGAACCACGGCCACCTGCGCGAGTTCCGGATAGCGGTCGAGGATCCCGACCATGGTGTCCTCGAAGACGTCTCCGTCGTTGATCCCCGGGCACACCACGATCTGTCCGTTCACACGAATTCCGTTGTCGAGGAGTGCGCGCAACCAGCGGAGACTCATGCCGCCCCGTTTGTTGCGAAGAAGTCGGATCCGAACCGCGGGGTCGGTCGCGTGGATGCTCACGTTCAGCGGCGAAAGACCCTCGGTCACGATTCGTTCGAGATCGGCTTCGGTGAAGCGGGTCAGAGTCGTGAAATTGCCGTACAGAAAGCTGAGGCGGTAGTCGTCGTCCTTCAGGTACAGGCTTGACCGGAGGCCCGGCGGCAACTGGTAGATGAAACAGAACGGGCAATGGTTGTCGCAGGTTCGGACGCGGTCGAACAAGGCACTCGAGATCTCGGTTCCGAGGGGCTCACCTTCGTTCTTCACGATGCTCACCGCGTGGTCGATACCGCCACGACGAAAGTCGATCTCCACATCGGATGCGTCGGTGAGGAGACGCCACTCGATGATGTCGCGCGGCACGGTGCCGTCGATCGCCACGATTTCGTCGCCCGCTCGCAATCCGGCGACATGGGCTGGTGAATCCGGTGTGACCGCCACCACAACGGGCATTGATCGACGCACCGGCATGCGGTCAGGCTACCGAGGTGCTCAGTCGGCCTTCGGTGAACAGTCGACGTTCGAAGGTTCGTTAGCCTCACGGTCGTGGCCGTCGATCGAGTTCTACTCGCCGCACCGCGCGGATTCTGCGCCGGCGTGGAGATGGCGATCAAGGCTCTCGCGTGGATGGTTCGCAGCTTCCCGAGCCCGGTGTACTGCTACCACGAGATCGTGCACAACAAGCTCGTCGTCGAACGATTCCAGCGTTTGGGCGTGGTGTTCGTCGACGACATCGCCGAAGTTCCCGAGGGATGTCCGATCATGTTGTCGGCGCATGGGTCGGCGCCCGACGTCGTCGAAGCGGCACGACGCCGTGGATCGATCGTGGTCGACTCGGTCTGCCCGCTCGTCACCAAGGTTCACCACGAAGTCAAAGTTCGTGCCGGCAAGGGATTCCGCATCGTGTACGTGGGCCACGAGGGACACGAAGAAGCAGTCGGCACGATGGCCGTCGCCCCCGATTCGATCTCGCGCGTCGAGTCGATCGAAGAAGTCGATGCACTCCCCGAGTTCGGCGACCCGGTCGCCCTGCTCGCTCAGACCACTCTGTCGCACCGCGACTGGGAGGGCGTCGCGGTGCGCGTTCGCGAACGTTTCCCGGATGTGTGGACACCCGGACGCAGCGATCTGTGCTTCGCCACCACCAATCGCCAGTCGGCACTGATGTCGATGGCCCCGCGTTGCGACGCGATCGTCGTGATCGGTTCGGCGAACTCGTCGAACACCCGGGCGCTCGAGCGCCTCGCCAAGGAAGCCGGATGCAGCCGGGTCTATCGCGTGAACGCCGCCGACGAACTTCCCGAGGATCTGGCCGGAGTCGTCGGTGTGACCGCTGGTGCTTCGGCGCCCGAGGAGCTCGTGGACGCCGTGATCGGACGCCTCGCGCCGCGTCGTGGCGTCGAAGAGGTTCGCATCACCGACGAAGACGAGTACTTTCCGCCACCGCGCAACCTCCGCGATCTTCAGACGAGTATCGAAACCGCGGTCACGGTTCTGGCCGGCGGATCGCTCGCCGATCGTGCGCCGGTGGACGATCGCGCCCTCGCGGCGAGCGATGTGCTGTCCGCGTTGACGGTCTGACAGAGTTCGTCCATGCTCTCCCCGACCGCCGACACCGTCCGTCTCTTCCTTCACGTCCTCGCGGCCAGCGTCTGGGTCGGAGGTCAGATCGTCCTCGGCGGCCTGGTGCCGCGTCTGCGCCGGTCGTTCCCCGAGAGCACCAAAGTGGCCGCGCAGGCCTTCGGTCGTGTGGCCTGGCCCGCTTTCGCACTCGCCGTGGTGACCGGCATCTGGAGCATCCTCGACATGTCGATGTCCGACCAGACCCCGTCGTACCAAGTGACGATCTTCGTCCACGTGGTGCTCGTCGCGACCAGCGGCATGGCGGCGGCCATCCACTCACTCGGCCGATCGAAACTCGCCCTCGCCCTCGGTGGCGCGATCGGACTTCTGGCCGCACTCGCGGCGATGTTCGTCGGGCTGCTGTCGGCTACCGGCGCCTAGTTGCGGGGAACCTTGCTCCACGAGACATCGCGATCGACGCGCACGTCACCGGGCAGACCCAGAACTCGTTCACCGAGGATGTTGCGCATCACTTCGCTCGTGCCGCCTTCGATGGAGTTCGCCCGACTACGCAGGAAAGCCTTCTGCGGATTCTCGAGACCCATGGCGGCCTCGGGGCGGATCATCTGGTAGCCGCTCGGGAACAACATCCCGTCGGCGCCGAGCATCGAAACGGCGAACGAGTACACGTCCTTGTTGAGTTCGGCCATGGCGAGCTTGGCGATCGAGCCCTCGGGACCGGGATCACCCATCTTGCGCATCTGCGACGCGCGGATGTTGGTGAGACGGAGCAGTTCGGCCCGAATCCAGAGCGACATCAACTCGTCCCGGGTCGCCAGGTGCTTGGCGTCGGCCGGCAACGCGTTCCAGACCTTGACCGCATCGCGAATGGGGCCCGAACCCTTGGCCGGGATCGCGCCGCCGATCGACACGCGCTCGTTCATGAGGGTCGTGAGCGACACTCGCCAACCATCGCCGATGCTGCCGAGCATCTCGTGGTTCGGCACCCGAACGTCGGTGAAGTAGACCTCGTTGAACTCGGCCTCGCCGGTGATCTGATACAGCGGACGAACCTCCACACCGGGAGCCTGCATGTCGACGACGAACGCCGTGAGACCGGCGTGCTTGACCGCTTCCGGGTCGGTGCGGACGATCAGGAGACCCCAGCGCGAAAGATGGGCGAGGGTGGTCCACACCTTCTGGCCATTGACAACCCATTCTTCGCCGTCCTTGATGCCCTTGGCCGAGAGTCCGGCGAAGTCGGAGCCCGATCCCGGTTCGGAGAACAACTGACACCACACCTCGGCCCCGGTGAAGAGCGGACGCAAGTAACGCTTCTTCTGTTCGGCGCTACCCCACACCGCGACGGTCGGTCCGCACATGCCGTGGCCGATGGGGTTACGGGCGACCGGATTGGGAGCCCCGGCCGCAAAGAGGCGCTCGTTGATCATTCGCTGCAACTTGGGATTCAGACCGAGACCACCGTGACCCTCGTCGAAGTGAACCCAGGCGAGTCCGGCATCGAACTGCGCGCCGAGGAAGGTCTGCGGGTCGGTCGCCTTGGGGGGGAACTCGGCGAGAAGGCGATCGACGAGTTCGCTCACCTTTTGTTCGTCGGCGGTCAGGACTGCAGTGCTCATGATCTCCCCTTCATAGGACGACAAACCGAAACATACCGACCCCCGACCATCGGTTCGCCATCGAAACCCTCACCCGACAGGAGTCACAAATCGTCGCCGGGTTCATCGGAATCGTCGACCTCGACTCCGCTCGCCCGCAGGCGTTCCAGCAGTTCATCGCGGATCGACCGCCCGGGTTCACGGGCCTTCTCCGACGCGATCCGCCAACCCAAGCGACTCGAATAGGTCAGGGGTGACTCCCGCAACCGATTGCCTTGAACCGCGGCCACTCGGGCGAAGAACAAACGGTGATCCACCAGATCCTTGGTCTCGATCACGTCGCAGGCCAACCAGGCGATCGCCCGGTCGACCACGGGATCCACTCGGTCGTCGTGAGCCCAATCGACGAGGAACTCGTCGGCGACGTACCGGAACTTCCTTCCTGGGTACGAGAAGTACTGGCCTTCGGCCACTTGATCACCGGCCAGAACCGAGACCGTGAACCGACCAGAAGCCTCGATGAGTGGAAAGGTGTCGTGTCGCGGCGAGACCGACGCCATCACGATCGGCTCGGCGAAGCTCACCTGCGTGACCCAGTGACTCGTGTAGGCCCGGGTGAGATCTTCATGACGCGCCGCCACGACCTGCACGCCATGCATCATCTGACCGAGACCACGTTTGAGAACCGGATCGATCACACCGTCATCTTGGTGCCGGCTCGTCGATCGATGCACATCGGACCCTCATCGCACGACGATGTGGCGATCAGTTGAGCGGCGCCATCAACCGTGACCACTCGTCGGTCTCCGACCCGCCGATGGAAGGCAGAACCGACCGCAACCACATCACGCCGTTCAAGGCCGCCGCCCCTTCGGCCGTCGGTTGTGATCGGACCAGAAACGACTTCATGTTGTTCAGCATGCGCTCCATCACCGCAACCGGACTTTGGGCGACGAACACCGCGGGGTTCAGTCGAATCGGCCGGCCGGCGAGTCGCGAAACGAGGACCTCACAACCTCCACGCGTCAAGGGGCCGCTCGGCGTGAACGGGTCGTAGAACTCCTCGATTCCGTCGGAACCCGGAACTCCGACCACGAAGTGACCGGGCAGACCGACCCCCACCAAGGGCGTGCCGAGTCTTCGGGCGACGTCGATCATGATCACCGACAACGAGATGGGGATCCCGAGCCCGCGTTCGACGACCCGGTCGAGCAACGAATTCTCGAGCGAGTAGTAGTCGGTTCGATCACCGGAGAAACGTCCGGACATGAAGAGCGAACCGAAAACCCCCGACGCGGTCGGCGACCCGACCCGTGCCGCCAGTTCATCGAGGCGCGCCGATTGGCCGACGGGATCGAAGTCCGATTCCGTCCGGCGACCGATGACCGCCGACATCAACAGAGCCCCTTCGGCGAGTGAGAACTCGGGGTCGCGGATCAGATCGGCGAACTGCGAACGCGCCCAATCCGCTGGCGATACGCCCGACGACCTCACGCGGCTGACAGTACCGCCGCTACTGTCAGCACCCATGTACCTGGGAGCCCACGTAGCCACGACCCCCGACAAGCCCGCCCTCATCATGACCGGCTCGGGCTACACCCGAACCTTCGCCGAACTCGATGCCGATGCCAATCGGTTGTCGCAACTTCTGCGAGCGGCCGGACTCCAGCCCGGCGATCACGTCGCGATCTGCATGGAGAACCACGATCGTTACCTCGAGATCCTCTGGGGTTGTCAATACGCAGGTGTCGTCTACACCGCGGCGTCGTCGCGTCTGACCAGCGCCGAGTTGTCGTACATCCTCAACGACTGCAACGCCAAGGTGTTCAT
>Ga0255083_1000259_pt1 | contig 13534 bp, 11 predicted proteins | sample Colum_Colum_RepC_FD_188460 | JGI IMG/M metagenome (GOLD analysis project Ga0255083, IMG submission 188460) | Freshwater microbial communities from Columbia River, Oregon, United States - Colum_Colum_RepC_8h | ecosystem: Environmental > Aquatic > Freshwater > River | place: USA: Oregon...
GGCTTCGACCACCTGCTCATCCTGACGGGCGAATCCAACAAGGTCGAAGTGCCCTACTTCGTCCAGGCCCTCGACCTCCTCCGTCCGCACTTCTCGTCGCTGTCGATGGAAGTCCAGCCGATGGAGACCGCGGAATACGCCGAGCTCCGCAAGCATGGCCTCAACGCGGTGCTGGTCTACCAGGAGACGTATCACCGCGAGACCTACAACGTCCACCACCCGAAGGGACGTAAGTCCGACTTCCTCTACCGCCTCGACGCCCCGGACCGCGTGGGCGCCGCCGGAGTCCACAAGATCGGCCTCGGTGCGCTCTTCGGCCTCGAGGATTGGCGTGCGGAATGTTTCTTCACGGCCCTCCACCTCCGCTGGCTCGAACGCAAGCACTGGCAGAGCCGCTACAGCGTCTCCTTCCCGCGCATCCGTCCGCACGAAGGCGAACTGCAGCCGAAGGTCGAGATGACCGACCGCGACCTGGTCCAGGCGATCTGCGCCTTCCGCCTGCTGAGCTCCGAGGTCGAACTGACGCTGAGCACCCGCGAGAGCCGCAAGTTCCGCGACCACGCCTGTCGCGTGGGCGTGACGGCGATGAGCGCCGGCTCGCACACGAATCCCGGCGGTTACGCCGAAGGCCGCGAGGCCTCGCTCGAACAATTCGCGATCGAGGACGACCGCTCGCCCGACGAAGTGGCCGCGATGCTCCGCGCCCACGGCTACGAGCCGGTCTGGAAAGACTGGGATCCTTCTTACGACCGCCCGGTCGCCCTCGCCTGATGAGCCCGCTTCGCGTCTGGATCGACCACGAACAAGCCCCGGCCTGCAAGCCTGGCGCCCACGTGAAGCTTTCGGCCGACGAATCCGCCCACGTGGTCCGCAGCCTCCGCGCCCGCCGCGGCGACGCGGTCGTGCTCCTCGATGGCGAAGGCCTGGTGGTCGAAGGCAAGCTCGCCTCGGCCGACGGCGACGGCGCGATGGTCGAAGTCATCCGCGCGCGCACGGCCGATCCGCTCTCACCTGCGATCACTGTCGCCCAAGGCATGCCCAAGGGCGGCACGATGGACGACTTGGTGCGCATCTGCTGCGAAGCCGGCGCGGCCGGCGTCATCCCGCTCGAGACCGCCCGTTGCGAAGTGAAGCTCGACGCCGACCGCGCCCGCACCCGCCGCGAACGCTGGCAGCAGCAGGCCGTCGAAGCCTGCAAGCAGTCCGGCCACCCGTGGCGCGCGGAGATCGCCGCCCCGGTCCGTTTCCGCGAATGGATCGAACGCCTGCCGGCCTTGGTCGACGGCGAACTGCGCCTCACCGGCTCGCTCGAGTTCGACGCCGAACCGGTCGCGCACCTGGATTTCACGAAAGCCTCGAAAGTCACCTGGCTCATCGGCCCCGAAGGCGACCTGACCTCGGAAGAATACGCCGCCGCCCGCGCCGCGGGTTTCCGTCCGGTGGTGCTGGGCCCCACGGTCCTCCGCGCCGAGAACGCCGCGCTAGCCTGCGTGGCGATCACACAGGCGCTCGCGAAGCGCTGAGTCAGGCCTTCCGCCGCCCGGGCTTCTTGGGCTCGGGCAAGGGTTCATCGATCGCCCACTCGGGCCAGGTCTCCCTCGCATACTTCTGCAGCTCGAGGATGGTGTCGCGCAGGAGCGGCGTCAGTTCGCCGGTCCAACGCAGGCCGATCTCCATCGGCGCGAAGCCGTCGAGGGGCAGCACCCGGATGCCGGGATCGGCGATGGCGTCCGCGATGGCGAGGTTCACGCCGAGGCCTTCGCCGGTGGCGACATAACTGGTGACCATCTCCATGGAGGCGGCTTCCTTGGTCTGCGACCAGGTCACTCCCAGCCGGCGCAGGTCGCGGAAGAAGCTGCGGGTGACGCTCGAGTCCGGCGGCAAGGCGATGAGCGGAAGCGATAGTTTCTTCTGCTTCCAGAGGTCGGCCGCGCGCTTCCACGGCGACTTCTTCGGGACGAGCAGGACGAGCGGCACCCGCACGAGACGCAACTGGCTCTGGCGGCCCACGGTCTTGGTTTCGATGGGGACGATGGCGAGGTCGATGACGCCTTCGCGCAGCCACGTCTCGAACTGGATCTGATACCCAGGCGTGAGGCTGAGCTGGAGCTTCGGGTGACGCGACCGCAGGCGGTGCGTGACGGTCGGGATGTGCAAGCGGAGGACGAGTTCCGACGCGCCAAGCCGCAGTTCCGGCCGGTCGGCGTCGCGCAACTGCGCCTCGAGTCCGTCCAGCCCGGCGAAGAAGGGTTCGATCTGCGCGAAGAGCTTCCGGCCGGGAGCGGTCAGTCGGAACGGCACCCGCTCGAAAAGCCGGACGCCGAGATTGGACTCCAACGCCGTCATCTGGCCGCTGACGGCGGGCTGTTGGATACCGTAAGGGATGTGCCGCACGGCGGCGCTGATGCCCTGGTGCTTCGCCACGTAATAGAACAACTCGAGATGATGGACGTTCATGAACGGGGCGAGGCCTATGGTCGCCGAACCCGGGGCCAAGGCAACCCCTGACCCCGCCCGGCCGATACCCCCTATCAGGTTTATCGATTAACGGTCCGACCGCTTCCGGGGGTATCATATTCACGTTATGAACCTGCTCTCCCTCCTCGCCCAAGCCCTCGGCGTCGTGATCCTCGCCGATTTCGCCGCCGGCGTCGTGCACTGGCTCGAGGACGCCTACGGCTCCGAGGACACCCCGGTCGTCGGGGCCCTGCTCATCCGCCCCAACATCGTCCACCATCACTGCCCGCGCTATTTCACCCGCCTCTCCTGGTGGCAGAGCTCCTGGGACCTCCTGCTCCTCGGCGCCCTGATCATCGGCGGTGCCGCCTGGGCCGGTATGCTCACCTGGCACGTCTGGCTCTTCGTCCTCCTGAGCGTGAACGCCAACCAGGTCCACAAATGGTCGCACATGTCGCGCTCGGAGGTCGGCCCGGTCGTGGCCAAGCTGCAGGATTGGCGGATTCTGCTGACGCCGCGCCAGCACGCCGTCCACCACACCGACCCCAAGAACACCTACTACTGTCCGATCACCAATCTGGTGAACCCGGCCCTGGAGGCCGTGCGCTTCTGGGACTGCCTGGAGTCGGTCATCGAGACGCTGACCGGCGCGACCCATCGCCAGGATACCTCGAACCGCGGCGAAGGCCCGGCGCCCGTCTGGATCGCCGGCTACCGTCGACCCAGCCGTCCGGTCGACGCGCCCGCGGACCTCGACGCCGAACCCGAAGGCGTCCGCTGACGCGCCCGCCCCTTTCCACCCCAACCCACACCACCATGACCACCACGCTCGCCATCCTCATCGCCGTCCCGGAACCGCTCTACGACCTCGGTCAGTTCCTGCTGGGGCTGCTCTTTATCATCGGCTCCGCCGGCCGGCCCTGACACCCTGAGGCCGTCCCGCCATGCGCGCTTTCCTCTGCCTACTGCTCCTGGTCGTGACCCCGGGCTGCGATTTCCTCACAGACGCCGCCACCCGGGCGGCGTCTGAGATCGAAGCCGCCACGCACGAGATGCGCCGGCAAGGCCTCGCTTCCTATGAGTTCACCCATATCCCCAAGACCTGGCCCGAGGGCGTCGACGGACCTTGGGAACTGGTCATCCATGAAAGCAGCCAGATCGGCCAAGGCGGCCTCGGCCTCGGGCGATACGGGACCAGCTACCACACCCGGTTCGTGCGCGTGCCCCGTACGCTGAGGATCGCGAAGCAGGCCGGCGAAGGCTGCGTCATCGTGCTCCGCCGGAACGGCGACGCCATCGAGCTCGTCGGACTCCGCTGATCCCTCCCTGCTTCGCGCCGGGTCAGTTTCCTTCCTCGGGGTCGACTTCGACGGCGCCGGCCATGCGGACGATGCGGGGATGGAATTCGGCGAGAATATCGACCAGCTCTGCCTGTGCCCCGATGACGGCGCGGATATCCTTGTAGGCGCCCGGAGCCTCGTCGAGGCCGCCACCGAGGAGTTCGACCTTGGCGGCGCTGAGATGCGCGTCCCGCTGCGCCGCGGTGATATCGTTAAGCGCCTGCGTACGCGACATCTGGCGCCCGGCGCCGTGCGAAGCCGAGGCCAACGAGTCGACCGCTCCGCGACCGCGGACGAGGAAGCCCGGAGCGCCCATCGAGCCGGGAATGATGCCGAGTACGCCGGCACCGGCAGGCGTCGCACCTTTGCGGTGAACGAGGACTTCCTTCCCGCCATGGGTCTCCTTCCAGGCGAAGTTGTGGTGATTGCTAACGGCACGGACGGGGTCAGGCCGGACAGGGCCACGACCGTTTCATGAATGACCTGATGGTTGGCCGCGGAGTACTCTCCGGCGACTTCCATGGCGTCCCAGTAGGCCCGCCCTTCCTCGGTATCCATGGGCAACCAAGCAAGACGCTCCAGCTCCTTGGGCAGCGGCGTCAGGCGTTTCGCGAGGGTCGAGAAGTGGTTGGCGATATTGTAGCCTAAGGCACGCGAACCGGAATGGCTCAGCAGGGCGAGCCAGTTACCGGCGGGAATCCCTTCCGCCGCTTCATGGAGCCGAAGCTCGCCGAATTCGACGAAGTGGTTGCCGCCTCCGGAAGTGCCGAACTGCAGGGCCGCACGGGAGCGCAGGTCCTGCTTCTGCAGCCGCTGCTCGGCCGCCGCCAACCGCGGGTCGTCGAGCAAGGGGTGATCAAGGGCCTTCGGCCTGAGAGCCCGACCGAAATGCGTCCCCTTGAGGATCGATTCGCGGAGCCGGGCGCGCAGACGTTCGAGATCGCCCGCCGGCTCTCGGAAGACGGTGAGGTGCATACGGCAGCCGATATCCACGCCTACGGCGTAGGGGATGACCGCGTTCTCCACGGCCGACATGCGCGTCGGGCATGAGCGCGCCGGCGACGACCGGCGCAAGGCGCATGACGTCTTCCATCTGCTTCCTCGCGGACTCATGGATGGCTTCGGGTCCGTAGACGCGGTAGCCGAGCGGCGCGGTGCGCGGCGTCAGCAGGCGCTGGCGCTGACGCGCGGACAGTACCTCGGCACGCAAGGGTTCCAGCTCAGCCCAAGCGGGCGCCAAGGGCGACTCCGGGGAGGCGACGGTGGCGGAGATGGCCTCCAAGAAGCCATGCTCAGCCGCGCACTGCATCCGGAGGAGGCGGCCGGCCAAGCGTTTGGCGACGTGCTCATCGAGGGATTCAAGACGAGCCAGGATGGTGGCGTAGTCGGGAGTCATGGTCGTAGTATCTTGGCTTTATTGTAGATTTAAAGCCAGTTCCGTGCGCGATGACGCTCCAGCTCGAAGGCTTCCTCGATCCGATCGGCGGCGAGTCGGCCGAGTTCAGATTCGGAGAGGCCCCGGCGATCGCCGGTGAGTTCCGAGATGAACTGGTCGAAGGTCAGCCGACGGAGGTCGAGATGTTCGTCGTCTTCCTCCTTCTCGATTTTGAGCTTTTCGGCGCAGAGGCGAGGAATCCTGGCGAACGTCTTCCATGTTTTGCGCGCCAGGGCGACGTCTTCCCTGAGAAGGGAGGCGTAGGCGGCGACAGGCAGGATGACGGCGGCGAGCATGTTGCAGATGCAATCCTGGCCGGGACGGAGGCGATCGCCCAGGAGCAGCGAGGCGCCCTTGAGGAAGGCGACGCGCTCTTCGAGCGAAAGCTCCTCGACGTCCGAAGCGCGGAGATCGCGCTCGACGCCGAAGCCCCGGGGAATGAGCCGGTAGAAGTCGTTATGACTATCGTAGCGGCCTTCGTACGCGGCCAGGAGCTCTGAGCGAGCGCGCGAACGGGGCAGCTGGCCGATGACGATCAGGGCGCGCAGGAGGGCGCGGACGCTGAGCCGCAGGCGAAGTTCGTCGCGGGTTTCGTTTTCTTGGATGATATCGTTGAGGGAGATCATGGTGGTTTGTTTGGTTAATGTGATTTTGGAAAAGGGTCATACCCGCCGGAGCGGGGCCAGAAATCAGAAGTGAGGTCTCTCTATAAAAGAAGAGGCCGGAACCCGTGACTTGCGTCGCGGCTTCCGGCCTCTGTGTGCGGACTAGATCTCGCCTTTGGCGAACTTCGCCATGAGCGCGGGGGTCGCGCCGTCGAAACCGACGACATCGAGCATGCCCGCGTCATCAGGATCGGCGATGGTGAAGCCGGTGGAGGTCATGCCGACGACGATCAGCTTAGCGCCGATGCCGGTGGCCTGCCTGTACTTCTCCAGCGCCTGGACGGGCTGGATCTTGCCGGCCCACGTCTCGGAGTCCGTGAGGACGACGAACGTATCGACTTCGATCTTGTTCTGGAGCGCCCAGGTCATGGGCAGCGACGCATCAGTGCCTCCGTTATTATTGATGGAGACCTTTTTGGTCGCATCGAGGATGCTATCCCTGGCCGTAACCCCGAGATCTCTGATCCCATGGTCGAAGCCCATGATAGCTGTCCAGGGCTCCGTCCTCGCCGCGACGACCGCAAGGGCCGCCGTGGCCGCCGAGGGCGAAAGACCGGGGACACCGGCGATTTCACCACCCGACATAGAGCCGGAAACGTCCAGACCAAGGAGATGCCTCGTGCCGGCAGGTTCGACTGCGCCGAAGGAGAGCTCGAACGCTTCGTCGAGAGCTTCGACGACCTTGGTCGAGACGTTCCAAGAGGCCGCCGACCTGACACCCCTGCCCGAAGAGTATGTCCTCAGGGCAGAGAGGATCTGGATGGGATGAACCTTGGCGCCCCTGATCCTTTCGGCATCGGTGAGTCTCTGGAAGACCAGTTTCTCGGCGGCGGAGAGGGGCTTGAGAAGCCCGACCTTTGACATGGTCCCGAGATTCCTGATCATGGCCGTCATGGGCATCTCCTGGAGCAGCGCCTCCCAGACCTCGACCTTGTTAAGGGCCTCGGTGGGCAGGGCTTCCCTGGGGAGCCTGTAGGTGACGATGAGATCGATCAGCTTCTTGACCGAGGCCTGATTGGCTTCGGCGAGGATCGCCTTCGCTTGCTCGGTGTCGGCCTGTTCGACGACGAGCTTCAACTGAGCAGCCTGTTCAGTCGCCCAGACGAAGTCCAGGGCCTTGTCGCCGGGGGCGACGGAGGCTTTCGCCCACTCGGCCTTCTCGTTCTTCGCGGTCCAGCCTAGGAGCTTCCTCTGGACTTCCGTCTCGGGGACGGGCTTGGCGAGCCTCAGGACGTCCTTCATCGACCAGCCTTCCCTCTGCTTGTATTTGACGAGCTGGAGGGCGAGCGTCTCGTTCTTCCTGCCCTTGAACCAGAGCTGGATCGCCTTCTTGAGGCCCCTGCCCCAGCCCCTCAGGCCGTTGACGGTGTCGACGTACTTCAAAAGCTGAGTGCCCGTCTTAAGGGCGGAGGGGACCGCGGCGAGGGCGGCCTTCCTGGTGGCGTCGTCCCCCTTGGAGGCGGCGAGCGCGAGGACGAAGATCGCGACATCGGGCCTGGGGGCCCTGCCGGACTTCAGGATCTCGACGGCCTTCTCGACGACTTTGACACCGTCCTTCTTGAGAAGGAGCAGGACCTTGTTCGCGTTGTCGGCCGTCAGCTTCTTTTCGCTGACGTAATAAGTACCGCCCTCGGAACCGAGGATGAGGAACCTTTCCAGCTGCTTCCATTCGTCGAGCTTGAAGACGAAGCCGCCGGCATTGTTTTCGACCATGTCCCTGCCGGGGATGGGGAGACCCTGATGGGTCTCGGTCGCCTGGAGGCCCGTGAGGGCCTGCCTGATGTTGTTTTTCATGTTATGTGGTGCCCGTGAGGGCGGTTTTGGTGTTAGTGCATTTTATTGCGTGGTTGGTTGGTGGGTTGGGAAAGGGATGTCCTCGCCCGGGAGCCTTCGTGACGAACGAAGGTCCCCGGCCGCGGGTGCGTAATGGTGGGAGAGGCTGGGTTCGAACCAGCGACCTCCGGGTTATGAACCCGGCGAGCTACCGACTGCTCCACTCTCGCGTGAAAAGGAGGAGGCAACGGACGAATTCGAATCGTCACGGACGGCCTATGAGTCCGTCGGCCAACCCATGGGCGCTGCCGTTGAATGGTGGAGGGGGCAGGATTCGCACCTGCAAATCGACTATGTGAGAGTAAACCAATGGCGGCGGTTCGTTGCCGAACAAGGAATGCCTCTGGACGCGCTTTCGTATTTAAGCTACCCCTCCGAAATGGTCAGAAAGACGGGCTTCGATCCCGTGACACCGTGCTCCCCGAGCACGTGCTCTGCCTGGCTGAGCTACTTCCTGATTAAAAATGGTCGCAGCGGCGGGATTCGATACCCGCAAATTACAGGTTTTAAATAACCAATGTCCAGACGGTCCGTTGCCAGACAAGTGGGCGGAATTGGAAAAGGGAGTTACCCCTCCTGCTGCCTCTGCTTGGGCTACGCTGCGCATAATTTTTATAAACTCGGGATAAACTATAGGTTATCCTCGGTTAAACCAGGATCCGCCGCACGACGCCGACCGGCGCTGAAGCAAAGTCGGGGATGTCGCACGGCGGACCCAGGCGAGCCCGACGCGGGAACACGTCGGCGGGCTCTTTGGTCCGGACTGTAAAAGGGACGAGCAAGCATTGCGACGGAAGGGGAGGTTTGCGAATAACCCTTTCGTCTTACGGCAGCTTGTCTTAAGCGGGCGGTGTCTGCCGTTACACCACGACTCCGTCTCAGAAGGTCACGACCGCCGGTCATTCTCCGGCCTCCGGGGGTCCGTTTCCAGTAATCGTCATCGGACGGTCCGCATGAAGCGGACGAGAGATTGAGGACGAAGATTTGCCCTGCTTTATTATGCTAAGCTAGGTCGTGATTCTAAATTAATTTCTTCAACGAATCGCTTGATTCGAAGAAGGCGCTTGGCTATGCTCCTCGCTTCGTTCCTTTAAAGGCGAGGCCTAGCGTTTAAATTGATCCCAGGGCAGGGTGACTCCGCCAGGCGATTTTATGTATCGTGCTGGCGACTCCACCCTGGGGTTGCCTCTCGCTTGAGAGGCGGTGATTTCTGGCGGCTCGATCTCGCGACCGGCATATAACAATGAGCTGGATGAATGTTCTGCGCCAACCGACACGGGGGTCGTTGCCTTGAGGCTGTTGGTCGTGAGCTCATTCGCATGAGGAACAACATGGGGGGACTTTTTTCACAGTCAATAAGAACCATCGTGCTGTAAGTATGTATTTTCGTAACTCTTTGTCCGCCAAGGTGATAAAAATTGGGATTTTTTAACTTTTCGACAAATACGCCTTTAAGAAAAGCTCTATGCAGTCGATTCCACGCGCCTCACTGAGGTCACATGCTGCTTATTTTGCCGTCGGCACCTGGGAATTGCCCATGAGGTAGGCAAGGAGGTCGCGCTGCTGCTCCGGCGGGAAGGCTTGGAGGAGTCCTTCCGGCATGAGCGAGACGGGCAGGGTCTGGCGGGACTTGATGTCCTGCTTGTCGATCACGGTCTCCTGGCCGACGGCGCGCAGCGTGAGCGTGCGCTCGCTCTGCGCGCCGACGATGCCGCTCAACACGCGTCCGTCTTTCAACGTGATGCTATTGAGATAATACGCGGCGTCCACGACGGCGCTGGGGTCGACGATGTTCTCAATGAGGTAGTTAAGGTCGTGGCGTCCGCTGCCGGTGAGATCCGGTCCGAGGGCGCCGCCTTCGCCGTAGAGCTTGTGACACTGGCCACACACGGCCGCGAACAACGCCCTGCCCTTACTTTGATCGGCCTTGGCCAAGAAGTCAGCGCTGTGCCGCGCCTTGAGTTCGGCGACAAGCTTAAGCTTATCCGCCGAGGTCTCCCGCGTCTCGCCCCAGACTTTTGTCAGGAGAGCGTTGAGCTTGGCGTCATTGAACGCCCGCACCTGTCGGGCCGCGGCCGGACCGAAGTCGGCCTTAGGAATCTTGCCGGCTTCGACGGCCTTCAGGAGGTCCGCCGCGAACCGCGGACGCGAGACGAGCGCCATGATGATCTGCGGACGTTCGTGCGGATAGAACTGGGTGTAGCGTTCGATGATGCGCTGGGCGACGCCGTCCTGGTCAAACTGCGTGAGTCCCTGGATGGCCTCCATGTTCACGCCCTTGACGTAAATGAGCTTCTCGCAGACCTGCTTGAGCTGCGCATCCTTGGCTTCGATGAGCGAAAGAAGTGCGGCCCGGCGCTGCTCCATGAGCGCTTTCTCATCGAGGGCGATGCGACGGATCTCATCGAGGGCCTGGCCGTCGCCGAAGATAACGTTGAGCTGGCGGGCCTGATCCTGCGCGGACGCGAGTTCCTTGGGAATCGAAGCGACGAAGGTCTCCCAGGCGACCGGCTTGGGCGCCTTGCGCCAACCGCGCAGGGCGGCGGCGACGCCGGCGACGATCTCAGCCTGCCCGTCCGGCATGGCAGCGGCGTTCGCAAGGAGTTGGTTCAGGGCCGCCGGATCTTTGTCGGCGCCTTCGGCGATGCGCCGGGCGATGAGCTGGGTGACCTGCGGGATGCGGCTGATGTGCGCGCAGTCGATGAGATCCGCGAACGGGAGCTCGCGGAGACCGGTCCAGGCGAGCAATGGCAGGTTATGGTCCGTGGCGTCTTGGTCGAAACGGAGCAGGTGCTGAGCGACAAGTGAGCGCACGGGCACGCTGAGATGCGGGAGCGCCGACGCGAGGGCGAGACGCACGCGCTGGCCGCGGACTTCGCCGGAGAGCTGGAGCAAAGCGGCTTCCTGTTCCTCGCACGCCGAGATGAAGCCGGTGTGGTTCGCGAACTTAGCCAGAGAGTTGTTCCGGCGGACCAACGGCTCGGTGAGCTCGCGCTCGATCAGGCGCGCGAGGACGTCCTGACGTTTCTCGGCGAGGATACCCGCGATACCGTAATGCTTGGTATGCTGGGCGGCGAAAGGCTGGTCGCCCGATTTGTCGGAACGGATCGCCAGCAGGGTCGAATGGGCGTTGAGCGCCAGGACGCTGTCGGTCTCGGCGGCGAGTTTCTCCCAAGCGGCGGTAGCCGACGAGAGGTCGAGGCCCTTCCAGGCGCGCTCGCGGAGTTCCCAGCGTGCCATCCGGACGAGCCATTCGTTCTTACTACGCTGAAGCTCGACGAGCTCGGCCGGCGTGGCCTTGGCGAAGTCAACGCCGGGCTGCTTGGGGTCGCCGTGGCTGACCTTGAAGATGCGTCCGCTGGAACGGTGGATGCCGTCCTGATCGTGGCACTCGCCGATGTCGCTCCAATCAAGGATGGTGACGGCGCCGTCCGGCCCCTGGCTGAGCTCGATCCCGCGGAACCATGGGTCGTCAGACTTCAGGATATCCGGCTGGTGCTTCATGACGAGCGCGCTGCCCTTCCGCTCGATGGCTTCGACGTTCACGCGCCTGCCGTGCAGGTTCAGCGTCATGAGCCTGTCGCGATACTGCGATGGCCAGTTATCGCCTTGGTAGATCATCATGCCGACGTGCGCGTGCCCGCCGCCGAAGCTGTCCGCGCCGCCGCGGCCGCCGTCGGCGTCGTTCCACTTCTTGCCGGTGTCCCAGTGGTAGTGGTCGGCCTGCTGGTCGATGAGCTCGTAGATGAACGGATACGGGTCTTCGCCGTGCATGCGCTTGAAGTGAGCACCATGGATACCCTGCCAGCCGTGGCCGATGACCGTGTTGATGAAAAGCAGCTCGTGGTCCTTGGTCCAATCGGAGCCCCACGGGTTGGTGGTGCCGTGGCAATACGGCTCGAAGACCTTCGTCACCGGGTGATAGCGCCAAAGACCGCCGGCGGTGGGCTGACGCTTTTGCTTGGGCACGCCCGGGACATCGATCCAAGAGGTGCTCGAGATGCCGACGCGGCCATAGAGCCACCCATCAGGGCCCCATTTGAGTCCGTTGGCGAAGGTGTGACGGCTGGCAGCCGTGGTGCTGAAGCCGTCGAGCATGACCTGGGCCGGACCGGCGGGCTTGTCGCCGTCCATCGGGATGAACACCAGGTTCGGCGGACAGACGGCCCAGACGCCGCCGAAGCCGCGCTCGATACTGGTCAGCATCTGGATCTCGTCCGTGAAGACGGTCCGCTTGTCGAACTTCCCGTCGTGGTCGGCGTCTTCGAGGATGATGATCCGGTCGCGTAGGTTCAGGTCAAAGCGCTCCTTGCCGTCGGAGTACGTATAGTTCTCGGCGACCCACAGACGGCCGCGCTCGTCCCAGCACATGGCGATCGGCTGACGCACGTCCGGTTCAGCGGCGAAGAGCGTGGCCTTGAATCCCTCGGGGAGATGGAGCTTGGTCAGCGCATCGACCGGCTTGAGGACCGGGATGCTCTCGGGCTGGTTGTTGTGCGGCTCCGGGAAAGGTGCGGCGATGGCCGCAGCACTGAGGAAGAGGGCAAGACAACGGACGGACATGGGGGTATGACCAGCCTGCGCGACCGGTGTTCCGCTTCAACCCCAGACCTGCTCAGAAGCCCTGGGCGATCTGGCCGTAGACGTCGGTCGAAGCGATCTGCGCGGGCAAAGCGGCTCCAGCCGGCGCGATGAGCACCGGCCAGTCGAGCGGGTCCTCGGGGATGCGGCCGTGCGAACCCTTCACGAGCGAGGCGTCCTGCGAGATGACCTTCATGAGTGCCTTGAACCCCAGCTTCTTCTTCAGCAGGAACCAAGCGATACTAAGCATCGGGAAACGGATCTTGGGATCGATGAACAGCTCCACGGGGTCGTAACCCGGCTTGCGATGGATGTCCACGGTGCGCGCGAAGTCCGGCTCACCCTGACCTACTTCCCACCAGTAATAGGAGAACCAGCTATGGTCGTCAGCGATGACGACGAAGTCGCCGCTGCGCACGTGCTTGATCCCGGCCGCGGCCTGGCCTTCGGCGTCAAGCACCTGGGCGACGCCAAGCGTCGCGAGCAGGACCTTGCGCACGGCTTCGCGGACCGACGGATCGAGGACGACGACGTGCGCGACCTGGTGGTCGACGACGGCGAAGGCCTTCGAATTAAAAGTATCGAGCGTGAGGCTGCCATCCTCGGGCTTGAGCTCAAGCCAGCCCTGTCCGCGCAGGACCTGGTTCAGCGGGACGGCGCGGTCGACCGCGGTGATGGCGTATTCCGAGACGATGAGGACTTCGACGCCGCGGGCTTCGAGGAAATCGGCGAGGTCGCTGACGAGCTTGTCGACTTCGCCGCGCGCCTTATCGCTGCGCGGGTCGGCCGGACCGAAGCGCTGGAGATCGTAATCAAGGTGCGGCAGGTAGACCAGGCTGAGGTCGGGCTGTTCGTGCTCTTCGATCCAGCGGGCGGAGTCGGCGATCCACTGCGACGACGGCAGGCCGGCGCGCGGACCCCAGAAGGAGTGGAACGGGAAATCGCCGAGGTCGCGCTTGAGCAGTTCCTTGAAGCGCTGCGGATAGCTCGCGATATCGAAGATCTTGCCGCCGTCGGCCTTATAGACGGGGCGCGGCGTGACGGAGATGTCGGCCGCGGTGCCCATGTTATACCACCAGAAAAGGTTCGCGACCTTGAGCTTCGGGTTCTTGGCGTGGAGTTCGTCCCAGACCTTCGGCGCGAGGACGACGCGGTTCGATTGCTTCCAGAACTGCACCTCGCTCAGCGTGCGATCATACCAGCCGTTGCCGACGATACCATGC
>Ga0255083_1000260_pt1 | contig 13527 bp, 9 predicted proteins | sample Colum_Colum_RepC_FD_188460 | JGI IMG/M metagenome (GOLD analysis project Ga0255083, IMG submission 188460) | Freshwater microbial communities from Columbia River, Oregon, United States - Colum_Colum_RepC_8h | ecosystem: Environmental > Aquatic > Freshwater > River | place: USA: Oregon | collected...
TCTTTAAGTGCTAGCGGCCCACCGCTACTTCCTGGATTAATGCTAGCAGTATGCTGAATCTGGCTGGCGTTATCGTGTAGTCCGGAAAGATCACTTATGTCGCCTTTGGAGTACTTAACGTTAGAACTGGTGGCGCCGGGCAACGGAAAGCCCCAAACGAAAACCTCCATACCAGCCTTGTAATCGCCAGCTTGTGCTAATGGCGGCGGGGTCGAGGGTGCGCCCTCTTCGGGACGCCATGCATCTACCTTCAGGATCGCAAGATCTGCGCTGTTATCCTGCTTGATTATCCTTGCCGGCAACTTGGATACAATTTGTCCATTTTCGTACTTCACCACGAAGCATCTTTCAGAGTTTTCGACGACGTGATGGTTCGTAAAGATATGGCCATCTTTTGTGAACACCATTCCGGACCCGTAGCTATTCTGTGAAAAGAGACTAACTGTACACATCAGCAAAGCGAGGGTTGACCAAGCCGCTTCATTTTTCGGGACAAACATTTTGAAGTAGTGCATAAAATAGGGGAAAAGTTTCAGCCCCAGATAGCGTCATCGGCGGGGCATGACCCTAGGAAACCTCGCCCTCGAAATGAGGCAACCCGCAATCCGCCAGCCCGGCGTTGCAAATATGAAGATTATCCCTCACTTAGCCCCCATGCCTGGCACGCGCATCTTCCTTGTCGATAATGGTTCCTACGAGCCTGCGGCGACCTTGGCCCTGCGCGGACTGGCTCGGGAAGTCGGCAAGCGCATCGGCCAGGAAGTCCGCCCGGTCTCGACGATGCACTCGACCAAGATCGACCCTGCCCTGCTCGGCGGCGTCCCTGCGGTCATCTTCGAAGGAGCAGTCCAGCAAGCCAAGCTCGACGGCATCGACGAAATCGTGGTCCTCCCGCTCTTCATCGGACCCAGCCGAGCGATCACCGAATATCTCCCCAAGGTCTTCGCCGATGCCCAGCCCGGCGCGATGAAGCTCACCATCCGTCAGCCGCTCTTCGGCCCCGAGCTGATCAGCATGCTGATCGATAACTTGAAGTCGACCGGCTGGACCAAGGGTAGCGGCACGGTCTACCTTTGCGATCACGGCTCCCCCATTCCTGAAGTGACGCGTTGCCGCAACTTCTTCGCCGTCGCACTTCGTAATCAACTCGACCTGAAGGACGACGAACTGATCGCCTGCTCGATGGAGCGACGAGATGGTCCGGAATATGATTTCAACGAACCGCTGCTCGAAGACGCGCTACAACAGGCCAAGGGAGAAGCAGTCATCCTGATGCTCTTCCTCCTACCGGGCCGTCATGCCGGAGGGGATGGCGACGTCGCGACGATCACCAAGGAACACGCCCCGGCTGGTCTGCAATGGAAACTCAGCCCCCTGCTCGGCACGCACCCCGCCTTGCCCGCGCTGCTCTTCCGACGACACCTTCACTCTCCCAATTTCAAGACCGGCAAGATTGCGGCCTTCGCCGCGCTGCTCGCCACGGGATTGCTGCCCGTCTTAGGCAGCATACCCGCCCCGAAAGACCAAGGAACAGGCGCGAGCCTCATGATCTTGCTCGGAACATTTGCCGTGATCTTCACGGTCCTCTTCCTCTTCTTACGGGCTAAGGCCTGGAAGAAGTCCTGAACTCAGGCGAACGCCGCGATGCGGCCCATCAGGCCGGCATGACGAGGCGGAGCGACGACCGCGCCGACGACCGCGATGAGCGGTGTGGGCAGAACGGAAACGTCGACCTTGCCTGAAGCGAGATCGGTCAGCGTGGTAAGCACGTCCGACGCGCCATCCTGCGAGACCTTTGAAAGCAGACGAATCGGCAAATCAGACTGAGCACCCGCGGCGATGAGCTTCACGGCGACGGACGGCAGCGCCTTCGCGCCCATGTAAAGACAGAGCGTGGCACCGGTCTCGATGTGCGCCTTCCAATTCTGGTCGGTGCCATCGGCGCAGTGACCCGTCAGGAACGTGACCGACGCAGCCTTGCCGCGATGCGTCAGCGGGAACGCGGCGTCAGCACCCGCGGCGGTCGCAGCCGTGACGCCAGGGACGACTTCGAAAGGAATGCCATGGGCGGCGAGATGATCCATCTCTTCGCCGAGACGACCGAAGACACCGGGGTCGCCACCTTTGAGACGGACGATGAGACCGCCCTGGCGCGACTCGCGCACGATCACGGCGTTGATCTCATCCTGAGTCATCGAATGCACGCCGCAGCGCTTGCCGACCGGGACAATCTTCGTGGACGAGGGAATCTCGGCCAACAGGGCATCCCCCGGGAGGGCGTCATGGATGACCACGTCAGCCTTCTGGAGCAGACGCAGCCCCCTGACGGTGATCAGGTCCGGGGCGCCGGGGCCTGCACCGACAAAGACCACCCGGCCGATGTCACAATTTACCATTTATTTAAACTTGACCCCTATTTATGTAATCCTAACTCATCTTATCAAGTATTAAATCATGGACCCTACCTCCGGCAAGCCCCTGGCTAAGAACGAACTCCTGAAGGCCGATAAACCCGACCTTTCCGGCACGATCCGCGAAACCCTCGCCAACCCTACGGCCGACCGCTTCAGCGGCGACGACGAGCAGTTCATCAAGTTTCACGGCATCTACCAGCAGGACGACCGCGACAAGCGTAAGACCGGCAAGGAATACTCCGTCATGGTGCGCACGCGCCAGACCGGCGGTATCGTCCCGGCCGCCCAGTATCTCGTCTACGACGAGCTCTCCGGTCGCTTTGCCAACGGCACCCTCCGCATCACTTCCCGCCAGACCTTCCAGTTCCACGGCGTGCTGCAGAAAGGCATCGGCCCGCTGATCAAGTCGATCAACGAAGCCCTCTCCTCCACCCTCGCCACCTGCGGCGACGTGAACCGCAACGTCACCGCTCCGTCCAACCCGCCCGTCGACACCGTCGCCGTGCAGGTCGATGAAGACGCGTTCACGCTGACCCGCGCCCTCCTGCCTCGCACCACCGCTTACCACTCCATCTGGGTGGACGGCGTGCAGGTCGACCTCGGTCTCGGCGAGAAGATCGCCAAGGCCCGCGCTTCCGTCGACCAGGCCAATCCGTACATGCCCCCGCCCGCCGACACGGATGACTCCGGTGCTCCGGTGGATCCGCTCTACGGCAAGACCTACCTGCCGCGTAAGTTCAAGACCGGCTTCGCCATCCCGCCGAACAACGACACCGACATCTTCACCAACGACATGGGCTTCGTGGCCATCGTCGAGAACGGTAAGCTCATCGGCTACAACCTCCTCGTCGGCGGCGGCCTCGGCACCTCCCACGGCAATAAGGCCACCTACCCTCGCCTCGCCGACGTCATCGGCTTCATCACCCGCGAACAGCTCGTCGAAGTCGGCGCCGCCGTCGTCGCCATCCACCGCGATTGGGGTGACCGCACCGACCGCAAGCACGCCCGCATCAAGTACGTCCTCCAGGAAAAGGGCGTCGAATGGTTCCGCGCCGAACTCGGCCAGCGCCTCGGCGCCCCGCTCCCGGCCGCCAAGGCCTTCCTCTTCCGCGGCCAGGGCGACGCCTTCGGCTGGTTCAAGCAGCTCGACGGCAACTGGTTCCTCGGCCTCTTCGTCGAGACCGGCCGCGTCAAGGACGCCGAAGGCTACAAGCTGAAGACCGCGCTCCGCACGATCGCCGAGAAGTTCGGCCCGACCTTCCGCCTCACCGCCACGCAGAACCTCATCCTCTCCGACATCAAGGAAGCCGACAAGGCCGCCATCGAGAAGCTGCTGCACGACCACGGTTGCGGCATCGTCTTCAACCCCGGCCTGATCAAGGGACGCGGCATGGCCTGCCCGGCTCTCCCGACCTGCGGTCTCGCCCTCGCCGAATCCGAACGCGTCTTCCCGAAGTTCCTCGCGAAGCTCGAAGAAGGCCAGGCCGCCGCCGGCATCGCCAACGAAGAACTCGTCGTGCGCATGACGGGCTGCCCCAACGGTTGCGCCCGTCCTTACAACGCCGAAATCGGCCTCGTGGGCAAAGCCCCGGGCAAGTACAACATCATGCTCGGCGGCAACCGCGAAGGCACCCGCCTCGCTCGCCTCTGGAAGGAAGCCGCGCTGGCCGACGAAATCCCGGTGCTCATCGGCGAACTGTTCAAACAGTATGCCAAGGAGCGCAAGACCGGCCAGGCCTTCGGTGATTGGGTCGACCAGGCTCCCGTCTGGCCCGCCGCTCCCGCCGCCTAAGCGAGTCGATGGCCGACCTCAACCCAGACCGCATCCCGGATCTCGACGCCCGTCTCTCGACGCTGGCGCCGGTGGACCGTCTGCGCTGGGCCTACGAGACCTTCGGCGCCCGCGCCGGTATCGGCACGAGTTTCCAGCCCGCTGGCGTGGTCATCCTGCACCTCGCCAAGACCGCCGGCATTCCCATCCAGGCCTTCACGCTCAACACCGGCCTGCTCTTCCCGGAGACACTGGAGTTCAAGGCGAGGCTCGAAGCCCACCTCGGCATCAAGGTCGAGGAAGTCCTCCCAGCGCAGACGGTCGAAGAGCAGGCCGCCCAATACGGCGCCGAGCTCTGGAAGCGCGATCCCGAGAAGTGCTGCGAACTCCGCAAGGTCGACTCGCTCGGCAAGAAACTCTTCGACCTCGATCTCTGGATCACCGGCATGCGCCGCGACCAGAGCGCCGAGCGTTCCGTCACGCCGCTGCTCTCGCTCGCCGCCCGTCCCGACAACTCCGACGTCTGGAAGCTCAACCCGCTCGTCGACTGGAGCCGCGACCAGGTCTGGGCCTACCTCAAGGAACACGGCCTGCCGCATAACGTCCTGCACGACCGCGGCTACCGCTCGATCGGTTGCTTCCCTTGCACCTTGCCCACCTCCGGTGGCGACGAACGCGGCGGCCGCTGGCCCGGCTTCGAAAAGAAGGAATGCGGCCTCCACACCCGCACCAAGAAAGGGCTGGGCGGCTAGAGGTTAGCGGTTGGTGGATAGGAAAAATCAACCGCCCCCTCACACCCCTTTTTAAGTTTTATCGTCTCTCCCAACCGCCAACCGCTCCCACCTTCCTTTCCCTTCAGCCTCTCTGCGCTCCCAACCGCCAACCGCTAACCGCCAAACGCTCTCACCTTTCCTTCAGCCAATGTCCCGCAACGCCCAAAATGACCACCTGACGCGCCTCGAACAGACGTCGATCCACGTCTTCCGCGAAGCCTTCGCCAACTTCCGCTCCGTCTGCATGCCCTGGTCCATGGGCAAGGACTCCAACGTCCTCATCTGGCTCGCCCGTAAGGCGTTCTGCGGCAAGATCCCCTTCCCGCTCCTGCACATCGACACGACCTACGAATTCCCGGAGATGTATGAGTTCCGCGAGAAGGCCAAGGTCATCCACGGCATCGACCTCATCGTCCGCGTCAACGAAGACGCCATCCGTCGCGGCATCGGTTACGCCACGCACGACCCGGTGACCGTCACGCACGAGCTCAAGACCGTCCCGTTCAAGGCCGCGATCGATGAATTCAAGTGGGACGCCCTCGTGACCGGCATCCGCCGCGACGAAGACCCGACCCGCGCCAAGGAGCGCTGGTTCTCCCCTCGCTCGGCCGAAGGCAACTGGGACTACAAGGACCAGCCGCCGGAATTCTGGGGCCAGTTCGCCAGCACCGCCCCGGAAGGCGGCCACGTCCGCGTGCAGCCGCTTCTGGAGTGGACCGAGCTCGACATCTGGGAATACATCCGCCGCGAGAACATCCCGAACCCGACCCTCTACTTCGCCCGCAACGGCAAGCGCTTCCGCTCCCTCGGCTGCCATCCGATCACGCACCCGGTCGACAGCCCGGCCAGCAACATCGACGAGGTCATCGAAGAGCTGAAGCTGACCAAGACCAGCGAACGCGCCGGTCGCGCCCAGGACCACGTCGGCCGTAACTCCATGCAGGAACTCCGCGCCAAGGGCTTCATGTGAGCCGCCTGACAAGATGAACACCCAATCCCTTTCCCAACCTGTGAGCACCTCCCTTCCCTCCGTCGAAGACCATCGCAAGATGCACGTCGTCGTCGTCGGCCACGTCGACCACGGCAAGTCCACCTTCGTCGGCCGCCTCCTCCATGACACCGACTCCCTGCCCAACGGCAAGATGGACCAGGTCCGCAAGAACTGCGCGACCGAAGGCATGGAATTCGAATACGCCTTCCTTCTCGACGCCCTGATCGAAGAGCAGGAACAGAACATCACCATCGACACCACGCGCATCTTCTTCCGCACGAAGCAGCGCGCCTACGCGATCATCGACGCCCCGGGCCACAAGGAGTTCCTCAAGAACATGGTGACCGGCGCCGCTAGCGCCTCCGCCGCCCTCCTCCTCATCGACGCTAAGGAAGGCGTCATGGACCAGTCCCGCCGCCACGCGTTCCTGCTCTCCCTTTTGGGCGTGAAGCAGCTCGTCGTGCTGGTGAACAAGATGGACCTCGTCGACCACTCCGAGTCCACCTACCAGAAAATCGTCACCGAATACTCGGCCTTCCTGAAGACCCTCGGCCTCAACGCCGTCCACTTCATCCCGATCGCGGCCAAGCACGGCGAGAACGTCGTCGACCGCTCCGCTAAGATGGCTTGGTGGAAGGGCCCGACGGTCACCGAAGCCCTCGATAACTTCGCGCACGAGGACGACCTCACCGGCCTGCCCCTGCGTCTGCCGGTCTCCGACATCTACCGCTTCGACCATCGCCGCATCATCGCAGGTCGCGTCGAAGCCGGCGCCATCCGCCCAGGCGACGAGCTCATCTTCCAGCCCGGCGGCCGTCGCAGCACGGTCCGCACCTTCGAAGACTGGCCGGGCCCGGAATCCCGGTCGGTCGTCGGCACGGGCGGCTCCGCCAGCGTGACGCTCTCCGAGCAAATCTTCGTCGAACGCGGCCAGGTCGCCGCCCACCCGTCCAACCAGCCCCGCGTCGGTCGCGAATTCCGTGCCCGCATCTTCTGGCTGGGCAAGGAACCGCTGGTCCAGAACAAGACCTACCGCCTGCGTCTGCTCACCCAGAACGTCGACGCCGTCATCGCCAAGATCATCAAGGTGACCGACGCGTCCACGCTCGAATCCAAGGAAGCCGACAGCGTGCAGCGTGACTCGATCTGCGAAGTGATCGTGCGCGCCACCCGCAACATCGCCTTCGACCTCCACAACGAGTGCCCGATCACGGGTCGCTTCGCCCTCGAAGAAGGCGGCCGTATCCACGGCGGCGGCATCATCCTCGACACGGTCTCCAAATCCGAAGCGCCTTCCGGCAAGGTCACCGCCTCCGAACGCGGAGCCCGCGCCGGTCATCCGCCCGCGGTGGTCTGGTTCACGGGTCTCTCCGGCTCTGGCAAGTCGACCATCGCTGAAGCCGTCGAACGCCGTCTCTTCGACGCCGGTCGCAACGTGATCCGCGTCGATGGCGACGACCTCCGCGTCTCGCTCAACCGTGATCTCGGCTTCTCCGCCGCCGACCGCGCCGAAAGCGTGCGTCGCGCCTCCGCCGTCGCCGGCCTCTTCGCCGGCACGGGCCACATCACGCTCGTCACCCTGATCGCTCCGTTGGCCGCCGACCGCGCCAAGGCCCGCGCCGCCCTTGCGAACCACACGTTCATCGAGGTCTTCGTCGACGCCCCGCTGGCGGTCTGCGAATCCCGCGACGTGAAGGGACTGTACGCCAAGGCCCGCCGTGGTGAGATCGCCGAATTCACCGGCATCTCCTCCCCGTATGAAGCCCCCGAAGCTCCGGAGGTCCACATCAAGACCGACCAGACTTCACAGGAAGAAGCCGTCGACCTCGTCCTCGGGGCGATCGACAAGATCCTCCAGGGCAAGGGCGACGACTGGGAAGTGTAAGCGACCAAAAGTTAATCGCGGTAAGCGGTTAGCGGTTGGCGGTTAGGAAGCATCAGGCGGCAGGGGGTTCACCCTTGTCGCCTGTGCTGTTTTACCCGTCAAAGGCCCCAACCGCCATCCGCCTACCGCTTACCGCCATCACCTCCTTCGCTCCGCCTTGCCCACCTGCCCACTTGTCCCCTATAAGAGTCCTATGCGCCTCACCCCAGCCGCCCTCCTCATCCTCAGCTGCCTGTCCGTCCTCGCGGCACCCCGGAAGAACGTCCTGCTGCTTGTCTCCGACGATTGTGGCACCCGCATGGGCACCTACGGCGGTCCGGCGCTGACGCCGAACATCGACGCCCTCGCCCGCTCCGGCGTCCGCTTCGACCGCGCCTACTGCCAGTATGCGCTCTGCAATCCGAGCCGGACATCCTTCCTCACGGGCCTGCGCCCTGACACCACGGGCGTCTACGATAACGCGAAAGAATTCCGCAAGGTCATCCCCGACATGGTGACCATGCCGCAGCTGTTCAAGAACAACGGCTACGCCGTCGCCCGCATCGGCAAGCTCTACCACTATGGCGTGCCGAAGGAGATCGGTACCAACGGCCTCGACGACCCGCAGTCCTGGGAACGCGTCTGGAATCCGCGCGGACGCGACTGCGATGACGAAGACAAGATCTTCTCAATCGGCGTCTCGGCCGGTTCGGCCGCCCCGAAGAACACGGGCAAGATGGGCCAGATCCTCGTGGGCTCAGGTAATTACGGCGGCACCCTCAGTTGGCTTGCCGCCGACGGCTCCGACGCCGAGCAGACCGACGGCAAGATCGCCGCGCAGGCGGTCGACTTCCTCCGGCAGAAGCGCGACCAGCCGTTCTTCCTCGCGGTCGGCTTCTTCCGCCCGCACACCCCCTACGTCGCCCCGAAGCCTTACTTCGCCCACTACCCGAAGGACCAGGTGCAACTGGCCAAGGAACCCGCCGGCAACCGCGAGACGAAGCCCGCCGTGGCCCTCACGAACACCGCCGTGGCGAATTATGGGATGTCCGAGGATACCCAGCGCACGGCCAAGCAGGCCTACCTCGCCTCGATGACCTTCATGGACGCCCAATTCGGCTTGGTGCTGGCCGAGCTCAAGAAGCAGGGCCTCGATAAGGATACGATCGTGGTCTTCATCAGCGACCACGGGTATAACCTCGGCGAACACGGACTCTGGCAAAAGCGTTCGCTCTACGAGGATTCCGCCCGCGTGCCGTTCATCATCCGCGACCCAGGTAATCCCGCCAATGGACGGGCCACCAAGCGTGTCGCCGAACTCGTCGACCTCTACCCCACCGTCGCCGACCTCTGCGACCTGAAGCCCGACAAGCGCGCCGAGGGCAAGAGCCTCCGCCCGGTGCTGGAACGTCCCGACGCCCTCTGGAATCACGCCGCCTACACGCAGGTCGACTTCGGTGCCATCAACGCCGGCGGCAAGAAGAAGGCCGCCACGCCCGAGCGAAAGGTCGGCCGCTCGGTCCGCACCGAACGCTACCGCTATACGGAATGGAACCAAGGCAAGCTCGGGGTCGAGCTGTACGACCACGACGCCGATCCGGGCGAGTTCAAGAACCTCGCCGATGACCCCGCCTACGCTTCCGTCGTCACGGCGCTCAAGGCCACCCTCGCCAAGGGAACGAACTAAAGCTGAGGACTGAGTGGAGGACTGCGTTGAGGGCTGAATAGAGGACTGAATGGATCAGTCGAATATATGGCCGACCGCCTCGGTCAGGAGCCACTGCATCGATATTCCCATCTGGCCAACTGGCCAACCGATCAACCGGTCAACTTTACTACCACTGCCCCTCCCCCGACCCCTCGTCCTTAGCTATACTTCAACTCGACCTTCTTGCCGGTGCGGATCGATTCGTAGATGCCGTCGATGATGACCATATCGCGGCGACCGACTTCGCCGGTGCAGGTGACCTCGGTGCCGTTACGGAAAGCCTGAGCGACGCCGTCCATGTGACGCTGTTGTTGGCGGAAGATACCGAAGTCCAGTTTCCCCTTGGCGGAGGTGGAGATGTTGAGGTTGCGGTAGCTGAAGACGGGCTTGGAGCCTTCGATCCAGCCCTTGGCGGCTTCGGCGCGGAACTCGGCGCGATTGGCATCGTAGCCGGTCCAGACATCGGCCACGGCGCCGTTGGCGAACTCGAGACGGAACTCCATGGCCTGTTCGACCTCCTTGAAGAAGTCGGGCTGGGTCTTCGGCAGTTCCTTGGCCATGACGGCCACCGGATTGGCATCGGCCGCCATGCAACAGGCCTGAATGGAATAGACGCCCATGTCGAGCAGCGCGCCGCCGCCGGCGAGCTTCTTCTCGATGCGCCAGGCGTGCTTGCGGAGCGTGAAACCGTTGGCGCTCGTCATCTTCATGAACGGGCCGAACTCCTGGGTCTTGGCCAGACGGATGAGCTCCTGGTGATACGGATCGAAGTGCAGGCGGTAGCCGATCGCGAGACGCTTACCGGCCTTCTTGCTCGACGCGATCATCGCATCACAGTCGGTGACCGAGGTCGCCATCGGCTTCTCGCAGATGACGTGCTTGCCGGCGCCGAAGGCGTCGATGACGTTCTGCGCGTGGACGCCGGGAGGCGTGACGACGTAGACGATATCGATATCCTTATTGGCGGCGACCTTGTCCCATTGGTCGTAGGAATAAATGTTAGCCGCATCGAAGCCATGGAGCTTCGCCAGCTTCTCACCCTTCGCACGGGTACCCGTGATCGCCGCGACCAATTTCACGTGCTTGGTCTCCAGCAGGGCCGGCGAGAGCTCGCCGTTCGCGTAGCCGCCCAGGCCGCAGAGCGCGAGACCGAGAGGCTTGCCGCTGGCTTCCGCCGCGCGTAGCGCCGGAGCGAGGGCATAACCGGCGGCGAGGCCACCGAGGGAACCGAGGAAAGCACGACGAGTAGGGCTCATAGGGGTGAGTCATTTTCTACCCCACGCCGCACGCCCCGCAAGTGCAAGGTAAGGTCAGCACCACATGCTGCTGGGACTGACACTATTTGGCATGCTGCCCGGCGAACGCCTTTCGATAGAACTCCCAATTTTCATCACCCAAGGTCGCGAAAACCCTTTCGGGCTCGTGGCCGACTCCGGGAACAATCGTCCAGCCATGCGGGATGCCGAGAGTTTCAAGGTGACGGTGGAAGTCCTCGTTGTTGCCGAAAGTCTCGTCCCTCTCGCCGATAACCATGCGGACCAGCGATTCCTGCGTGATCTTCTTGGCGTTGCGCTCGGCGAGCTTCCTCGGACTGACCTCCAGGAAGATGGTCTGAGCTCCCCCATAGGCGCGTTTCAACAGATCTTCCGCCTGGATGCGACTTGCTCGTGGAGTGCTTTTGAGTTCGGCCTGCATCGGTCCGGCGCCGACGATCGAAACCGCCCGGAATAGCTCAGGATACTTGAAGCCCAGGCGAGCGGCGCCGTAGCCGCCCATGCTGAAGCCATCCAGCAGGCGACCCTCCCGCTTCGCGATTGTCCGATAAGTCGTATCTACATGCGGGAGCAGATCCCGGATGATCATCGATTCGACCGGCGCGGAGCCATCCGCCCAATCGACATACATCCCCATTTCCAGGCCGTTCACGAAGACCACCAGACAGGGCGGCAACTTGCCCGCCTCGATGGCCGCATCGAATCGCTTGGCGACACTAGGTATACCCGGCAGCCCACCGCCGGAGCCATGCAACCAATAGACGACGGGGAATCGCCTATTACCTTCGGCCTCATAGGCAGCCGGGCGGTACAGGTGATAGCTTACCTCAGCTTTGGCTGACTTGCTGGTGAAGACATGATGCGTGACCCGAGGAGCCGTGACGACTTTCGTGACCCAAAAGGGGGAAGCCGAAGCGGGCTGCGGCTGGCTCTTAGGCTCAGCAGCCTCGGCGGCGTAGAAGAGGACCCCGGAGAGAATACCCGAAAGGAGAATTCCCAGAAAGGCTTTCGAGCAGGTCCGCATGGTCTGGGGTCGTCAGATAAAAAACCACTAATGTCTGAAAGTTACTACCTCACGTCACTTATCTCCCCTTGCCCACGTGTCACCATGCCCACGTGCCCACTCACTTAATCATTTCTCCCCCTTGAGATACGCCAGCAGATCGGCGAGCTGCTGCTTTGACAGGCCAGCCTCGAGTCCGGTCGGCATCAGCGAGCCGGGCAAGGCCTCGAGCTTGGCGAGGTCGGCGCGGAGGAGGCTCGTTTCGACGCCCAAGGGACCACGCAGGGTGATCGAGGTAGGCGTGTCACCGACCAAGATGCCGCTGAGGATGCGTCCGTCCTTGGCCTCGGCGAGATACGCGGTGAAAGCCGGCGCGATCTCAGCGTCGGGGTTCACGATATGAAAGAGGATGTTCTCCTTGGTCTGCCGACGGATGTCGAAGAGGTCGGGCCCGACGGCGTGCCCTTCCCTATCCAAGCGATGGCAGCTGGCGCAGACGGCGTTGAAGACAGCGCGTCCGTTCGCCGGCACGGGCTTGAGCGCCAAGGCCTTGCTGGCTTCGGCCAAGGCCTCCGGACGGGCGGAGACGGTCAGCAGACGCTCCGCGAGGGCTTTCACGGCCGGATCTTTGGCGGCGAGCACCTGACGTCGGCGGACGCCTGTAAAGGCGCTGGCGGGCAGACGCTTGTCCTCTACGGCCGCAAGGACACCTTTCACATGGAACGGAACGCCCAGCAAGGCACCCAGGACGGCATCCCGCCGAGCCGGCGTGTATCGCGACCAACCCGCGAGCAAGGAAGCCGATACCTTGTCCTTGGGATAGGCGACCACGGCCTTGAGCGCCGCAGCGGCGAGGTCGGGCTGCGCATCATCCAGAGCCAGCGTCAGCAAGGCCTGCCCAGAACGCTCCCACGGCAGACGTGCCATGAGCTTCACGGCGACGCTCCGCGCTTCGATGGCCTTGGTCTTATCCGTCGCGACCTCTGGCGACGCATCGAGCAGCGATTGAAAAGATACAGGCAGGCCTACCGGCTTACGGGACGTAAGATATCCCGACAGCAGTGCGAGCCGAAGGGCCTCCGGCGCCGCTGCGGCGACCTCGAGTTCAGTCGGCTTGGTCATCGAACCCCCGAGGTAAGCCAAGATCTCCGCCATGCCCGCGCCGACCTTGGCGTCTGCCGGCATGTCCGCCAAGAGCACCTGCAGGAAAGCCTGTTCACGTCCGCCGATGCCGCTGAGAATGCCGTTACGCATCCACTTGTCCTCCGCGTACGACCAAGCGGCCTGGGCGAGATACTGGGTTCCTGTCGCGGAGTCATCGTCTCCGGACCGGATGATCTTGGGTAAGGCCAAGTCAGGCAACGAAGAGAACGAGGCCAGGGCGACCGACGAGCTGTCAGGCTCCTTGGCGGCCCGGACCCGCCAGATGCGGCCCATCGTCTTGCCGGTCTCGAAGTCGGTATGCTTACGCACCTCTTCCGGCAGGTAATCCGGATGCTCGATGACTTTGCGGTACATGTCCGCGACATACATCGCGCCTTCGGGTCCTCGCGCCAGGAAGACCGGACGGAACCAATCATCGCGGGAGGCAAGGAACTCCCGACCCGCGTAAAGCGGCGAGGCGACGAAGGTCGCGCCTTTGGCCACAAGCTGGTCGGCGTGGACGAGATTACCCGTCGGATCGCACGAGAAGATGGCCGAGGCGCATTCAGGCGTGAGCAACGACTTA
>Ga0255083_1000261_pt1 | contig 13516 bp, 17 predicted proteins | sample Colum_Colum_RepC_FD_188460 | JGI IMG/M metagenome (GOLD analysis project Ga0255083, IMG submission 188460) | Freshwater microbial communities from Columbia River, Oregon, United States - Colum_Colum_RepC_8h | ecosystem: Environmental > Aquatic > Freshwater > River | place: USA: Oregon...
TTCGCATCGCGCTGTTCGACGATGCGCATAACGCGACCATCTTTCGCGCGAACGATGCGCCCGTAGCCGGTCGGCTCTTCCATGCGTGCGGTCAATACCGTCGCTGCACTTCCGGTTGACTCGTGGGTCTCGACAAGTCGTGCAATGGTGTGACGCTCGAGCAGTGGCGTGTCACCGGGAAGTACGATCACCGTCGATGTGTCGTCCATGTCGGCACCGTCGCTGTCAAACGAGGACAAACCGACCACGGTCGCGTCGCCGGTTCCGCGCTGAACTGCCTGTTCGACGAAGGAGACGCCGGCCCATGTGGGAGCTTCTTCTTGGACTTTCTTCGTGACTCGCTCGGCGTTGTGACCTACGACCACCACCGTGCGTTCGATGGGAAGTCCCTCGAGAGAGTGGATGACATGCATCACCATCGGGCGACCACAGATGAGATGGAGGGGCTTGGGTCGCTCTGACCTCATTCGTGTGCCTTCACCAGCCGCGAGAACGATCGCTGAAATCGCCGCAGAACTTGTCATAGAAAGGTTCTAGCAAGAAACCACTGGTTCCGGGGAGAGGACTCGAACCCCTATCAACGGGACCAAAACCCGCTGTCCTGCCATTTGAACGACCCCGGAAGGGAAGGGCGCGCATGCACGCCTTCGTCACTAGACGGTATCTGATTTTCGCAAAACCGCGTCTGCGCCTGTAGGTTCGTCGCCGGTATGGGATCGCTGGTCAAGAAACGTCGGAAGCGGATGCGCAAGAAGAAGCACAAGAAGATGCTTCGTCGCACCCGCCATCAACGGCGCAAGTAGAACTCGGCCCTATCGGGCGCGAGTAAACACCACGCGACAATCCGGCAGCGCCGAGACAAGTTCGCGGTGGTGTCCTTCGACGAACCATGTCGAGCCTGATCCGGCCAGCATCGGTGGTGTATTCACGACGTCGGCGATGCGGTACTTCACCTCGCTCAGCCCCGGGACCACTCTCAGTGCTGCTGGTTCGAGGTCATTTCCTGATTCGTCATGCGGACCACCCATCGCATCCCATGCTGCATAGACCTGTGGGGTCGACGCATGTATCGGGGGAATAACCAGGGTCACATCTAGGTCGCGGCGGGACAGTGGTTCCACAACCTCGCCGATACCGCGCACACGTGCTCGTCCACCGACCATGCAGAACGGAATGTCGGCGCCGAGACGTGACGCGGCGATCAGGTCTGTGACGCCGGCCCAGCGCAACACTGCAGCTGCATCAGTCGAACCACCACCGAGGCCACCGCCGTGGGGAATGTTCTTCGTGATGCGCACATGGGCGCGCGTGTTCGCGAGTTTCAAAGCCCTTGCAACCAGGTTCGTGTCGTCGGTGGGAATGCCTTCGGCAAATTCGCCGTCGACGTCGATGCCGTTGTCGCCAGGAGCGATTGTGATGTCATCTGCAAGATCAAGCGAGACCATTTCTGCGTCGATGAGGTGATAGCCGTCATCACGTACTCCGGTGATACGTAGTGACAGCGTCAACTTGGCGTTGGCCTTCAGGGCACTCATCGGCCAGTACCTGTGGGATGTACTGCGTTGCACAATCTAATCCAGTCGTGCACCGACAAGTTTTCAGCGCGCGCCGTTGGTTCGATGCCTGCTGCTTCGAAGTGAGTGGTGTCGACAGTTCCAGCGAGCGCTCCGCGCAACATCTTTCGGCGTTTGGCGAAACCCTGTCGAACGAGTGCGAACAACTGCATGGGATCAATCGTCGAGTCGAGAGACTCGTCACGTCGAACGATGTCGACCAACGCTGAGTCGACTTTTGGCCGAGGCAAGAAGACTGTGGGAGGAACGATTCCGGCAATCGATCCGCGTGCCCAGAAAGCAATTTTTACGCTGAGTGCACCGTAGGCGTCGGAGTTTGCCGAAGCCACGAGACGATCGCCCACTTCTTTCTGCACCATCACGAACACGTGCTTTACCGCTGGAACCATGTCGAGCACATCGGCGACGAGTGGAGTGGCAACGTTGTATGGAAGGTTCGCCACTAAGTGCCAGTTGGTGTGCTCGCCAAGCAGAGACTTCCAGTCGAGGTTCATCGCATCGGCATGCACGACCCGCACATTGTCGTGTGGCGCGACATTCTGAGTGAGCAAGGGCACAAGCGATGCATCGACTTCGACAGCCACGACGTTCGCACCGGTTTCGGCAAGAGCGAGGGTGAGTGATCCGAGCCCGGCTCCAATCTCGATGACATGGTCGCCTGGACCGACACCTGACAACTTGGCGATTCGTCGAACAGTGTTCGCATCGACGACGAAGTTCTGACCGAGTGCACGCCGAGGTGAGAGCCCTGCATCGCGCAGTTGGTCTGATGCATGCGCGCGAGTGAGCGTCACCAGGTCATCTCAACAGGTAGTGGTGCATCAATCAGTTCTGCGATTTTCTCGAACACCGCCATGTTCAAAACGATGTCGGATCCGCCTGGTAAGTAACCGATATTGATGTTCGTGCAGTCGGTCTTCAGCCCGTTGTTCACGTTGCGAACCGTGATGACAGCACCAAGGGGAGCTGCATTCGTGGCACAACCAGTCTGTGCTGATTCGGGGAAGCGCTTGAAAGTCGCGTTGCCCTTTGCGCTCGATGCCGATTCATCCGCGGGGTATGCGATGCGGTTCTTGTCGGTGACCCCGACACTCTCTGGCCCTTCAAGATTCGCTGGCGCATCTGCTGTCGCTTCGGCCCCAATTCCGACCGCGATAGTTGTCGTCGTCGCGTCGATCGTGGTGGTCGTTGGTGCAGTGTCTGAACGACCTTGTGCCATCCACATGAGTGGCAGCACGAGTGCTGTGATGACGCCCACGAACGTGAGGCGGTTGCGATCGATGCGGGACAGATTCACGGTGACAACGACGCTAGGAAGCCATGCGTGGAAACGCAAGGAGGGTGGCCTGAGTACTGCTCGCTGACAGTGATTCGGCGCTGACACCGCGCATATCGGCGATGGCGCGACCAACGACCGCAACGTACGCAGGTTCGTTTGGTCGCCCTCGATGCGGCACGGGGGCCAGATACGGGGCATCGGTCTCGATGATCAACCTGTCGGCGGGGCAGAGCAACGCAGCGTCACGAGTTGGTTGTGCATTCTTGAAGGTGACGACACCACTGAACGAAAGGTACGCGCCACGATCGAGGCACTTTCGCGCTTCCTCTGGTCCACCGGTGAAGCAGTGGATGACCGTCTGTGGTGGCACTCCTTCGGCATCGAGTACGTCGAACGTGTCGTCCCATGCTTCGCGCGTATGTATAACGAGGGTGAGGTTATGTGCCTTGGCTAACGCGATCTGTCGTGCAAAGGCATCGCGTTGAATGTCGCGGGGTGAGTTGTCATAGTGGAAATCAAGACCACATTCGCCAACAGCCACGACGCGAGGTGATGTCACAAGATCTTCGATGGTGTCGACACCGATGTGCGCATCGTGTGGATGTAGTCCGACTGTTGCCCATGTGTCATTGCGGCGTGATGCAAGATCGATGGCTTGCAGACTTGTCTCACGGTCTGTTCCGATTACCACGAAGCCTCGCACGCCCGCATTGCGTGCGGCATCTAAAGCGCTTTCTGCGTCGTGTTCCATTCGGTCATCGAACACGTGGCAATGCGAGTCGATCCAAGTTGCTTCAGTCATGTCGTGTCTCGTGTTCACGCAGTACGTCGTGGAAAGAGCGGATCACCTTTCGTGACCGTCGCGCCTGGCGTGTACTTGCCCCACTCGAGTGCGTCGGGCACGCGTACGTCGGCGATGTCACCCGTCATACCGATGCGCGACCAGATTTCACGAGCGGTGTCGGGCATGGCGGGGTACACGAGGATTGTGACGATACGAAGTGCTTCAAGCGCGTCGCCCATGACCGCGTTGACGCCCGCACCAGGCTCAGATTTCCATGGCTCGTGTTGTTCTAGATGTGCGTTCGTGGCACGGATGAGCTGCCACGTGGCTTCGAGCGCGCGACTTGGTTGCACCCTTTGCCACTGCTCAACCGCATCGGCCACCGTCTGACGAGCAACGGGTGCAAGAGAACTGTCGGGCGACGGGGCAGTTCCGCGACCGTCGCATTTCTTGCCGACGACCGTGGCCACTCGCGCGGCAAGGTTGCCGAGGTTGTTCGCCAAGTCCGAGTTGTAGCGAGCGATGAGGCCTTCGTAGGTGAAGTCACCGTCGTTGCCGTATGCAGTGTCGGCGAGCACGTAGTAGCGGAAGCCATCGAGACCGATCTCGTCGATGAGATCGAGTGGGTTCACGACGTTCCCAGAGGTCTTGCTCATCTTCTCGCCGCCAACGAGCAGCCAACCACCAACGGCATAGCCGCTTGGTGGTTCGATGCCGGCTGACATGAGCATCGCTGGCCAATAGATGCAGTGGAATCGGATGATGTCTTTGCCGATGAGATGTCGATTGACCGGCCACCACGTCTTGAACTTCGCGTCATCGGCGCCGTAGCCGATGGCGGTGATGTAGTTGGCCAGTGCGTCGAACCATACGTAGGCGACGTGGCTTTCATCGAATGGCAGAGGAATTCCCCACGTCAATGTCTTTCGACTGACAGAGAAGTCGTGAAGGCCCTGTTTGATGAATGATGTGACTTCGTTCAGGCGATGATCCGGCACGATGGCATCGGGGTGTTTGGCGTACCAGTCGAGAAGACGGTCACCAAAGCGCGACAACCTGAAGAAGTAGTTCTCTTCTTCGACGTGCTCGACCGGCCGTTTGTGGATGGGGCAGATCTCACCATCTAGATCGTCGGCTGTGTAGTACGCCTCGCACGCGACGCAGTACATACCGCGGTACACGTCGAGTTCGATGTCACCCGCGTCGAAACATGCTTGCAGCAACTTCTGCACGCCGACCCGATGACGTTGCTCGGTGGTGCGGATGAAGTCGGTGTTGGTGATATCGAGTCGTTCCCATGCTTTCACGAAGAGCGGCGCGATGTCGTCGGCGAATTGTTGTGGCGGAATACCGGCCGCATCGGCAGCCTGTTGGATCTTCAGTCCGTGTTCATCGGTGCCCGTTAGAAAATGCACGTCGTCGCCGAGCAGGCGATGCCAGCGAGCGAGTGCATCACCGACGATCGTTGTGTACGCATGCCCGAGGTGGGGTTGGGCGTTCACGTAATAAATCGGTGTCGTCAGGTAGAAGCGACTCACGACCTTCAGGCTATTGGCACTGGCACGTGAAAGTCGGGCGCATTTTCATATGCTGAACTCGTGCCATCGGAGTTCAACGAAGCGGTGTCGGTGAGCGAACTCGGTACAGGGTCGTACTTCACTCCAATTCCCGACGGTTGGGACATCATGGGAAACGCCAACGGTGGTTTCTTGTTGGCACGTGTTGCCAATGCCATGTGTGTTGCTTCCGGTCGAAATGATCCCGTCAGTGTCACCATGCACTATCTGGCGCCGGCACCGGCGTCAGACGAGTACGTCACAGATGTCGAGGTTGTGAAGGCGGGACGCACGTTGTCGACCGTCTCTGCCTCACTTCGTCGCGGTGCCACGAATATTGCGAGGGCAATTGGTTCGTTCGGAGATGTCGATGCACAGCGTGAGCCGATTCATGTCACGATGTCGCCACCAGACATCCCGCCTGTCGACGATTGTGTTGCGCGCCGCGACAATTCACCGCTCGTCCCTGCGCTCCAAAACCGGTTGACCACGTACCTGCACCCCGATGATGTTGGGTTCGCCACTGGGAACCCTCCACGAGTTGCGCGAATGCGAGGGTGGCTCGAGTTCGCCGATGGCACCCCTATGTCGACGCTCGGCTTGTTGCTCGCAGCAGACGCGTTCCCACCAACACTTTTCAACTTGTTCGGCATGCAAGGTTGGGTGCCGACAGTCGAGTTGACCGTGCATGTGCGTGCTCAGCCGTCTCCCGGACCCGTGCAGTGCGTGTTCACTACCCATGTGGTGCAGGGCGGAATGTTGGAAGAAGACGGTCAGATCTGGGATTCAAGTGGCACGTGCGTGGCTCTGAGTCGACAGATTGCTTTGGCGCCGCGCCTTGGCTGATTGACGTCAGTTGATCGAACGACCGCGTCGCACACCGAGTGAAAAGGCGAGCAATGCGATGGCGACTGCAGCACTAGCTGCCGTGCTTCGACGCACGACGGTTTTTGTTCGTTGCGAGAACACCACGACCGGCCAGCCACGCTCGCGTGCGACACGAGACAGTGTGGCGTCGGGGTTGACAGCGACGGGATGACCGACGATCTCGAGCATCGGCAAGTCACTTGAAGAGTCTGAATAGCCCCATGACTTTTCGAGATCGATGCCTTCGTTCTTTGCGAGATCGCTGATGGCAACTGCTTTGCCGGCTCCGTAGCAAAAAGGCCCGGCGAGCCGACCGGTGTACACGCCATCGACGACTTCGCTAACGGTTCCAATTCCGCCAGTCATGTTGAGTGCACGTGCGAGTGGCTCAACCAGCTCAATTGGTGATGCTGACACGATGTAGGTGTCGCGACCTGCAGCGTGGTGTTGTTCGATGAGGTTGCGTGCTTCGGGACGAATCATGCCGAGTAGTTCAGGAAGTACTGCTTCGTTGAGTGACACCAAGTCTGACTGCTGACGTCCGCCAACTGCGGAGAGCATCTGGTCGCGCACTGCGTCGGTCATTTCGTCTGTCGAACCCGATAAACGAAACTGAATCGCTTTCGCTGCGTCGCGCAGGAAGTCTTGCGTTGTGAGGTAACCAGCTTCACGCGCAGCACGGGCGAACACGAACGCAGATGCACCAGCGATGAGCGTGCGATCCAAGTCGAAGAACGCGGCGCGGCGTGTGCTTTCCATAGGTCTAATTCTTGCGCCTCTTCGGGCTATTCGCACCTGGGTTATCCGTACTTGTCGCCAAGTCGTACACACGCTTGCGGGAGACATTCAGCACCGTGGCTACCTCATCGACGCTGTCACGGGTGGAAAGGCCAAGGCCCCGACGATCGTTGAGTGCCCCCACGATGTCGTCGTCTGTGATCTCGAGAGTGATTGCAGGTGTGGCGTCAAGCACCAGCACATATTCGCCACGGGGTTCGGTTAACTGAACGTGGGTGACGGCCTCTGCGAGCGTGCCGCGCCACAGCTCTTCATGCATCTTGGTGAGTTCGCGTGTGAGGCACACGCGGCGCTCGGCGCCACATGATTCGACTAAGTCGATGAGTGTTCGCTCGATGCGATGAGGTGCTTCGTACAACACGCATGTGCGTCGTTCGCGGGAAACTTCTGCAAGACGTTCACGTCGTTCGGCGCCTGAGCGAGGCAGAAAGCCCTCGAACACGAAGCGGTCGGTGGGAAAGCCGCTCACGATGATCGCCGCAACAAGTGCAGTAGGCCCGGGAGCGCTCCACACCGGAAGTGAACGCTCGACCATCGCGCGCACCAAGCGCTCGCCTGGGTCACTGATGGCCGGTGTGCCCGCATCAGAGATGAGAGCGACCACGTACCCCGACGTGACCAAGTTGGCCACAGTGTCGATGGCGTCGTGTTCGGTGTGTTCGTTCACGACGATGAAGCGCTCTGGAGTGGCAGAGATGGCAGCCAGCAGGCGTCCGCTACGACGGGTGTCTTCGCAACACACCACTTTTGCGGCTTGTAGTACCTCACGTGCACGGACAGTCATGTCGCCCATGTTGCCGATGGGTGTTGACACGAGCCACAGACCAGGGCTGACCACTTCAGTTTCCGCCACGGCGCACTTCCACGATGTCGCCGACATTCAGATTCCAGCGTTCAAAGGAACCCGCCGATGCTTCGATGACACTTCGCGCTCGCCAGACCGGTGCTGCCACACGCCATGGATGGAGGTGTTCAAGGAACACCACTTGTCCCTCTTCGTCGAGATATGCGACATCAATCGGCATTCGCATGAAGAGTGAGTGCACCCAACGACATGGTTGCAGGACAAGTGGCTCGAATTGTTTCTGTCCGATCAACCCGCGGCGCCGCTGCGCACGCGTGCTTGGACATTGTGCAGCGGCAAGCACGCGACCCGCACTCACCAGCCACACCGGCTCAGACATTGAATCGAATCTCCAGAACGTCGCCGTCTTGCACTTCGTAGTCTTTGCCTTCAGCGCGGATTTTGCCAACGTCTTTGGCTTTGTTCCAACTGCCGATCTCCAGCAACTCGTCCCAGTGGATGACTTCGGCACGGATGAACCCACGCTGCAAATCACTGTGGATCTTTCCTGCGCACTCAGGTGCTTTCGAACCCGCACGAAACGTCCATGCGCGAGACTCTTTGTCGCCAGTGGTGAAGTACGTGCGTAGACCAAGCAAGTGATATGCGCTGCGCACCATTTTGTAGAGCGCTCCTTCACCAAGACCAAGGGCTTCGAGCATGTCAGCGCGATCAGCGTCGTCGAGTAGGGCTGCTTCTGCTTCGATCTGCACGCTCATTCCGAGCACCTCGACGTCGTGTTCGTGGGCCGAACCAGGTGGCGCGAGTTCGGCACGCACTCGCGCTTCGACCTCGGGGATAGATGCAAGATCGTTTTCGCCGACATTCACCACGGCGAGCACGCGACGGTTGGTGAGCAGAAAGTGTGGCGCCAACATCTCGCGGTCATCGGCCGATAGCCCCGCTCGATACAAGGGGAGACCTTCTGCAAGAGCTGCATGTGCGCGCTCGAGTGAACCGACTTCCTCTGCTGCCGACTTGTCGACGCGTGCCTGCTTCTGTACTCGCGTGAGTCGTGCTTCGACGGTCTCCAGATCGGCGAGCGCCAGTTCCAACTCGACAATGCGTAAGTGTTCAAGCGGGTCATCTGGTCCCGGCACGTCTGTGTCGCTGAATGCTCGCAACACGAACACGATGGCATCCACTTCGCGAATATTGGCGAGAAACTTGTTGCCGAGTCCTTCACCTTTGCTCGCGCCTTCGACAAGGCCACCGATGTCGACAACCTGCACTGCAGCGTGCACCGTCTTCTGCGAGGCCGACATCGCAGCGAGTGCCTCGAGTCGGCTATCGGGCACCTTGGCCACACCGATGTTCGGGTCCTTGGTTGCGAAGGCGTACGGAGCAGCCAGGGCCCCACCCCCGGTCAAGGCGTTGTAGAGAGAGGACTTGCCCGCGTTGGGGAGGCCGACGAGGCCGAAGCGTTCCATGCGAAAAGTGACGCTACCTGTGGGCTTCGGAAGGTCGAATTGTTACTATGTGCGTAGTGCAAATTCCCCCCGCCCGGCACGGGGCAGAAACGGAGCGACGATGAGCACCTTCGATCTCGACCTCTCCAAGTACGACCTTGGCTGGAGCGATGACGTCGAATACGCCTTCACTCCCAAGAAGGGACTGAACGACGGTGTCGTCGAACAGATCTCTTGGTGGAAAGGCGAGCCGAAGTGGATGACCGACTTCCGCTTGCGCAGTCTTCGCATGTTCGATCGCAAGCCGATGGCCCCGTGGTTCGCCGTCAACATGCCCGACATCGATTTCCAGGACATCTACTACTACCTAAAGCCCGCCACAGATCAGGTCGATGAGTGGGATGACCTGCCAGAGCAGATGAAGGCGACATACGAGAAGCTCGGCATTCCTGAAGCGGAGCGTAAATACCTCGCAGGTGTTACCGCGCAATACGAATCTGAGGTGGTGTTCCATCGCAATCGTGAGGATCTTGAGAAGCAAGGCATTCTCTTTTGTGACATGGACACCGCATTGCGCGAGTACCCCGATCTCGTTAAGCAGTACTTCGGAACTGTCATTCCTCCTGGTGACAACAAGTTCTCGGCACTCAACACCTCGGTCTGGTCGGGTGGGTCGTTTATCTATGTGCCACCTGGTGTTGAAGTCGATATGCCACTGCAGGCGTACTTCCGTATCAACAGCGAGAACGCCGGACAGTTCGAGCGAACCCTCATCATCGCTGACGAGGGTTCGAAGGTTCACTACATCGAAGGTTGCTCTGCGCCGGTGTACACGAGCGACTCGTTGCACAGTGCCGTCGTTGAAATTGTGGTGAAGCCAAGTGCACGAGTCACCTATACAACCATTCAGAACTGGTCACCGAATGTGTACAACCTGGTCACGAAGCGTGCCCGCGTCGAAGCAGAAGGACACATGGAATGGATCGATGGCAACATCGGCTCGAAGCTGACCATGAAGTACCCAAGCGTGTATTTGGTTGGCCCCAAGGCCACCGGTGAAGTTCTGTCCGTCGCCTACGCAGGCGCGGGACAGCATCAAGATGCCGGCGCCAAGATGGTGCACGCGGCACCAGAGACCACATCAAAGATTGTGTCCAAGTCGATCAGCAAAGACGGCGGCATCACCACTTATCGCGGCCTGGTACGAGTAGACGAAGGTGCATACGGTTGCAAGAGCCATGTGCAGTGTGACGCACTCATCCTTGACGAGGGCAGTGAAAGCCGCACGCTTCCGTACATGGAGGTAGGTGAGCGTGATGCAGAGATCGGCCACGAGGCGACAGTGTCAAAGATCGCAGACGAGCAACTCTTCTATCTCATGAGTCGTGGTCTCTCACAAGAGCAGGCCATGAGCATGGTGGTGAATGGGTTCATCGAACCAGTGACCCGCACATTGCCCATGGAATACGCAGTGGAATGGAGTCGCCTCATCGAACTTCAGATGGAGGGCTCCGTCGGCTGAGCCGCGGATGCAACATCATGCCGATGCGCACAGAGTGCAAGCATTATGAAAGCCGCACGTATCCGAACGGCGATGCCGTGCGAAAGTGCAATCTCGACCTAGCCCCTGATGCCCCATGGCGCTGTCCCGAGCCGTGTGAGAAGTTTGAGCGCCGTCTTGCCGATGTCGCGTGGGTGCATGGAACGACAATCGCTCCGCCGACACCTACCGAAGTACCTGGACTTGACGATGGCAGTGCTGCTGCGGTGCTCGACGCGGCCGAAGACATCGTGAATGCGATCGGGCGGCAAGTGCTCGAAGAATTTGAACGACCGACGAAACGTCGCTGGTGGCGACGAAAGAAATAGGTAGACAACACATGACCCCCACCCGAGTCCTTCCCAGTGCTGAAGAAGAAATCTGGCGCTACAGCCGCATCGGCGAGCTCGATCTTTCGTCGTATTCGACAGGATCACTTCGTACCGAGACCATCGGTGTAGATGCGCTGCGTGGAGATGATCGCTCCGGCATCGTCATGGCTGACGATGCCGACGTCTTTGCGCGACTGAACCGTGAGAGCGGCACGACACCGCTCACCGTTGTCATCCCACGTGGACAGGTAGTCGACGGCGTCGTTGAGATCGTGCACCACGTCGAGACGTCGGGGATCGTTGCGTATCCGAGACTTGTCATCGATGCAGGCGAGAACAGCGAATTCACTGTTGTCGAGAAGTTCGTTTCAACAGATGGCATCACATCTTTGGTGTGCCCAGTAGTCGAGGTGCGCGCTGCACAAGCTGCACGCGTCACCTACGTCTCAATCAATGCACTTGGTCGTGACACGTGGAAGATCGCGCACCAGCAGGCGCTCGGCATGCGTGATTCAACAACTCGACTCTTCACCATTGCTCTTGGTGGTGACTATGCACGCGTGCAGACCACGTCGACGCTCGCTGAACAGGGCGCCAACTCTCAGCAGGTTGCCCTGTATTTCGCTGACGGTGCGCAGATGCACGACTTCCGCACCACCCAGGTGCACGCGGCTCCGCGTACCCGTTCTGACTTGTTGTTCAAGGGGGCGGTTCGTGACGACGCGCGAAGCGTGTACACCGGTCTCATCCACATCAAGGAGAACGGGAAGGGATCGGAAGCTTTCCAGACCAATCGCAACCTCACCCTTAGCGAGGGAGCATGGGCCGAGAGTGTGCCTAACCTGAATATCGAGACAAACGATGTGAAGTGCAGTCACGCGTCAACAGTCGGACCAATCGACGAAGACCAGCGTTTTTATCTCGAGAGCCGCGGCATTCCACCGACAATCGCGGAACGACTGGTGGTTCTCGGGTTCTTCAACGAAGTCATCGATCGATTGCCCGCTGCTGCAGGTGTCGTCGACTTGCGTGATGCCGTTTCTCGCAAATTGCTCGGAGATGGAGCCGCATCATGAGTGCTGTCACTGTGTGTTCGCTGTCAGACATTGCCCCGGGGTCATCAAAGCGGGCAATGGTTGGTTCTACACCGGTCGTCATTGTTCGTATTGAAGATTCTGTGTATGCACTTCACGACAAGTGCAGCCACGCCGATGTGGCGCTGTCTGATGGTGAGGTTGACTGCGACCTAAAGACCATCGAGTGCGTTCGGCACGGGAGTCGATTCGAGTTGGAGACTGGGCGCCCCGACACGCTGCCTGCTACACAGCCGGTGCGCGTGTACAAAGCGAAAGTGGTCGACGGTCAGGTCGTCATCGACGATTCTGAAGATGAAACAAAGGATGCGCGATGAGCACACTTGAAATTCGTGGTCTACGCGCCGAAGTGGCGGGTAAGGAAATTCTTCGTGGGGTCGATCTCACTGTGTCCTCTGGCGAAGTTCACGCAGTCATGGGGCCGAACGGCGCCGGCAAGTCGACATTGTCCGCAGTCATCATGGGCAAACCCGGTTACAAAGTGACCTCAGGGACTGTCACCCTCGATGGTCGCGATGTGTTGGCATTGTCAACATGGGAGCGAGCCGTGGCCGGCCTTCATCTCGTCATGCAGTACCCGTCGGAAGTGCCGGGCGTTCAAGTCGTCGATGTCCTGTCTGAGGCGCTAACTAGCCGTGGCCGTGACACAGGCGACATGGCTGCTGTCATTGCTCGAGAGGCTGCGCGAATCAACTTTGATGAAGACCTCGTTCGTCGTGCGGTCAACGTTGATTTCTCTGGAGGAGAAAAGAAACGCAACGAGACGATGCAGCTGGCCGTGTTGAAGCCAAAGATTGCGATTCTTGACGAGCTCGACTCGGGCCTTGACATCGACGCACTGCGCGACTGTGCACGCCGAGTGGAAGACTCCACGAACGAAGATGGTCTCGGTGCTCTCGTCATCACCCACTATGTGCGACTGCTTGAAGAACTGAAGCCCGATTTTGTGCACATTCTGGCGAAAGGTCGAATCGTAAAGTCCGGAGGCCCTGAGCTAGCCGATGTGCTCGAGCGCGACGGATACGCGGCCTTTGCTCCCGTTGAGGCATGAACACGCCTGATCATTGGGAACACCGCGGGGATGTGCTTTTTCGTACGTTCCGTTTCCGTGATTTCACGGAAGCATTTGCCTTCATGACCAAGGTCGCAGTGCTGGCTGACGAGGCGGACCATCACCCTGACTGGAGCAATAGCTGGAACGTGGTCCACATTTCGTTGACCACGCATTCGGCGAACTCCACGGTCACCGAGCGCGATATTGCCTTGGCCGAGGCGATCAACTCACTTTTTGGTTGAACTTGCGAGCCATGTCGACACCTCATTGTGTGAAGACAGTGCCGCAATGAAGATCACTGTCAGCACAGTTGCTGGGTGATCACTCGGCGTGATGTCGAGTCGTCCACCTGCGAAGTGAATGAGCCACGAACCCACATCGGTGC
>Ga0255083_1000268_pt1 | contig 13396 bp, 14 predicted proteins | sample Colum_Colum_RepC_FD_188460 | JGI IMG/M metagenome (GOLD analysis project Ga0255083, IMG submission 188460) | Freshwater microbial communities from Columbia River, Oregon, United States - Colum_Colum_RepC_8h | ecosystem: Environmental > Aquatic > Freshwater > River | place: USA: Oregon...
CAACGTTGCTGAACGCGAACTGGTAACCGATCACGACGTTGCCGCTTTTGTAGATGTAGTTCAAGCAGCTATTGGGATGCCAGCAGGTGCGTGGATTCATCACGGGCTCACCAGCACAGACGTGGTTGACACAGCATGGTGTTGGATGCTGAAAGATGGAGCAGAACTCATTCTTGGCGCAATGAATGAACTCATTGCCAAACTACAAGAGCTTGCACAACTTCATCGCGACACCGTGATGATTGGTAGAACTCACGGTATTCATGCAGAGCCAACAACATTTGGCACAAAGGTCGCGCTTTGGGCTTTGCAAGTGGATCGCGATAGGTCGCGAATGCGTGCTGCGCGCGAGGCAATTGCAGTGTGCAAATTGTCTGGCGCGGTTGGCACCTATTCAAACATCAGTCCTGATGTTGAAGCACACGTTGCCAAATCACTTGGACTCGTAGCCGTTCCTGCAACGCAGGTTGTTGCGCGCGATCGACACGCTGAATTTTTGTGGGCCTGTGCATCGCTCGGTTCAACAATTGAAGCGATAGCGGTTGAACTGCGCCATTTGCAACGAACTGAAGTTAACGAAGTACGTGAAGGATTTAAGTCTGGACAAAAAGGCAGTTCAGCAATGCCGCACAAACGCAATCCAATTTCTGCAGAGACCCTGACGGGACTTTCGCGCGTTCTGCGCTCAAACCTGCAGACAGGTCTGCAAAATGTTGCACTATGGCATGAGCGCGATATTTCGCACTCGTCTGCAGAACGCATAGTGTTGCCCGATTCAGCGATGCTCACTTATTACGTCGTCAAACGACTGACCAAAGTTCTGTCAAATCTTGAGGTTGACACTCAACGCATGCTGGAAAATGTGTCGAGCAGTTTTGGCGTGGTGTTTTCTCAACCCGTGTTGCTTGCATTGGTTGATTCGGGCTTATCGCGCGACGAGGCTTATCGAATTGTGCAAGAGGACGCAGCTTCGGCATGGAGCAAGCGCCAACAATTGCGCGAAGTTTTGGAAAGCGACACGCGAGTCAAACTTTCAAGCAAACAACTTGACGATGCATTTGATTTGCGTCGGTCGCTGGTGCACACCAACAAGACGCTTGACGCCGCTGCAAGAATCACACATTCTTCATGAGTGAACTTCCACGCCTAGACCCACAGCGCGAAGCATTGCGTCAGCATGTGCTCACACATTCGCTCAAGACGGGAAACTTCACGTTGAAGTCCGGACGAGCAAGTTCGTGGTTTCTTGATACGAAACAAACGGCATGCAGACCAGATGGAATTTTGCTTGTTGCAGCCGTTGCATTAGAGATTCTTCCTGCTGATATTGATGCAATTGGTGGACTCACCATGGGTGCTGACCCCGTTGCTTATGGAGTTTCTGCTGTGGTTGCAACACAAGGAAGAAACCTGCGCAGTTTTAGTGTGCGTAAGGAATCGAAAGATCACGGAGTTACAGGACGCATTGCTGGCGCGCTTCAACCTGGAGATCGTGTTGCAATCGTGGAAGACACTGTGACTCGTGGAACATCAATTTTTGAAGCAGTTGAAGTCGTGCGCGAATTTGGTGCGATACCCGCGTTCATTTCAGTGATTGTTGATCGTGGTGGAACTTGTACCGAGATGGCTCGCAGTGCTGGTATACCGTATGTTCCGATGTTGACCGCCCCCGACCTTGGATTTGAGTTTGGATCATGAAAAAATTGCTTATTGGAATGTCAGCAACAATTGCGCTACTTGCTGGATGTTCATCTTCGTCCTCAACAGACACCACCGTTGCGTTGGAGACAACAGATACCGCCGCTGTTACCACTGCAGTTGTTGAAATCAATTTGATCGTTGGAGAAAACACGGGTGCAGACATGATGCAGACTGTGCCACTTGGCTCCTCGGTGCGAATCACGGTGGTGAACCCCAACGGAGCAGACGAGGTACATGTTCATGGATACGACATCTCCACGGGTGAAATGGCACAAGGTCAAGAAGCCGTAATTGAATTTGTTGCATCAAATGCTGGAACATTCGACATCGAGAGCCACGTCTCTGAAGAAGTCGTGTTTGTTTTAACTGTTGAATAGTCTCAGCCGCCACACGCTGTGAACCTCGAACAACTCTTCGACTTAGCCCCGCACGGGCCAGATGTGTTTGTGGGTGAAGGACATGAATATCCATGGGGAGGTCTGTTCGGCGGACACATCGTGGCACAAGCACTTCGCGCAGCCGCATACACCGTAAGTGACGAACTTCTTCCGCATTCGCTGCGCGCATATTTCATTCGCCGTGGAGACAACACTCAACCGGTTCGATACGAAGTAGACCGAATACGAGATGGCAAAAGTTTTACGACACGTCGAGTTGTTGCGCGACAACAAGATGGCGCAATCTTGAATCTCGAGGCCTCATTTCAGGTGCACGAAGATTCACTCAATGAACAGTTAGTGCATCCGCATCCAGGTCTTCCAAATCCGGAGACCATCGAGGAATCTTCGTGGAGCACGTTTTTAGAACGCAGAACAATTCCATCGGCAGCATTACACGGAGTGAACAGACTGGGAACGGGTCATGTTGCTGCGTGGTTGCGTGCAAAAGATTTGCCACTCGGAAATGAGTTGTTAAATCGTTGCGCGATTGCTTATCTTTCGGATGATTTACCAAACGAAAGCGTCATCGAAGGCATTCCTGAAATCACGCGTGCGAGTAATGAAGGACGCCGGTTTAGCGCAAGTCTTGATCACACCGTGTGGTTTCATCGGCCATCGGTTGCATCGCAATGGCATCTCTACGAAATGAGTTGCGTGAACTTCAATGGTGCGCGCGGTCTGACATCTGGATACGTATTTGCACAAGACGGCACACATATCGCAACGATTGCGCAAGAAACACTCGTGCGCATACGCCCTGAATAATCGCTCTTCCAACTAAACAAACTCTTGTGGTCGGGACCGGCGTCGATCCGGTGACCCTGCGCTTTTCAGGCGCATGCTCTGCCTACTGAGCTACCCGACCTTGAGAAGTGCAAGCACTACTCAGCGGTCCCGACGGGACTCGAACCCGCGACCTCCGCCTTGACAGGGCGGCGTGAACTCCAACTTCACCACGGGACCAATGTTGTGATGTGTTCGTGATGAACGCTTCACGATTGATCGTGTTTATGTACGTACTGCTACTGCTTACTTTTGCACCCCCAACGGGATTCGAACCCGTGCCGCCACCTTGAAAGGGTGGTGTCCTAGGCCACTAGACGATGGGGGCATGGACGAATATTTAGTTGGAAGAGCCCTAGAAATCTACCAGTGACTCTGTGAATTCCCCCCGCTAATTGAATTCCGTTTGGACGGTCACAATCCAGTCTAAAAGCCAACCCAAATATGAGTACAACTGGTACTGGCCATAGGCAGGATCGTCCTCGGCAAGGTGAGCTTCAAACTCATCCTCATCAACATCGAGGAGGGTGCCAAGGACAAGACGCAGACTGTTGATTGATCGCATGAGCGCGTCAAGTTCATCTGCCGACAACACAATGCTGTCGGAATTCGTTTCGCGCTCAAGCAACGATGTGGTGAGCGAGAGTGATGCAAGCCGTGACGACAACAATTCATCGCGCATCAGTCGCTGGTATTCCTGTTCGTGCTGCTCGTCTTGGTGATAGGCAGCAGGGAAGAGTCGTCGAGCTATGTCGCTTGAAGAGTCGTGCATCAACACGTCTCGCAACTGATCAAGAAGTCCATTGAGCGTTGTTCGATCACTTGCGTCGATATTCAACGAATATGACGTTGCGTCGAGTCGAGTGACGGGGCCTTTATTTTTTCGAGCCACAACTACGCATCTTCTCGTTGCATCGTTGCCCATAAACCATGTTCATGAAGTCGGTAGACATCGAACTCTGCGTGTTCGCGAGTACCGGAAGTAACAACTGCGCGCCCTTTGTTGTGAACATCAAGCATTAATTCAGTTGCTTTTTCCAGGCTGTAGCCAAAGAGTTTCTGTAAGACCAAAGTCACATATGACATCAAATTGATTGGGTCGTTCCACACGAGAACAATCCATGGACGGTCAGTATCGGGGGCAGTGTCTGTGCCCGCATCAATAACCTCTGCTGGTCGCACATCAGTACTCGACAGACGATGTATTGGCACACGGACATTCTGCCGTGAAACACGGTGTGTTCTGCTTACGCATGGACGCTCCGATTGGTAGCCACTCAGTATGCGCCGTAGCCTAAGTCCGTGGCCCTCGACGTTCGACCAATTATTCCATCACGGTTTTTTGGTCATAAGACCCGTGGCGCTGCTCCCTCCTCGCGCATTGGGGCATACATCGCATTAATGAAACTGCGTGTGGTCGAACTCTTGCTGGTGACCACGATTCCAACGATGGTGCTGGCTGAAGGCGGTTGGCCATCAATTCAGCTCATGGCAGTCACCCTCATTGGCGGAACACTCGCTGCAGGTGGAGCGAATGCAATCAATATGTACATCGATCGTGATATCGACAAACTCATGGTGCGTACGCAAAATCGCCCATTGGTGACTGGGGCGTTGACCCCTCGGGCAGCGATGATTTTTGCAATCGCACTTGAGTTCGTGGCTTTTCTGGTGTTGTGGGCCGGAGCCAATCTGCTCGCGGCGGTGTTAGCAGTGTCGGCAACGTTGTTTTATGTGTTTGTGTATTCGTTGTGGCTGAAGCGAACGAGTAAGCAAAACATCGTGATTGGTGGTGCTGCCGGCGCGATGCCAGTGCTGGTCGGTTGGGCGGCAGTAACGAACTCGCTCGGCTGGGCGCCAGTTGTTTTGTTCGTCGTCATTTTTCTGTGGACTCCACCGCACTTTTGGGCGCTTGCCATTCGACACGCAGACGACTACAAGGCCGCAGGGGTGCCGATGATGCCGGTGGTGGTTTCGTTGGAGCGAACCGTTCGCTCGATGACCACTTATGCAGTCCTGCTTACCCTTTCCACCCTTGTCCTTGTTCCCGTTGCAGAACTCGGATGGATTTACGGAATTACAGCATTGGTATTTGGGGTGGCTTTTGTCATTGGGTCAGTTCGGCTGGGAAGTGATCCTTCCGCCAAGCGTTCGATGCGACTGTTTACCTTTTCCATTACTTACGTCACGGCAGTTTTTGTTGCGTTGACTGTGGACGTGCTCCTTCGCTAGGAACAATTGCACAAACGAAGGGAAGTCGGGCGCAAGCCCCTGCCATTGTTAGTGTCTAGTTCGTTATGACCACGGTCAATCTGCCATCCACGTTGGGTGCCGAGGCCACTGCCGACTCAGGTTTTCTGGGCTCGGTGGCTGCTTGGCTCACCACCACCGATCACAAGCGAATCGGTCGACTCTTCATTGGTACTGCTGCACTTTGGCTACTCGCATTTGTAGGAGTTGCATCCTTGTTGGGATTCGAGAGAATCGACAGCAAGTCGCTGACCCTCAATGAGGGAATGATGACTCAGTTGTTTGCTGCGTCAAAGACACTCGCATCATTTGGTGTCATGGTTCCACTCATGCTTGGTCTGTCCCTTGCACTTGCACCAACACAAGTTGGTTCACGTTCGGTCATGTTTGCTCGCAACGCCATGTTGGGCTTCTATCTATGGGCAATCGGAAGCGCAGTCGTGGTTGCTTCACTCATTGGTAATGGTGGGCCAGGTGGCGGAAACGCACAGATGGTTGACCTGTATCTCCTAGGTCTTGCGCTGGTGATGCTGGGCCTGCTTGCAGCGGCAGTCAGCGTCGTCGCAACTGTTCTTAGCGCACGAACCGCCGGAACAGATCTGGCAGATGTGCCGTCATTTGCATGGTCTTCAATGATTGGGTCAATCAGTCTTGTTCTCACTCTTCCTGTTGCTCTTGGAACATTGATTTACGTAGCGGTTGATCACCACTACACACGTGTTGCCTTTGAGGCGAATATGGGCATCATGAAGTGGCTCGGTTGGTCAATGTCGCAACCACAAACATTTTTGTATGTCATTCCTGCAATTGGAGTACTTGCCGAACTTGCACCTGCTGTTGCGCGCAGAACACAACCACTACGTGGTGGTGTGTTTGTAGGAGTAGGCCTTATTTCAGTAGCGCTCCTAGGAACAGTTACGCAAACGGTGCATGGGTTCGCCTGGACGGGAACACTGATCGACAAGGCGAAGAGCTTTGTGCCATATGCGCTGTTTAACTTGCTTCCAATTCTTGGTGTTGTCGTGGTGCTCGCACTTGCATTGTTCGCTTTGAAATCTGATTCCATCAAAATGATCGCACCTTTCATTCCAGCGTTTCTTGGTGGCGGAATGATTCTCACTGCAATGCTTGGTAACGCGTTGCAGTTGATTTCAAGTGCAAACCTTGCTGGAACCGTTTTTGAAGAAGGCGTACTGGTGTACATCAGTTACGGAACCGTGCTCGTTGCCTGGAGCGCAATTGCGTTTTGGGGACCAACGTTGTGGGGTCGCATGTTGCCAGCAACAGCTGTTGCAGGTATTGGTGCACTTGGTTTTGTGGCAACAGTGCTCGCAGCGCTTCCGATGTACATCGCTGGTTTTGCTGATCAGCAAGGTGACTCAGTTAAAGATTTTGATTATTCAGGTCCAGCAAGTTTGTGGAATGCAGTATCGACAGCAGGCCATGCGTTGTTTGCGTTATGTGTAGTCGTAGCGATTGCTACAGCAGTTAAGAGTTTTGCAACAGGAGAACGTGTTGCAGGGAATCCTTGGATTGATGGGGGTGCACAATGACCGCCGCAGTTGATCGCGTATTGCCAGCAGGTCCTGCAACTGCTGCACGTCACCCACTGTTTATTGCTACAGGTGCTGTAGTCGCTGCGGGCACCATGTTGATGTTTGGAATGTTGGCCGTGTGGTTTAAGTTCCGAGACGCGTCTCCATTGCGCGTTGGCAGGAACAACAAAATGATTCATGATTGGCTTCCTGCAGATCTGAAGATTCCAGAAGTTGCAACGAACACGCTCGCCATCACCATGGTGATTGCAGCAATTATGGGTCAGTGGGCGGTGTACTCGGCAGCACGCAAAGACGCACAGCACGCCACGCTTGCACTGTTCATTACTGGTGTGATTGGTATTGCAGCAGTAAACGCACAAGTTGCGATTTACAAGCAGATGGGCGCAGTGCTTGCCGATGGCGCATATCAAACAATGTTTTACGCAATTACCGGAACAATGCTTGTGCTCATTTGCACTGGCATTGCATTCTCGCTCGTAGCAGCGTTCCGCGTGTTGGGTGGCCGAGTTACTGATCGTGCAGTGGTCACCGCACATGCCATGTATTGGTACTTCCTCTCCACAGCGTTTATTGCGTTGTGGTTCGTCGTGTACGTGCAGAAATAGGTAGCGCAATGTTTTCAACAGGATCTAAATACTTCTTCGGAATCACTTTTCTTGGGGCCATTGCATTTGCTGTCTACATGTTCCTCATTGGTGAATCAGCAATTGGCGGCACCGCACTATTGGGTCTCGTAAGCGCAACTGGCCTTCTCACAGGATTGGTGCTGTTTACTCGCGATGGATCGAACGGTGAAGATGGCGTTGCTGCATCGACTGCTTCTCCAACAAGCTCCATTTGGCCATTGATTGCTGCTGTTGGCGCAACGTTGTTGCTCGTTGGAACCATCACTTCCACTGTGGTGACGCTGCTTGGTGTGGTGCTACTGCTCGCAGCACTTGTTGAGTGGTCAGTACTGAGTTGGTCAGAGCGCGCCTCAAGCGATAGCTCCTATAACGCGTCTTTGCGTAAGCGTTTGCTTAACCCAATCGAGTTTCCAGTTCTTGCAGCGGTTGGTTTGGGTGTGGTCATTCTTTCATTCTCTCGCATAACGCTTGCAGTCAATAAGAGCGTTGGAGCGATTGCATTCATTGTTCTTGGATCGCTTGTACTTGCAGCTGGCGTGTTGTTCTCCGTTCGCCCAAGCCTGAAGCGCGGTTTGGTAACTGGAATCTGCGTAATTGGAGCTGTAGGAATTGTGGCCGCAGGAATTGCGGGTGCAGGTTTGGGGCTTCGTGAAGACCTGGTTCTTGCAAAAGAAGAAGGTCACTACATGCATCAAGAATGCGGTGCTGAAAAGTCCGAACACTTCGACAAGCTGCCTTTAGAAGGTGTGTCAGCAACATCTAGCGTCGACACTCACATCGATCTCATTGATGGAAAACTTGTGGCATCGGTGCAAGGAATCGCGGGGCTACAAGAAACGATCACTGTTCCACGCTCCAATCCAACAAACATCGTGTTCCGCAACAAGACCGATGGCGAATATCGATTGGTCGCAAGTTTGGGAAGCAAAATGCTCACCGATGGCGTGAAGGAAGACGTGGTGCATTGCACCCAGCTCATTCCCCAGGGTTCGGAGCAGTTATTGATTCTCAATATTCCTAAGCCAGCAGAAGCGGGAAAGCCATTCACGCTTACCGTTCCAGGACTTACCGGACAAAGCATTGAGGTGATTGTGCCGTGAGACACCAAAACACAACTGAACACGTAACCAGCGGCGTCAATAGGCTTGCGGGTATGCGTCGTCGAGTAGTTGCAGCGGTTTCGGGTGTTGCGGGCGCCATGTTCCTTGCCGGCTGTGCAACAAATGCGCCACAAGATACGTGGCAGCCAAAGGGGCCGAACGCAAAGATCATTGACGATCTACAAAAGCCAGTTTTTGCGGTCGCTGGAATTATTGGCGTCATCGTCACGGTTGCAGTGATCGTTGCTGTCTTTAAATTCCGCGACAAAGGTCAGCCAATTCCACATCAGTCGCACGGTAACCCTGCTCTGGAAATCACGCTGACGATTATTCCTGCGCTCATTTTGACCGTTGTCGGTGTGTTCACATTCCGCACGGTGTTCGATCTTGCAAAGACCAGTGACACGGAAATGATTATTAACGTCACTGGTCAGCAGTGGTGGTGGGAATACGACTATCCAGTTCAAAATGAATACGGAATTACACAACCGATTATTACTTCAGGCCAATTAGTCATTCCTGCAGGAACCAAGGTGTTATTGCGTCAAACCAGTCGCGACGTCATTCACTCGTATTGGATCCCTGCCTTAAACGGAAAGCGTGATGCCGTTCCAGGACGCGTGCATCTCAACCGAATTGAAGCGGACAAGCCTGGAATTTATGCAGGTCAGTGCACCGAGTTCTGTGGTCTCTCGCATGCCAACATGCGCATGGAAGCTGTTGCACTGAGCAAAGCTGATTTTGCGAAGTGGGTGGCAAATCAATTGAAGCCGTACACATCACCTGCCGAGAACACACTTGCCAAAGAGGGCGAAACCGTGTTCATGAACCAGTGCGTTCGTTGCCACCAGGTAAACGGTATGAAGCGCGCAGACGGCACACCTGTTATTGCTGCTCCTGATGAAAACATGGTTTCTGGTGCTGCGCCAAACTTGTCGCACCTCATGAGTCGCAACACGTTTGCTGGTGCAACGTTTGATTTGCTGAATAAGTCGTGCCGTGAAGATGTGTGGACCGCTGACTCTGAGTCGTTCGGCGACAAATACCTGAGTGGCGTAAATGAAGATTGTTTAAACCAAAAAGATTTGCGTGGCTGGTTACGCAACGCGCCGGCGATGAAGCCGATGTATGCAAACCCAGCATTGCTCACCAGCACCGGTGGCAAGTATCGCGGAATGCCAAATCTTGGACTCACAGAAGCAGATATTGAAAAGCTTGTTGCTTATCTGTTAACGCTGAAGTAATTAGGGAGAATCATGGCCATCATCGAGCGTTCAATAACGAGCACGGAGGTTTTCTCTGTTGCGACACCAAGCTCCTCGCTTGGAGCATTGAAGCGTCCAGTTTCTTCAACTGGCTGGAAGTCGTGGTTGTTCACTGTTGACCATAAGAAGCTCGGCATTATGTATTCGGCCGCCGCGTTGTTCTTCTTTATCGTTGGTGGACTTGAAGCAGTTCTCATTCGCTTGCAACTTGCCGCTCCAAACGGAAAAGTGTTGAACGCAGATTTGTACAACCAAATGTTCACCATGCACGCCACAACCATGGTGTTCTTGTTCGTCATGCCAATGGCGGCAGGTCTTGCAAACTATTTCATTCCGTTGCAAATTGGCGCACGTGACGTTGCGTTCCCCCGCATTAACGCATTTAGTTTCTGGGCCTTTCTGTTTGGTGGAATCTTCCTCAACTTGGCTTGGTTCCTCGGTGGAGCAGCAGATGGCGGTTGGTTCATGTACGCACCAAACTCGGGACCAATTTTCTCACCAAGTCACGGAATCGACTTCTGGGCACTCGGACTTCAGATCACCGGTATCGCATCACTTGCTGGTGCAGTAAACCTCATTACCACCGTGCTCAATATGCGTGCGCCTGGTATGAGCCTCATGCGCATGCCAATCTTCACCTGGATGCAGTTGGTCGTGCAGTTCCTGTTGTTGTTTGCAGTTCCGGTCATCACCGTTGCGCTGTTCCTGTTGTCATTCCAACGAAACTTCGGCGCAACGTTCTTCGACGTTTCAGCAGGTGCTGACCCATTGCTCTGGCAACACTTGTTCTGGATCTTCGGACACCCCGAGGTGTACATCTTGATCTTGCCTAGTTTCGGTGTTATTTCTGAAGTGCTGCCAGTGTTTTCACGTAAACCACTATTCGGTTACCCGTTTGTGGTGTTCTCAGGTGCAGCAATTGGATTCGTCGGTTGGGGTGTGTGGGCTCACCACATGTTCGCATCTGGACTCGGACCAGTATCGGTAGCGGTGTTCTCTATTTCCACTATGGCGATTGCAGTTCCAACCGGTGTAAAAATTGTTAACTGGACAATGACGATTTGGGGCGGGAAACTCCAGTTCACGGTTGCCATGAAATTCGCTGTCGGTCTCATCGTGCTGTTCACCATTGGTGGGCTGTCGGGTGTGACGCACTCAGTTGCTCCGTCCGATACGCAGCAGACCGATACGTACTACATCGTTGCCCACTTCCACTATGTGCTATTCGGTGGCGCGATCTTCGGTTTGTTCTCTGGCTTTTACTACTGGTGGCCGAAAGTGTTCGGCAAATTGCTGAATGAAAAATTAGGCAACTGGAACTTCTGGATGATGGTGATTGGAATGAACATGACGTTCGGACCGATGCACATTCTTGGACTACAAGGTCAACCACGTCGTATGTACCAGTGGACCGAAGCACGCGCAGGTGAAGGTTTCTTCAACTTGGCATTTTGGAACATGTTCGCTTCCATTGGTTCACTTGTACTTACCACCGGCGTGTTGTTGTTCCTCATCAACATCGTGATCACTGCGCGTAACGGCAAGGTGGCCCCGCTTGACCCGTGGGATGCTCGCAGCTTGGAGTGGATGACCACCAACCCTCCAAAGGAACACAACTTCGACAGCATTCCTACGATTTCACACCTTGATGAATTCTTCCACCGCAAGTACGAAGAAGACGCGAATGGTCAAATGGTGAAAGTGAAATCCGCAGAGCAAGTATTGAAAGATCTCGAGGACAACGCTGACGCGCACATTCACATGCCATCGCCTTCGTATTGGCCAATCGTTCTCGCAGCCGGTTTACCGGTGATCGCTTTCGGCATGATCTATTCCATTCCAATCGCAATTTTTGGTGGTGTGATTGTGTTGTTCGGTTGCTACGGATGGGCAATTGAGCCATCCACTGCACCAGACGATGATTTTGATCCACCGGTAACAACAAAGGATGTGGTTCACGTTGGCTGAGCACGCAGTAATGACGGCAGATAGCCACGCAGATTCACATGGCGCGGCACATACGAGCACAGGTTTGTCAAACAACAAGTTGGGTATGTGGCTGTTCCTTGGTTCAGAGTGCTTGCTGTTTGGTGGTCTGATTTCGACGTACATGTTGTATCGCGGTCGCGTAGGCGAAGGTCCGCGCCCGTCGCAAGTGTTTGATATTCCATTTACCTCGGTCAGCAGCTTCGTTCTGTTGATGAGTTCGCTCACCATGGTGCTTGCAGTATCTGCAGCCCATAAGGGTGATGAACGCAACACGTCCCTATGGGTAGCGATTACCGCTCTTCTTGGCGCAACCTTTGTCGGTGGTCAGGTCTACGAATTCACCGCTTTCTACAACGAGGGCATGGGCTTCACAACCAGCCTCTTCTCATCGAGTTTCTACGTACTCACGGGGTTCCATGGAGTTCACGTAACAGTGGGAATCATCATGCTGATGTCCACGGTTGGCATTCTGAAGCGTTCCAAAGTTCCAGGCAGCAAGGCTGAAACAGTCGAAATGATCGGCCTGTATTGGCACTTCGTGGACGTTGTTTGGATCATCATTTTCACACTCATCTACCTCATTCCGGCTTGATCATGACAACTGAAACGCACTCAACAACCGAACACGGCATGTCAAACGCGGGCTATGTCCGTATTGCTGCAATTCTGGCTGCAATCACCGCACTTGAAGTGGCCACGTACTACATCGATCTTGGGGCCCTGTTCTTGCCGTCGCTACTCATCATGATGGTCGTGAAGTTCATCATTGTTGTGAGCTATTTCATGCACCTGAAGTTCGACAACAAGTTGTTCTCATGGGTGTTCTATGCGGGATTGATTCTGGCGCTCACGGTGTATGCCATTTTCCTCGCAACTTTCCACTTTTTCTCATAACTTGAACATGTGATTGGCGAACCACGTATGTTCGCGCTTGTAAATCCTGATCCATGGAGATTCCAACTTCACGTTGAAGTGTGGATTTTAGTTATCGCAGTCGTTGCGAGTTATATCTATGCCATTCGGGTTATTGGGCCCCGCGTTGTTACTGATGGCAAGGTAATCACACGAAAGCAGCTGTGGGCATTTGTCGGCGGCGCGTTTTTGCTGTGGTTGGCTTCTGATTGGCCAGTACACGACATTTCGGAAGAGTATTTGTACTCAATGCATATGTTTCAGCACATGCTGTATTCATACTTCATGCCAGCGCTGATGTTAATTGCAACACCGAAGTGGCTTTACGATCTCATTTTTGCCAGTGAGCGTTCTCGTAGAGCAATCAACTTCTTGACAAAGCCAGTGATTGCGGGCTTGTTGTTTAACTGCGTCATCATGATTACGCATATCCCTCAGATGGTGAACAGAAGCGTGTCAAATGGCCCACTGCACTATTCACTGCACATCCTCGTAGTGATATCTGCGCTGTTGATGTGGTCTCCTGTTTGTGGACCAGATCGCTCTCGCCATTTGGGCTATGGAGGAAAGCTGATTTACCTCTTCCTCATGTCGGTGATTCCTACGGTTCCTGCAGCATGGCTCACGTTTGCTGAGGGCACGGTATACAAGCATTACGACATTGCTGTTCGGGTGTGGGGGCTATCGGCAACAACCGATCAGCAGCTTGCCGGTGCGATTATGAAACTTGGTGGATCAATATTCCTGTGGACCGTCATTGTGGTGATTTTC
>Ga0255083_1000271_pt1 | contig 13303 bp, 12 predicted proteins | sample Colum_Colum_RepC_FD_188460 | JGI IMG/M metagenome (GOLD analysis project Ga0255083, IMG submission 188460) | Freshwater microbial communities from Columbia River, Oregon, United States - Colum_Colum_RepC_8h | ecosystem: Environmental > Aquatic > Freshwater > River | place: USA: Oregon...
CACCGAGGCATTCGGTCACGTTGTCGCCGGTGAGTTCGACGTGGATGCCGCCGGGCCAGGTTCCTTCGGCGCGATGGGCGTTCACGAAGCCGGAGATCTCGCGCAGGATGTCGTCGAAGTGGCGGGTCTTGTGACCGCTCGTCGACGTGAAGGTGTTGGCGTGCATCGGGTCGCAGGCCCAAACCACCGGATGGCCGGCATCGGTGACCGCGCGCAGCAACGGGCGCAGCGCGTCTTCCACTTTGTCGGCACCCATCCGACTGATGAGCGTGAGACGGCCCGGCACGCGGGCCGGGTTGAGTGCTTGGCAGAGCTCGAGCACGTATTCGACATCGGTGGCCGCGCCGATCTTGCAACCGACCGGGTTGCCCACGCCGCGAAGGAACTCGATGTGCGCGCCGTCGAGTTGCCGGGTGCGCTCGCCGATCCAGAGCATGTGCGCCGAGCAGTCGTACCAACCGCCGGTGAGCGAGTCCTGTCGGGTGAGGGCTTCCTCGTAGCCGAGAAGGAGCGCTTCGTGGCTCGTGAAGACGTCGACTTCGTGGAGCGACGAAGTGTTCTCGGTGTCGACTCCGCAAGCCCGCATGAAACGAAGGGCGCGATCGATCTCGGTGGCGAGTTGTTCGTAGCGCTGACCTTCGGGACTCGAGCCCACGAACTCCTGCGTCCACGCGTGAACCCGCGACAAGTCGGCGAAACCACCCTTGGTGAAGGCCCGCACGAGGTTCAGGGTGCTGGCCGACTGGTGGTACGCCTGCACGAGACGATCGGGATCGGGAATGCGGGCCGCCGGTGTGGGGGTGGGATCGTTGACGATGTGGCCGCGGAAACTGGGGATCTCGAGGTCGCCGATCTTCTCGGTGGCGCTGCTGCGGGGCTTGGCGAACTGTCCGGCGATGCGGCCGACCTTCACCGTGGGCACGCCGAGGCTGTAAGTGAGGACCACGGCCATCTGCAGGATCACGCGCAACTTCTCGCGGATGTTGTTGGCCGAGAAGTCGTCGAAACTCTCGGCGCAGTCGCCGGCCTGTAGAAGGAATGCGTTGCCGGCCGACACCTGAGCCAGGGCGTTCTGGAGCGAGCGGGCCTCACCGGCGAACACCAGCGGGGGATAGGAGGCGATCTGCTTCAGCGCCCGGTCGAGGTCGCCCTCATCGGGCCAATCGGGTTGCTGCACGACGGGAAAGGCGCGCCATGAGGTCGGGGTCCACGTCGAGGGCATGAAAAAAGCCTAACGACCCGGCACCAGAAGGCGCCGGGTCGTTTTGGAAAGGGAACGGATGGGCAAAAAGCCCGATGAATCAGGCGGCGAAGATGCCGTCGGCTTCTTCCTTGAGACCGGCCACGGCCCGGCTCACGAGACGACGAGCAGCCTCGGCGGTGACGCCCAACTTCTCGCCGACTTCACGGAAGCTCTTGCGCTCACCGTCGATCAGACCGAAACGGGCTTCGACCGCGTAGCGGGCGCGGGCATCGAGGGTGTCGAGGAGCTTGGAGAGCTGCTCGGTTTCGCCCTGGGCGATGATGTGGTCTTCGGGCGTGGGATCGCCATTGGCCATGAGATCGCCGAGGGTGGCATCGCCGTCGTCGCCGATGGTCTTGTCGAGCGACACCGGGGTGGTGAGGCGGTGGAGTTCGGCGTTGGCGATGTCGAGGGTCTCACCGTCGCCACTGGCCTGACGCAGCGCGGCGCGCAGGCTGGCCGAGCGGTCACCGGGGATGCGGATGAGGCTGGCCTTCTGATCGAGCGCGCGGCCGATGGCCTGGCGGATCCAGAAGGTTGCGTAGGTGGAGAACTTGAAGCCACGACGCCAGTCGAACTTGTCGACCGCGTGCTCGAGACCGAGGTTGCCCTCCTGGATGAGGTCGAGGAGATCCATGCCCTGGGGGAGCGGATAGCGGCGGGCGATGGAGACCACGAGGCGCAGGTTGGCGCGGATGAAGCGGTCCTTGGCCTTGGCGGCTTCGCGGATGTCGCGATTGATGGCGGCACCCTTTTCGCCGGAAGCCTTGCGGGCGGCGGATTCGCGACCCTTTTCGATGGCCCGCGACAGGACGCGCTCGTCCTCGGCGGTGAGCAAGGGGACCTTGCCGATGTCGTTCAGGTAGATGCCGATGGAGTCGTTCATGATGTTGATCTCAACTGTTCGTCTGGTCTCGTTGATCCTCGGCCTCACGTGAAGTCCGGCACATCGGCTCGAACTCCACCCGCAATCGGGCAATAGAGGACAAGGGGGTCGTTATGTGGGGGTCAAGAAACTCGGGTCGGAACTGGGGGGTCCCGAAGAGGGACCCGAAAGTTATCAGTTTCTTTGGGTTGTGGCTAGTCGAATGTGGGCGGTAACTTCGCCCGGTTTTTCGGCCAGAGCCGGGCGGGACTTGAGGAGATTCCCGAGAATTTCCATGGCCATTGAGCCGACCCGTCTGACCTGCGGAAACAGGGGTGAACCGTAGACTCGCCGACCGTGCCCGCCCCGTCGCTCGACCGTCCGCTCCGGATCGGCCTGTTCGGGGGCACCTTCGATCCGGTCCATGTGGGTCATCTGGTAACGGCTGTGAACGTCCGCCATGCCCTCGACCTCGACCGCGTGATCCTGATGGTGGCCAACATCCCTTGGCAGAAGGAAGGCCAACGCCGGATCACCCCGGCCACGGATCGTCTGGCCATGGTCGAGGCCGCGGTGCGTGGAGTGAAGGGTTTGGAAGCTGGTCGTTGGGAGATCGATCACGGGGGCGAGAGTTATACGGCGGACACGTTGCGGGCATTGCGGGATGCCGAACCCGAAGCCGAGATCTTCACCATCGTCGGTGACGACGCAGCTTCTGGTCTGACAACGTGGGAACGCTTCGAAGATGTGCTCGAACTGAGTCGCGTCGTGGTGGTCGACCGGCCGGGTGCGCCGGTGCAACTCTCCTCGACGATCGACTGGTTGCGTGTGGAGGTTCCGCGACTCGAGGTGTCGAGCACCGATCTGCGTGCTCGCTTTGCTGATGGTCGACCGCTCGATTACCTGATCACCGATGAGGTGCTCGGCGTGATTCACGAGCGACATCTCTACGGCGCAGGATGTGATCGCCCGTGAGCGTGCTCGCGCGTCGTCGGCGCCGGCGGACTCTCATCGCGCTGGCGAGTGGAATCGTCGTGATGGCGAGTCTGCCGGTATCGGCCGTGGTTGCTTGGCGCGCCGTTCGGGACTCGAAAGCCGCCGAAGCGGTGGTGGCCTTGCCCACGGTGGCGATTCCCACCACACCGACGGCGATTCTGGCCACGACCGACGAACAGAACTATCTCGCGTCGTTGAGCATTCTGGCCATCGCCCCAAATGGCGCCGGCGGGACGATCATGTCTCTGCCCGTCGGCCTGGCCATGAACGGTCAACCGGAGGGTGAACCCAAGCGTCTCGCCGATGTGTACGGATCGGATGGCCCGGAAGCGCTGAAGACCGCGGTGGAGAGCCTGACCAACACGCAGATCGATCTGATCGCCGTGGAAGGGGTGGACGGGACCGGCGATCTGCTCGCGCGCGTCGGCACGATCGAGGCCCGGTTCTCGGTCGATGTGGTCGATTCGGAGGACGATCAGATCCGCAAGGTGGCCGATCAGGGGCCGAACTCGTTCACTCCTTTGCAAGCGGCTGCGGTGTTGGCGGCGCGCGACGGTGATCAGCCCGAGTCCGAGCGGCTTCCCTCGGTGAAGGCGTTGTGGGATGGAGTCGTGGGTGCGGTGGGCTCGGGCAAGATCGGCACTCAGCCGGCGCCGGTGATCACCGATGTGGGGGCGCAGGTGCCCGCCGACATGGCGAGTTTCATGTCGGCGCTCTTCGCCGGGCCAGTGCGCACGTGGCAGATCGCTTATCAGCGTGTCGAGGATGACGAGGCGAACCCGGACGATGTCGATGTTTACGGCTACGACCTCGGTGAGATCGTGATGGTGCTCGCCACGGTGGCACCGAGTTCGATGGTGGCGGTGTTCCCTACCATCACCGTGCAGGTGGACAGTCCGTTCCCCGAATCGGAAACCGTTCGCCAGGCCGTGTACCGCCTCCTCTACATGGGGGCCAACGTGATGTTGGTGCGCAACGTGAGCAGTGTGCCGCCCGAGGTGACGACGATCCGTTACTCCGACGAGATGGATCGGGGTATCGCCGAGCCGCTCACCATCCTGCTCGACGAGATCGACTGGGAGAAGGCGACCGATCGCGTGGCCGGAATCGATCTGCAGATCATCCTCGGTCGGTCGTTCACGGGTTTCCTGGACGAGACTTCAACCATGTCGATGGACGAAGTGCTCGCCGCCGCCCTGGAGTCGTCCCCCGACGAATCGACCCCGGAATCGTCGGCACCCTGATGACCACCAAGACCGACAGCCTCGACGTGGCGGTGGTTGCTGCCCGCACCGCCGATGACAAACAGGGTCTCGACACGATCGTCGTGCAGGTGGGCGAGATTCTGGCCATCACCGAGTACTTCGTGGTCACCAGCGCCCCCAACCGGCGTTTGGTGCGGGCCATCGCCGACGAGATCGAGACGCGCGTCAAAGAAGAATGCGATCGCTCACCGGGCCGGGTCGAGGGTCACCGCGAACAGCAGTGGGTGCTGATCGATTACGGCGACGTGGTGGTGCACGTGTTCCTTCAGGAGACGCGCGACTTCTACGAGATCGAGCGTCTCTACAAGGACGCGCCGCGCTGCGAATGGCGCGCCTGACCTGTGGGGATTGCGGCCGCTTCGTCGCCGAAGTGACCGACAGTGGCTGGCGGATCACCCACAAAGCCGAAGGCGTGGGAGTGGTCGACGTGAGCGAGACCACTGCCGAAGCGGATTCGGCGTCGATCTGGTCGGACTTCGACGTGGTGGAGGCTCGGGCCGACGAATGGCGTGACAAGGGCGTGTACGACCCGATGCCTCCACCGCCCGATCCGCCGAATTCGGCGTTGGCGCTCACGTGTCCGTGTGGCCGGACTACTCGACACATCCCGCCTGGAACCGTGTGAGGGTTTGGGTCGCTGGCGGGTCGTTGGTATCGTTCAGCCGTCCCATTCGGGGCTGTAGCTCAGTTGGCAGAGCGCTTCCATGGCATGGAAGAGGTCAGGGGTTCAATTCCCCTCAGCTCCACAAGTAGTCGTCGGAGGAGTCGCCCTCCGTTCTGGGGTCCGCGTGAGGGTTGGCTTGGCGGTCGAGAACCTGACAACCTGCTCCGGATGACGACCACTATCGAAGTAGTCAGAGACGAGATCACCACCAGCCGTGTCGCGACGCGGGCGAGCGCGCCGCTGGATGAAGGCCAAGCGCGACTTCGGGTCGATCGTTTCGCCCTCACCTCCAACAACATCACCTACGCCGCCTTCGGTGACGGTCTGCGCTACTGGGATTTCTTCCCCGTGCCCGATGACCAGTCCTCGCCCGACGAGCGCCCCTGGGGTCGGGTGCCGGTGTGGGGGTACGCAACGGTGGTCGAATCGCGAAGCGATCAACTGACGGTCGGTGAACGCGCCTACGGCTATCTGCCGATGTCGGACGAACTGGTGGTGCAACCGGGCCGGCGTGACGCCTCGGGCTTCACCGACGTGGCCGAACACCGCCGACCCATGGCCGCGGCCTATAACCGCTATGTGTTCCCCGGAGCCGATCCGTCGCACGACGCTGCCTTCGAGCCGCACCAGATGGTCCTTTGGCCGCTCTTCATGACGTCGTTCATGATCGACGACTACCTGGCGAGTGAAGGTACCGATCGTCCGGAGATGTTCGGTGCCTCCATCGCCGTGATCTCGAGTGCGTCGAGCAAGACAGCGATCGGTGCGGCGCATCTGCTCGCCGCGCGTCCGGGAGTGCGCGTGGTTGGACTCACTTCAGCACGAAGTGCCGACTTCGTGCGAGGTCTCGGCTGCTATTCATCGGTCCTCACCTACGACGAGATCTCGAGTTGCCCACTGGGCGATGCCGTGTACGTCGACATCGCCGGTGATCGCGCGGTCAACCACGCTGTGCATTCGCACTACGGAGACTGGCTCGCCCACAGCCTCGTGGTGGGTGGCACCCACTGGAACACCGATGCGACGGCGTCCGGACCACTACCCGACCCCAAACCCGAGTTCTTCTTCGCCCCGGCCCAGATCGCGTTACGCACCAAGGAGTGGGGTCGCGATGGCCTCGACCAGCGCGTCGGTGCGGCCTGGCGTCGTTTCGCCACCTGGAGCATCGACTGGCTCCGGTTCGAAGAGACCAACGGGGCCGAGCCCGTGCGGACGCTCTACGAATCGTTGGCCGCTGGTGTGGTCGACCCGCGGGTCGGCCACGTGTGCTCGCTTCTCGTCGGCTGAATCGGGGCTCGTCAGTCGACGAGTGAGTACGAGTTGAGCAGGTCGTCCTGGAGCACCTGGGCCGGCGCGCGATCGGTGCCCACCACGAAGTCCTCGGTCAGGGTCTCGCTTGCGTAGGTCCAGCCGGCCGGGAGAGTGAGTCGAGTCGCGAGTCCGGCGAGATCGGACTCGACGAGGTTCGGATCGCGCTGTTGGCTCCAGCTCTGCATCACGAATCGACTGCCATCGGGGGCAGAGAGCACGAAGATGGTCGCGCCGGCGCGGAACATGAAAGTGGCCTTGCGATCGACGGTCTGCGGTGAGTACGGAATGCCCACCGACTTCGGGTCGGTGATCGTGACCGTCGCGTAGCGGTTCATCTCGATCCCACTGAGCGTCTTGGTGATCACATCGCCCTGATCGCGGCCTACTTCGTCCATCAGCCAATAACGAGGGCCGTTGGCCATGGCCAACACCACACCTTCGGCCTGCGCGACCGCGGGCGGATCGATGCTGGCCCACTGGTCGGCCGGGCAGTCATTGAGCGGAAACGTGTTGTACACGGTGGCCACGATGCCGTTTTCGGTGGGGGCGAGAAGGAGGAACTCGCAGTAGCGCTTGCCGCGCATCGACTCGGCGACAACTTCGGTGGTGGTCGACTCCACGGCGGCCGGTTCGGTCGCGACCGGGGCCGACGATGCATCGGTGATCGCCACAGTGGTCGCCTCGTCGTCGCCACCTCCGCACGCGGTGAGGGCAACGAGGGGCGCAACCAGAAGGAACAGTCGGGACAACGGGCGGCTCATCTAAGGAGTGTGCCATAGTGCCCGAGGTACGACCAAGGAGGTCCGGTGACAACCGACTGGATGGAACTCTCCCGGCGCGCATCGTTCGTGTCGCACCGGCTGATCGGCTGGATCTACTGGGACCCGCGGGCGATCGAGTACTTCACCGCGCTCGGTGTTCCCAACGGACTCGGGTATTACACCGCGAGTCGCGCCGCACCGTTGCTTCCGGCCGGCGCGGGAGCGGTGTCGGCCGCGTTCTATTCGATCCACCCGGCCTTCGTGAAGCTCACCGTCGAACACGCGTTGCAACACACCGACTGGAGATCGATCCACGAAGCCCGTAATCGCGCCGTGGGGGAGGGGTTGCGCGAGTTCGTGCCCGAGATCGTCGATTCCCTCGCTGCGATGGGCCCACAGTTCTGGTCGGCCGCCGAATCTCTTCCCGATTCGGGCCGAGTGCTTTTCGCCGTTCATCGGGATGCGCCCCGTCCGGACGACCAACTCGTCTCGGCGTGGCTGGCCGTCAACTGCCTGCGCGAATGGCGCGGCGACACGCATTTCGCCGTCCTGGCCACGCACGACATCAGCCGAGTGCAGGCCGGGATCCTGCACGACGCCCATCTCAATTACGGCGGATGGATCCCGCGTAGTCGAGGGGCCGACGATGCCGCTCTGGCGGCCGCCTTCGCGGACTTGGAGGCGCGGGGACTGGCGGACAACGGAGCGGTGAACGAAGCCGGGCTCGCGTTGCGCGCTGAGATCGAACGCCGCACCGACGAGATCTGCGTGACGATGTGGAAGGCGGTCGGCGAGTCGACGACGTGTGAGTTCATCGACTTGGTGGAGCCGGTGGGGGAGCGTCTCCTGCGGCGCATCGACGACACCGCCGGGCCGGACTGGATGCCCGCGGCCCGCGAACGGCGACCGGGCTGACATCAGGCGTCGGTGCACGCGTGACCCGACGAGTGACTGGACAAATGAAAAGGGCCGGTGCCACACGAATGCGACACCGGCCCTTTCGGGGGGTTCTTGGCGACTAGGCGCGCAGTCCCTTGTTGATCGCGTTGAACACGGCATCCTTCAGCGGGATCATTCCCGCCACGATGGCGCCATTGGCAACGACATTGATCCACTCGTCGTCGTGGCTCCAGCCCCAACCAGCGAGTACGTGGCCCCAATCACCCATCAGCCAGATCATCAGAATCGAGATGCCGAGTGTGAGGTTGGCGCCGATCACCGGGAGCTTGCCCACCGTGTCGCCGAGACCGATGGTCCCGAGGATCGAGTGGAGCACTTTCATGACCGCCTCGAGGAGGATGGCCATCACGATGAACAGTGCAACTGTGTACATGTGTTTCCCTTTCGGTAGGTGCGGTCCGTGGCCGCGTGGGCAAGGTATGAAGACGAAATGTCAAATGTGGTGGATGTCACAGAAATTGACTCTGTGAGCAGGACATTCGTCATCGATTCACCGGCGCGTGAGGTCGTGGAAGCAAGGATGGGGCGATGAGGGCGGTCCGACGTACCGATGACGGAGTCCGCGTGGTGGAGGTCGACAGACCCCAAGGTGACGGTGTGGTCGTGTCGGTCGAGGTGGCCGGGATCTGTGGCAGCGACGTGCACATGCTCGAGATGGGCCCGAGTCCGATCACCATGGGTCACGAGTTCGGCGGTCGGCTGGCCGACGGCACCCTCGTGGCGGTTCGGCCCACTGGCATGTGCGGTACGTGTCGCATGTGCACATCAGGTCGTTCGAACATCTGCCCCGATTCCATGGCCCGCTTCTTCGGTGGTGTGCTCGACGGCGGGTTCGCCGATCAGGTGCTCGTCGATCCGAACTGCATCTTCCCCATGCCGACTGGCGCCACCCCGGGTGCGGCCGCTCTGGTGGAACCGATCGCCGTCGCGGTGCACGGTGTTCGACGGGTCGAACTCGTGGCCGGCCAGAAGTTCGCGGTGATCGGAGCCGGCAGTGTCGGACTGGCCGTGGTCGCCGTGCTCACTCACTTCGGAGTGGAGGCCCACGTGGAGGCGCGGTACGACCATCAACGCCGCGCGGTCGAGGCCCTCGGCGGAACCGTGGGCGTTCGCGGCCGGTACGACGTCGTGTTCGACGCGGTGGGTTCGCAATCCGCGATCGACGGAGCGGTGCGAGTGTGCGAAACGGGCGGATCGATCGTCGAACTCGGTGTGTTCTGGGACGAAGTCGCCCTCCGGCGCGACGTGACCCTGCGCGAGATCAGCCTTCTGCCGGCGGTGTTCTACGCCCATGGTCACGACGACGACGATTTCGCCACGGCTATCCGCGTACTAGATGCCACGCCCGGGATCGAGGAGATCCTCGTGACCCACCGGTACCCGCTCGATGACGCCCGCCGAGCCTTCGAGGTCGCCACCGACCGCGCAAGTGGAGCGCTCAAGGTTCATCTGGTTGTATGAACCCATGACGATGATCATCATGCGGTACGACCTGCGCGTACCGCCCTCGGACAGTCCTGCCTCTGGAGTCTCCGCCTCGGGGCAGTACGGCGCCATGCTCGATCAGGTTCGCTGGGCCGATCGCATCGGGCTCGACATGGTGGTGCTCTCCGAACATCACGGAACCGAGGACGGCTTCATGCCGGCGCCGGTCACTCTGGCCGCCGCCGTCGGTGCCGCCACCGAACGAATCGGTATCAACATTTCGGCCGCGCTCGTGATCATGCACGACCCGGTCCGCCTCGCCGAGCAACTCGCCACCGTCGACCTGATCTCCAAAGGCCGCACGAGCGTGATCTGCGGCACCGGCTATCGACAGGAAGAGTTCGAGATGGCCGGTCTCGATTTCACCAAGCGGTTCGGCGTACTCGAAGAGACGGTGCGCGTGATGCGCGAAGCCTGGACCGGCGACTACTTCGACTACCTCGGTCGTCGCGTGCGAGTTCGCCCGCTGCCGCACACCCCCGGTGGACCTTTGCTGATGATGGGCGGTTCCACACCCGTCGCCGCGCGCCGCGCCGCGCGACTCAAGTGCTTCTTCCAGTCGGCCAACGACGATCCGGCCGTGGCCGAGGCCTACAACGAAGAATGCCAGAAGTTGGGGTTCCAGGGTTTCGTGATCCTGCCGCCCAAGGCGCCCGGTTTTGTCCACGTGACCGAGGATCCCGACCGCGATTGGGAGCGGCTGGCGCCGTACGTGATGCACGAAGCCCGCACGTATGCGCAGTGGCAGCGCCCCGGCCAGTCGTCGGTGGTGCACGTGCACAACTCCACGACCCTCGACGACGTGAAGGCGAGCGGCGTGTACGCCATCGCAACCCCCGATGAGTGCGTCGACCTCGCGCGCCGTTTCGGTTCGCTCACCATGCATCCGCTGATGGGTGGTATCCCGCCCGAGATCGCGGCCGAGAGTCTCGGACTCCTCGAATCGAAGGTGCTGCCGGTCCTGCGCGGTTAGCGCGGTTCAGAACGAACCGATCACGCGTCCCACCACGTCGTCGACCAACGACGCCGAATCCTGGAACGACGACCGATTCCAGGTGAAGCGCCCGGTTGCATCGTTGCCGAGCACCGGTCGCAAACGCGGTCCGGCTCCGAACACGAGGACCGACGATCGCCGCCACGCACGCCAGGCGATGGCCAAGCCGATGATCGCCATCGCGCGGTGCTGCGGGTCGGCCGGCGGATCATCGGCGAGATCGAGGGCGCGCCCGACGAGCGCCGCGCCTTCGCGAGCCGCCTTGGCCCACGGTTCCACCGCCGGATCGTCGATCGGCAGGGCGGCCACCTCGGCCCACCAATCGCGAGACGGTCGAGCACCCGGCCAGTGCTCGTCGTCGGGGAACGCGGTCGCCTCGGCGAGACGACGCCACCCGTGTGCGTCGACGTAGTCGCTCCAGGCGGCTCGATGATCGCGACCGGCGCACCAAGCGAGTGCACTGCACAACGTGGGGAGCGAGGCGAGGGCGAACTCCATCGGGTTGATCAGCACTCCGGCGACGGCCTCGCGCAGTTGGGTCTCGCGCCCGGTGTACGGGCCGAGATGCAGCGCTTCCGACATGAGCGCGTCGTTCACCGGTGTGTTGTCCCACACGAGCGGGAGCCGACCACCGGTGGTCGCGGCCCGCTCACGAGCTTCGCGTGCCGTGATGCGGTCGTTCACCACGTGAGCACCCGTCCACATCACGAGGACGCGCGGATCGAGGTACGTGCAGAGTTCGTCGAGGTAGGGCGAACGCTCCGAACCCGTGTAATGCGTCGGCACGAGCCAGACCTCGGTGGAGAACCGTGCCGCGATGTCGTTGGCGATGTCACGATGACGACGACCGGCGCCGAGCGCCGGAAGATCGTCGAAGCAAAGAGTGATGCCGTGCACGCCGGCCTCGACGACCGGGCGCAACTTGGCGACGACGTCGGTTGCCGTGGCCTCAGCACCGGGGGTGAGTCCCACCGAGATCCGCACGGAGTTCCGCGCGGCCAGCGCGGTGAATTCGGCGATCTCCTCGGTGGTGAACGGCTCGTTCCAGAACTCGCGGTGGCGGGGTTCGCTCTTGGGTGCCCACACGTACCAGTTACCGCCCCACTCGGCGATGCGATCGAGACACGTCGCGCGTTCGGTGAACGACCACGGTGGACCGTAGAAGCCCTCGATGACGCCGGCGATCATGGCTACGAGAACCTGATCGTCAGATCACGAGGTTGACCATGCGTCGGACGACGACGATCACCTTCTTCGGGTTGGCTCCGGCGAGGGCCGCCACCACCTTCTCGTCGGCCAGGGCGATCACCTGCACCGTGGCCTGATCGGCATCGGCCGGCACCACGATTCGGGCCCGCACCTTGCCGTTGATCTGCACCGGGTACTCGATCGAGTCGTCGACGAGGAGGCTCGGATCGGGCTGCGGGAACGGTTCGTACGTGACCGAGTCGGAGTGGCCGAGCATGGCCCAGAGTTCATCGGCCAGATGCGGACACAACGGCGAAAGCATCTGCACGAGCGACCCAGCAACCTCCGACGGTGTGGAACCCGAGCGCGTGACCTCCTGGGTGAGCGCGTTGTTGAGTTCGATCAACTTCGCGATCGCCGTGTTGAACCGCAGGTTCTCCATGTCGTTGCGTACGCCATCGATGGTGCGGTGGAGGAGTCGACGGAGCTCTTCGGGCGCCGGTGTATCGGCGATGCGCAGGGATCCGGTGTCCTCGTCGACGAGGTTGCGCCACACACGCTGGAGGAAGCGCTGCATGCCCACGACGTCGCGGGTGTTCCACGGGCGACTCGCCTCGAGCGGACCCATGCTCATCTCGTAGAGCCTGAACGTGTCGGCCCCGAATTCGTCGTACATCTCGTCGGGGGTGACGATGTTCTTCAGGCTCTTGCCCATCTTGCCGTACTCGCGCGCGACCTTCTCGCCGTCGTACCAGTACTCACCGTCGCGTTCTTCCACGTCGGCCGCTGGCACCGGTTGGCCGCGCGGGTCGCGGTAGGCGAACGCCTGGATGTAACCCTGATTGAAGAGTCGATGGAACGGCTCACTGCTCGACACTCGTCCGAGGTCGAAGAGCACCTTGTGCCAGAAGCGGGCGTACAACAGATGGAGCACCGCATGCTCCACGCCGCCCACGTAGAGATCGACACCACCCGTGTGGCCCGTACGTCCGTCGCCACCGTCGGCTGGCCCCATCCAGTAGTTCTCCACCGCGGGATCGACGAAGTGTTCGGTGTTGGTCGGGTCGAGATAGCGGAGTTCGTACCAGCACGAGCCCGCCCACTGCGGCATGACGTTGATCTCGCGCCGATAACGACGCGGGCCGTCGCCGAGATCGAGCATGACATCGCGCCATTCGGCGGCGCGGGCGAGCGGCGGGATCGGATCGGTGACGTCGTCGTCGGGGTCGAGGGCCTGGGGTTTGAAGTCCTCGAGTTCGGGCAGGAGCACGGGCAACATCGACTCCGGCAACGCCACCGGTCGGCCGTCCTCGTCGTACACGATGGGGAACGGTTCACCCCAGTAACGCTGACGGCTGAAGAGCCAGTCGCGCAGTTTGTAGTTGATCGTGGCGTGACCGAGGTTGTTGGACTCGAGCCACGTGTTGACGACGCGCTTGCCCTCTTCGACGGAATCGAGCCCATCGAGCGACAAACCCTCGCGTGACGAGTTGATGTAGGTGCCTTCACCCACGAACGCCTCGGGCCACGGCGCGGTGTCGACGTGGTCGTCGGCGGGTACCGGAATCGAG
>Ga0255083_1000274_pt1 | contig 13185 bp, 13 predicted proteins | sample Colum_Colum_RepC_FD_188460 | JGI IMG/M metagenome (GOLD analysis project Ga0255083, IMG submission 188460) | Freshwater microbial communities from Columbia River, Oregon, United States - Colum_Colum_RepC_8h | ecosystem: Environmental > Aquatic > Freshwater > River | place: USA: Oregon...
GCTCCAACGTGGTCGTCGAAACGTGGCGCTCGACTTGAAAAACCCTGATGGAGTTGAAGCGCTGTTGCAACTTGTGCAAAAAGCCGACGCAATCATCGAAGGTTTTCGACCCGGCGTCATGGAGCGTCTCGGCGTCGGCCCTGAGAAATGTCTTGCCCGTAACCCAAAGATCGTGTTCGGTCGTATGACCGGCTGGGGGCAAGAAGGCTGGTACTCGCAGGCCGCAGGTCACGACATCAACTACATCTCACTTGCAGGCGCACTCGCACATTTTGCACGTGCAGGCGAGCCACCAGTGCCGCCGCTCAACATGGTGGGCGACTTCGGTGGTGGGGGCATGTTCTTGGCCCTCGGAATCGTCGCTGCACTATTGGAAGCTCAGAAGTCTGGTGAGGGCCAGGTCGTTGACGCGGCCATGGTCGATGGGACCGCGGTACTCATGACGTTCTTCTGGGCGTTTAAGAGCGTCGGGCTTCACGACGAGAACAAGCCCGGCACCAATCTCCTGGATACTGGTGCACATTTCTACGACGTGTACGAATGCAAAGACGGCAAGTACGTGTCGATAGGTTCCATCGAGCCACAGTTCTACGCCGAGCTATTGCGACTGAGCGGTCTCGATTCCGACCCTGATTTCTCTGCGCAGATGGACCGGTCAAAGTGGCCCGTTCTGAAGGAAAAGGTGCAAGCAGTTTTCGCCACAAAGACACGTGATGAGTGGTGCGCAATCATGGAAGCGACGGATGTGTGTTTCGCGCCCGTGCTCACCATGAGTGAAGCGGCAGAGCATCGACACAATGTCGAACGGGGAACCTTCGTTGAATCTCATGGGCGTTTACAGCCCGCGCCAGCTCCACGTTTCTCGCGGACGAAACCCGCACTTGACTTGGCCCCGGCTCATCCCGGACAGCACACTCGCCGAGTACTAGAGAGTTGGGGCATCACGAATGTTGATGCTCTTCTCTCCTCGGGCGCGGCGCGTCAGGCCTGATACGTGGGAACCCTCGTCTGTCTTCATGCGCATCCTGACGATGAATGCATCTCGACCGGGGGCACCATCGCTCGGGCTGCAGCAGAAGGACATCGCGTGGTTCTTGTCGTTGCGACGAACGGTGACCATGGTGAAGTGCCCGCTGACTTGGCGGCCGGCGAGACGCTCGTCGAACGACGACGTAACGAGACGTTGGCATCAGCAGCCACGCTCGGCGTGCATCGAGTCGAATGGCTCGGGTACGAAGACAGTGGAATGACAGGTTGGGCGCAGAACGCGAACACCGGTGCATTCATGAATGCTGATCTTGACGAGGCTGCGACTCGTCTGGCGACGATCTTGCGCGAAGAGAATGCTGACGTGCTTACTTGTTATGACTGGCACGGTGGCTATGGCCACCCCGACCACGTCATGGTGCACAAAGTGGGTCATCTTGCAGCAGAACTTGTCGGCACGGTGAAGGTGTACGAAGCGACGATGAATCGTGATCGCATGCGCGCGCTGATCTCAATGGCGCGAGAGATGGGCATGATTCCAGAGGGTGAGGACGACTTCGACCCAGATGGCCCAGCAGACGATGGTCATCCGATGGGTTCGACAGAAAATGAAATCACCATCGGTGTCGACATCCAGAAGTACGCATCGCTGAAGCGCAAAGCGATGGGATGTCATGCGAGCCAACTGTCTGACTCCGGTTTCTTTCTCGCCATGGACGAAGAACGGTTCACGATGGCGTTTGGTCATGAATGGTTCATCGACCCGACAATCGGTGGCCCGGTGCGTGACGGATGGTTGTTCTCATGACTCGGCTGTACTTGGTGCGCCATGGTCGTGCTGCGGCAGGGTGGAATGTCGACCCAGACCCGTCGCTCGACGATGTCGGTCATCGGCAGGCCGCTGACGTAGCGGAGGTGCTTGCGTCGTTTGTTCCGATGCGCATCGTCTCGAGCCCACTGCAACGTTGTCAACAGACAGCGCGACACTTGGCAGAGAAGTGGGATGCGGATGTGCGCATCGAACCGGGTGTGGGAGAAATTCCTTCGCCACCCGACCACACCATGGAGACAAGGGTCGAATGGCTGCGGGAGGCGATGCGTGGAACTTGGCAAGACGTCGCGCGAACGTCTGGTGCTCACTATCTCGCGTATCGCGATGAGGTCGTGACATCACTTCGACAGATGACCGAGGGCACAGTGATTTTTAGTCACTTCATCGCCATCAACGTGGTGATCGGCGCAGCTATTGGGGATGACCGTCTGGTCATCGCGAGTCTCGACAACTGTTCCGTCACCGAGGTGGTCGTTGGAAACGATGGTTCTCTAGCAATCGATGCGATTGGTCGCGAGGCGGACACTCTCATTAGGTAGCGTGAGGAACCGTGCTTGCATTAATGGTTAGTGACATCCACAACTCGTGGGCATGGGTCGTCATCATCGGCAATGCACTGGCTGGGGTCTGGGCGCTTGCTGCTCATAAAGTTCAGGCGCTTCGAAGTCGCGCTCTTTGGTGGTACACCGCAGTGGCTGAACTCACCGTGTTTGTTCAGGTGATCCTGGGTGTGGTCATGGTGAACAAGTACAAGCTCGAATTCCCTGCATTTCACGCGTTCTACGGTTTCGTAGCCATCATCGCAGTCGCCATTTTGTACTCGTACCGAGCGCAACTGAAGAGCCGCGTGTACTTGTTGTACGGGTGGGGCGGTTTGTTCTTAATGGGTCTTGGCATCCGAGCGATGCTCGTCGGCCAGGCGTGACGGCCTAAGCGTTCGCGAGTTCTTTGTCCAAGTTGTCGAGCGCGTCAGCAAGACGTGCCGGCAGCTTGGCGCCGAACTGTGCGTAATGGTCGCGAATCTGCGGAAGTGCCTCGCGCCAGCCTGTGACATCGACAGACAAGATGGTGTCCATATCGCCACTGTCGACGTCGAGGCCGTTGGTGTCGATGTCTGCTGGTGACGGCAAGTAGCCAATCGGCATTCGACGCACCATTGACACGGTCAAAGACCCACTTCAACACGCGGCTGTTCTCGCCGTAGCCGGGCCACAGGAAGCGACCGTCTTCGTCACGACGGAACCAGTTGACGAAGAAAATCTGCGGCAACTTGTCCTTCTGGCCCTTTGAACCGATCTTCAACCAGTGAGCGAAGTAGTCGGCCATGTTGTAGCCGCAGAAGGGCAGCATCGCCATCGGGTCGAAGCGCAAGTTTCCAACAGCACCGGCCTGTGCCGCTGTTGTCTCGCTTGCCATGATGGAACCAAGGAACACGCCGTGTTCCCAATCGAACGCTTGCGTGACCAGCGGAACCGTGGTCCGGCGACGACCACCAAAGAGAATTGCCGAGATCGGAACTCCCTTCGGGTCTTGCCACTCAGGCGCTGCACATGGGCACTGCGATGCAGGAGCGGTGAAGCGAGCGTTCGGGTGGGCAGCAGGTGCATCGCTTTCGGGTGTCCAAGTGTTGCCCTTCCAGTCAGTTGCGCGAGCTGGTGGAACATCGCTCATGCCTTCCCACCACACATCGCCATCGGCGGTGAGAGCGGTATTCGTGAACAAGCAGTTGCCCCACAACGTTTCCATTGCGTTCGCATTGGTGTCGTAACCCGTGCCAGGTGCGACGCCGAAGAAACCGGCTTCGGGGTTGATCGCATATAGGCGACCGTCCTCACCGAACTTCATCCAGCAGATGTCATCGCCGATGGTCTCGGCCTTCCAACCTGGAATGGTCGGCACCAACATTGCAAGATTCGTTTTGCCACATGCAGATGGGAAGGCAGCAGCGATGTACTTTGCCTCACCCTTGGGGTTGGTCAACTTGAGAATGAGCATGTGCTCGGCCAACCACCCGTCGTCACGTGCCATCACCGACGCGATGCGAAGCGCGAAGCACTTCTTGCCAAGCAGCGCGTTTCCGCCGTAGCCAGAGCCATAACTCCAGATCTCGCGTGTCTCGGGGAAATGCACGATGTACTTGTTGTCGGGGTTGCACGGCCACGATGAATCTTTCTGGCCATCGGCAAGGGGAGCACCGACAGAGTGCACGCAAGGAACCCAGTCATTGTTGCCAAGCACATCGAGCGCGCCTTGACCCATGCGGGTCATGATGCGCATGCTGACAGCGACATATGCGCTATCAGTGAGCTGTACACCGATGTGGGCTATAGGGGAACCAAGTGGCCCCATGGAGAACGGCACCACGTACATCGTGCGGCCTTTCATCGCTCCGGCGTATAGCGAATTCAATTCAGCGCGCATCTCGCTTGGTTCGCGCCAGTTGTTGTTCGGGCCTGCATCGTCGCGATTGGTGGAACAGATGTACGTGCGGTCTTCCACGCGAGCAACGTCGCCCGGATCGCTGTGTGCCCAGTAACTGTTCGGGCGCTTTGCTTCATCGAGTTTTGTGAAAGTTCCGGCGGCGACAAGTTCGTTGCACAGACGGTCGTATTCGTCCGCAGTGCCGTCACACCAATAGATGTCCTTCGGTTGAAGAATGGCGGCCCAATCGCTGACCCATTGCTTCAGTCGGGCGTTAGAGGTTGATCCGGCCATGTGGCGCCTCACTTCGTGTCACGGGTAGGGGGACAAAACTTGTCCCTCAAATCTAAACCCCTGGAGTGCCCATGTCCGCTTCTGAACCCAAGCGGAGGGTGGTTGCTCGACCGTTTGCGTCGAGCGAGAAAACAACTCGCTGGCCCTGGCGCAACATACGGAAGATCGAGCCTTCGATTGCGTTCGGGGCGAGAGAGTATTCAGCCAGGTCTGTGTCGCTAATCACACTGCCGTCACCACTGACGGGGTCGTATGACTTGATGACGCCTTGCATGAAGTAGCGGCGTCCTAGCGAGAGGCCTTGGTGACCTTGCCGGACTTGATGCACGCCGTGCAGGCGTTCACGCGGCGGGGTGCACCTTTGACAATGGCGCGTACGCGCTGGATATTTGGATTCCAACGACGCTTGGTGCGCACATGCGAGTGCGACACCGACATGCCCCAAGATGGACCCTTGCCACAAACTTCGCATACTGCTGCCATAAGGATTTCCAACCTACCAGCGAGGACGAACCGACCCCAACCACGGCTGGTCAGTACGATGTCGGCGTGCCTGTCGTGCAGCACTTGGGGGCAACTGACCTACGTCGGACTGTTATCGCCTTCCGAGACCTCATGAAATCCCACTCCGAGGGCATCAACCGGTTGAACGTCTATCCGGTCCCCGACGGAGACACTGGCACGAACATGTCCCGCACTCTCGATGCGGTGGTCGCCGAACTTGAGACTGCGGGCGAGGACATGGGAGCGGTGTGTGTCGCCATCTCGCACGGTTCTTTGATGGGTGCCCGCGGCAACAGCGGCGTCATCCTCAGTCAGATTCTGCGCGGACTTTCCTCGACACTCGCCACGACGTCGGGCGGTGTACCAGCCGACACTGTTGCGGCGGCAATGAAGGCGGCATCGGTCGCATCGTATGAAGCGGTGCTGAAGCCGATCGAAGGAACCATTCTCACCGTGGTGCGCGAAACAGCTGATGCTGCTCTCGCGGCGAGTGCCTCCGGAGCAACACTCGAGAACACGTTGCGCACAGCCCGCGATGCTGGTCGCGCTGCGCTAGCGAGAACTCCCGACTTGCTTCCCGTGTTGAAAGATGCCGGCGTCGTTGATGCCGGTGGTGCCGGATTTCTTCTTCTCATGGATGCGGCACTTCATGTCGTGGCGGGTGACGCTCTGCCAGAGCCAGAAGTCGTGAGTGGTCCGTCCGCGGCGCAACTTGATGCAGCGGCACATCGTGTCGCCGACGGCGGCGTCGACGTCAGTGAGTTGCGCTTCGAAGTCATGTTCTTCCTTGACTTGGACGACGCGAGGGCCGGGGATTTCAAGACCGCGTGGGGAACAATCGGTGACTCCATCGTTGTGGTTGGAGGTGAAGGTCTCTACAACTGTCACATCCACACAAATGACATCGGTGCAGCAATCGAAGCACCGATAGCCCTCGGTGGTCGTCCGCGCCAGATTCGTGTGACGGATCTGTTCGAAGAAGTCGCCGAGGAACATGCAGCGCGTGAGTCGGAACTTGGAGCATCTCCATCAAAGTTGCCGACATCACTCCCTGCTGTGACGTGTGCTGTGGTCGCAGTCGCGAGTGGAGATGGAATCGCGGAGTTGTTCGGACAGCTAGGTGTGCACGGTGTGGTCACGGGTGGACAGACGCTGAACCCTTCGACCGCCGAGTTGCTTGCCGCGGTCGAACATATGAACGCTCGTCAGGTCATCATCTTGCCGAACAACAAGAACATCATCCCTGTCGCGCAACAAGTCGACTCACTCACCACTAAGGATGTTCGCGTCGTTCCTACATGTTCGATGCCAGAAGCGCTTGCTTCACTTGTGTCGTACGACCCAGAAGCATCAGCCGAGACGAATGCACGCAATATGGCAGCTGCAACTTCATCGGTGTCGACCGGTGAAGTCACCCAGGCGGTTCGTGACACGAATAGCGATGCTGGCCCGATAACCACCGGCGATTGGATCGGCATCGTGCGGGGTGATGGCATCGTCGCAGTCAGTGGCGGCGTCGTCGCAACCTCGACGCAGTTGCTCGACCATCTCATCGACGACTCGAGCGAGTTGCTCACCGTCGTCACCGGATCTGATGCCACCTCCTCAAACACCGACGCGATCACTGAATGGGTTGCTGCGAATCGGCCAGAGATGATGGTGGAAGTGCATCGCGGCGGCCAACCTCTATATCCATATCTCTTTGGCGTCGAATAAGGTCCCCACGGTCGTGGATGTCGCCAGGCCGTTGACGTATCGCGAGTTGGCTGAACTCAGCGTCGAGCGCATCAAGGGAGTCGGTGAGAAACGTAAGGACGCTCTCGAGAACTTTGGAATCTCGTCGGTTCTCGACTTGTTGCAGACATATCCAAGGCGATGGGTCGACCGCACGAATGAGGCGCGCATTGCTGACGTCGTCGTTGGTGTTGACGCGATGGTGCTGGTTGAAGTGCGCTCAGTGGTTTCGCGACGCATCAAGGGCAACCGAGTGATGGTGAATGTGAACACAGGCGATGGCACCGGACGGCTGTCCTTGACGTTCTTCAATCAGCCGTGGCGTGAGAAGCAACTGAAGACCGGCGCACAGATTGCGGTGTTCGGAAAGCCTGAGATGTATCGCGGGCATTTGCAGATGACCAATCCAGTCGTTGACCTAGTCGGCGACCGCACCGGCCGCATCGTGCCGATATATCCGCAAAGTGAGAAGTCGAAACTGCATTCGTGGGACATCGCAGCTTGGGTTGAGTCTGCGCTGAACAAATGTGAACCGCGTGGTGTTGCCGACCCAATGCCGACCGATCTGTTGCAGCGACTTGATCTTGTCGATCGACTCACTGCGCTCCGAGGCATCCACCTCCCAGATGCAATGCCGATGCGCGACATGGCTCGCAGACGCCTTGCCTTTGATGAAGTATTCAGAGTTCAGACGATGTTGGTTGGCAGGAAACGGGCGCTTGAACACGAATCGAAAGCCGTGGCACACCGCATCACCGGCTCGCTCATCAATCGTTTTGTTGCATCCCTGCCCTTTCCGTTGACAAAAGCGCAGAAGAGAGTGGTCGAGGAGATCACCTCTGATCTGGCCAAGCCCACGCCAATGCACCGATTGCTTCAAGGTGATGTGGGCAGCGGCAAGACGGTGGTGTCGGTGTGGACCTTGTTGTGCGCTGTGCAAGGGGGATTTCAGGGCGCACTCATGGCGCCTACCGAAGTCCTCGCAGAGCAACACCACACATCGGTGTCGACATTGCTCGATGGTCTCATGGTTCCAGACGACGCGAACCTTTTCGGCGACAGACCATTGCAGGTGCGGTTGCTGACGAACAAGGTGAGTGGCGAGTCCCGCCGCGCCGTGCTCGCTGGGCTCGCTGATGGCACCGTCGACATTGTGATCGGTACGCACGCACTCATTCAGGAAGCAGTTGAGTTCAAGCATCTAGGTGTCGCCGTGATCGACGAGCAACATCGGTTTGGTGTTGAGCAGCGTGCTGCTCTTCGAGAGCGGGCGATGCGCGGCACACAAGACACCATGCCTGATGTCTTGTCGATGACTGCGACACCAATTCCACGAACGGCAGCAATGACTGTGTACGGCGATCTCGATGTCAGTGTCATCGACGAGTTACCGCCGGGTCGCACGCCAATCAAGACGAAATGGGTGAACGGCCCACTGATGGAGTCAGCAATGTGGGCACATGTGCGGGAACACATTGAGCGAGGGGAGCAGGCCTACGTTGTGTGCTCTCTCATTGAAGAGAGCGAGAAATTGGAAGTGGCATCGGCCGAAGAGACTCACATGCGCCTGAGCACTAGTGAGCTGAAGGGTCTACGTGTCGGTCTATTGCACGGGCGCATGAAGTCTGACGAGAAAGAAGCAGTGATGACGAGCTTCCGGAATCGTGAGCTGGATGTGCTTGTGGCAACAACGGTCATCGAAGTCGGAGTCGATGTGCCTAATTCGACGACAATGGTCGTTCTTGATGCCGATCGATTTGGCATTGCCCAATTGCATCAGTTGCGTGGACGTGTCGGTCGAGGCGCTGTCGCATCCACCTGTTTTCTACAAACCGCGGCCGACGAACCCGGACCGCGGGTCGAGGCACTCGTCGACAGTACGAACGGTTTCGAGTTGGCAGAAGTTGATCTTGCACTACGGGGTGAAGGAACTCTCATGGGAGCCGCACAAAAAGGCCGTAGTGACTTGAAGCTGGCGTCGCTGCAACGCGACCTCGATCTCATTCAGCAGGCTCGTGACGCCGCATTCGAAGTCATCGACTCTGACCCCACGCTGTCACGACACCCGCTCTTGCGCGACGAGCTCGATCTTCTGTTCTCGCAGGAGGAAGAGGAGTTTCTCTTCCGCGGCTGACATCACTCTGTCGGTGGCGCCAGGTCGTCTTCGGCGAGAATTAAGTCCCACCTGTCGCGACAATCTCGACAGCGATAGGTGACGACGTCGCCGACACTCCACGTGCCGTCCTCGCGAGGATGGGTAATCAAGTGGCATGGTCCACCACAATCGACGCACACGATGGACTCTGAGGGACCGTTCATCCTCGTAGTCTGCATCCCATGCGCGTCGTTGCAGGTGACCTACGTGGACGACGAATTGAATCGCCCGTCGATGATGCGACGAGGCCCACCACTGACAAGGTGAGAGAAGCTGTGTTCAATTCACTCACCAGTCTTGGCGCAGTGGAAGGTGCGGTCGTGTGGGACCTCTTTGCCGGCACCGGCGCGATGGGAATCGAAGCGTTGTCACGCGGTGCGGAACGTTGTGTGTTCGTTGAGAACAGTAAATCTGCGCTCACAGTCTTGCGCGCGAATATCGATGCGCTGGCACTCGGCACCCGGTCTCGAGTCGTGTCAGGGTCCGCGATTGGTCAATCGTGCGATGATGCCGACATCGTCATCGCGGACCCACCGTACGGGTTCGACAAGTGGAACGAGTTGTTGGAACGTCTCGGCAAATGTCTGGTGGTGGCAGAGTCAGGCGGAACTTTGCCAAGCATCGACGATTGGGACGTGCTGCGTGAGCGCAAATACGGCCGAACTGTGGTCACATTCCTCCGCAGGATGAGCGCACAGCAGGTACCGTGAGGGGTGGATGAGCACGGTCATTTACCCGGGCAGTTTCGACCCTTTCCATCTCGGACATCTAGATGTGGTCGAGCAGGCGGTTTCGTTATTTGGCGATGTCGTCATCGCGGTCATGCACAATCCACAAAAGCCCGCTGGCACGTTCTCTGCCGACGAACGGCTCAGCATGATTGGCGATTCTGTGGCACATCTGCCATCTGTCCGAGTTCAGGCCTTCGCGGGCCTCGCAATCGATGCAGCCAAAGCGATGAACGCGTTATGCATCGTGAAGGGACTGCGCACACCAGCTGACTTCGAGGTCGAGCAGCAGATGGCGCATACCAATTTCACCGTGTCTGGAATTCGAACGGTGTATGTGCCGTGCGCGCCTGCGCTCGGTTTCATCAGTAGCCGCTTTATCCGAGAAATCTCGACACATGGCGGTGACGTGACATCCATGGTGCCGTCTGCAGTCGCCAACGTACTTCTCGCACATCACAAACGGAGTTGACCATGGGCTACGACGACTACGAAGACGACTTCGACCTCATCGATGATTCATACCCACAGCCGCTCCCTGCGCACCCGCACCTGGGTGACAGCGAGATTCTTCTCCGTCGTGCCATCGACAAGATTGCGACAGCGCCGAACGTGCCACTCTCGAGCACCCCACGTATCGATCGCGATGAGATCATTGAGCTACTAGAAGAAGCAGTCACGAGGATTCCTGAAGAGATTCGTCAGGCCCGGTGGATGTTGAAAGAGCGCCAAGAGTTTCTCGAAAAGACCAAGCGTGAAGGCGATGAACTCCTCGGAGCGGCGCGCCAGCAAGCCGAGCGCATGGTGCAGCGCACTGAAGTTGTGCGAGCGGCTGAAGCACGCGCACGCCAAGTCATGGAGACCGCCGAGGAAGACGCGCGTCGATTGAAGAATGAAACCGAGGACTTCCTCGACCAGCGACTCGGAAGCTTCGAGATTCTGCTCGACCGCTTGCAGCGCACGGTGGCAAATGGTCGTCAACGCCTGTCCATCGGTGATGGTGATGGCAGTCGGGGAGTTGAGCGTCCGGCATCGACAGGTGAAGTCGAAGGCGACCTCGGCGGATTCTTCGACCAAGACAACTTCTGACCGACAGGGTCTGCAATGGCGAAGCCGCTCATCGTCAACGTCTTGGAGTTGTTGCGACGTCCAGGTTCTACAAAAGATGTGGATGCAACTGTCGCGACCTCTGACATCGATTTCGGCGACGAACGAGTCGCCGACAGACCTGTCCGAGTGAATGTCCATCTTGAATCGCTCACCGATGGCATCTCGGTCATCGGTGCCGTGACTGCGGCATGGCAGGGGGAGTGTCGCCGATGTCTCGTACCGGTCGAGCGCGACCTTGAAGTGGCCGTGACAGAGCTGTATCAGGTGGTCGTACAGGACCCCGATGCGCACTCCATTGAGCTTGACCAGATCAACTTGCTGCCGATGGTGCGCGAAAATGTTCTGCTCGCACTTCCACTTGCGCCCCTGTGCTCAGATTCATGTGCCGGGTTGTGTCCGACATGCGGTGCGAACCGTAATGAGGTGCCGTGCGCATGTGCCGCCCCGCCGGCTGATAACCGCTGGGACGCGCTCGACGACCTTCGGTCACGCCTGCCCGACGCTCCCGAGGGCTGATCAGGACCAAAACTGGCTGGGTGGAGTCGGCCACCTCTGCGGTTATCCTTCATCCGCCCCCGACGGTGGGGATTAGCTCGACAAAGGAAGACCGCCGTGGCCGTTCCCAAGAAGAAAAAGTCCAAGTCGAAGACTCGCATGCGTCGTGCGAGCAATTGGCGACTTGATGCACCGTCGCGAAGCAACTGTCCGCGATGTGGCGCCGCCAAGATTCCGCACACTGTGTGTGGCACCTGCGGCTGGTACAAGAATCGCGTCGCTGTCGCAGTTGACTGACCAGTCACCACAGACCAATCAATCGCTCGTTGCTGAACCTGCGACCTCCTAGGGTCGGGGTTGTATGAAGCCAATCGCAGTCGACGTCATGGGTGGCGATTACGCACCCTCGGAAATTCTCGCCGGAGCTCACCAGGCCGCTGACGCTGGTATCCCAATCGCATTGGTCGGGCCAAGTGACCTTGCTGACACTCGCGGTCTTCCTCTCATTCCTGCAAGTGAAGTGATTGGCATGGATGAAGACCCGGCGAGCGCCATTCGCCGTAAGCGTGATTCGACGCTCGTCGTTGCTGCAGAGGCGGTGCGCGACGGAAAAGCGAGCGCCATGATTTCGGCGGGCAACACCGGTGCGACGATGGCGAGTGCACTGTTACGCATGGGTCGCATCACTGGCGTGCAGCGTCCTGCAATCGCAACTCCCGTGCCGGTTCCCGGCAACACGCCCACCGTGCTGCTTGATGCGGGCGCAAACGCCGAAGTCCAAGCGGCGTGGCTCGTGCAGTTCGCCACCATGGGCGCCGTGTACTCGCGTCGTCGCTTCGGCGTTGAGAACCCTCGAGTAGGGCTCTTGTCAATCGGCGAGGAGCCGGGCAAGGGTGACAGCCTGCGCAAAGAGGCGTATGAGTTGTTTTCCGATGCGAAGGGCATCAACTTCATCGGCAACGTTGAAGGTCGAGACATCATGACGACCGAGGTGGATGTTGTTGTCACAGATGGATTCACCGGCAACGTGGCTCTGAAGACGATGGAAGGCACGCTGAAGACGGTCATCAAATCGTTGCTCACTGCAATTGGTGCACCAGAGTACAAGGAGCACGCGGACGCGATCATGCCCGCGCTTCTTCCGCTGTATGAGACCTTCGACCCCGACACCTACGGTGGTGCAATTCTCCTGGGCGTCGACGGTGTGTGCATCATCTCGCATGGTTCGAGCAGTGCCCGCGCGATGTTGAATGGTATTCGCTGTGCCAAAGACATGGTTGAAACTGGAATGGTCGACGAAATCCGTTCGGCTATCGCTGCGACTACAGTCGAGTGATGCCGATGGAACGTAACGAAGTAGCCGCGACCGTGGTCGAGTGTCTTGCCGCCGTTCTCGAGATCGAGGCCGCGACCATCACTGAGTCTCAGCGTTTTGCAGAGGATCTCGACGCAGACTCCATCGCGCTCGTTGAATTTGTGTTCGATCTCGAAGAGCAGTTCCGTAAATCTGCGGGGGACTTCGCAGTGAACGATGATGACCTTGCAGAGTTGAAGACGGTCGGATCTGTCGTCGATTACGTGCATACAGCATTGTCCAAGTGAACGGACGGCTCTGACGTGGGCGGACCACTTGACGAACTTTGCGACCGACTTGGTCATCAGTTTTCCGACCAGTCGCTGCTCGAACTTGCCCTAGTGCATCGTTCGTGGCTCGCAGAGAATGACGGTGGCGAATCGAATGAACGACTTGAATTTCTCGGTGACGCAGTTCTCGGTCTTGTCATCGCTGACCTCGCATTTCACCGTCTCGGTGATTCACCCGAAGGTAAGTTGTCTGATCTTCGACAGTCGGTAGTGAATGCGACTGCGCTCGGGGACATTGCCCGCGCGTTGCGACTCGGGGAACATCTAGTTCTCGGACGCGG
>Ga0255083_1000275_pt1 | contig 13177 bp, 15 predicted proteins | sample Colum_Colum_RepC_FD_188460 | JGI IMG/M metagenome (GOLD analysis project Ga0255083, IMG submission 188460) | Freshwater microbial communities from Columbia River, Oregon, United States - Colum_Colum_RepC_8h | ecosystem: Environmental > Aquatic > Freshwater > River | place: USA: Oregon...
AACGCGACCTCAGGCACAGCGGCAAGCGCGAGCGCCAACGACAAGCGTTGCTGTTCGCCCCCTGACAGGCGTTTCCAGCTGTGGCCACGACGATGACGAAGACCGACTCGATCGACAAGTTCATCTGCTGAGGCACCATTGTCATATAGGTCGACATACAGACGGACAATTTCCTGAACTCGTGAACTGGGATACACACCACCGCCTTGCAGCATGACGCCCATCTTGCGGGTGAGAGCGGCGTGGTCACGCACCGGGTGTAGCCCCGACACCGACACGTTGCCAGAGTGGGCCACACGAAAACCCTCACAGACTTCAATCGTCGACGTCTTACCCGCACCGTTCGGGCCGAGGATGACCGTCACTTCGCCATGAGCGGCAGTGAAGCTCGCATGGTCAACCGCGCAAAGGTCGCCGTATGAGACGACGAGATCTTCGACAATCACACCAGACACGCTTCTCACACTACGAAACCGACACGGTCAGGAACACGGTCCACCGCTAGCCTCATCCACGTGATTGATGTCCGTCTGTTGCGCAGCGACCTTGATGCGGTGCGAACTGCACTGTCTCGTCGAGGAAAACCCGAAGCGCTGGCACAAGTCGATGCCGCCGTCGCACTTGACACCAAACTTCGTGACCTCACCGCCGACCGCGACGCACTTCGTGCACGAGTGAACGACCTGTCAAAACAGGTTGGTGGGTTGCGTAAGGCGGGAAAGAACGACGAGGCAGAAGCGGTCATGGCTGAGAGCCGTGCACTTGGTGACACCGAGCGTCAGTTGCAGGTCGACTTTGACGATCTGCAGGCCCAGTTGCGTGACGTCATGTTGCGTATACCGAACACTCCCCATTCCGAAGCACCCCACGGTGGCTCCGATGCGGACAACCCGGTCGTCAAGGGTCCCGTCAACATGCCGGCATCGTTCGGTGACCACCAGCGTGTTCCGCATTGGGAAACTGCCACTGCACTCGGCATTCTCGACAACGAACGCGCCACCAAGATCTCTGGCGCCATGTTCACCATGCAACGTGGACTCGGTGCGACACTTGCGCGCGCGTTGTGTCAGTTCGCGCTCGATCGCAATGCCGATGCGTTCGAAGAGATTCGCCCACCGTCACTTGTCACCACGGCGACGCTCACAGCCACTGGTCACCTTCCCAAGTTTGCTGACGACGCGTTTGCGATTGAGCGTGATGACCTATGGACCATCCCAACTGCCGAAGTTCCGCTCACCTCGTTGTATGCAGGTGAGGTACTTGATGAAGCGCAACTCCCGGCGCGACTCATGGCGTACACGCCGTGTTACCGACGTGAAGCGGGGTCGGCTGGGCGCGACACACGTGGCATGTTGCGCGCGCATGAGTTTGACAAGGTCGAGATTCTCGCTATCGCCACACCCGAGCAGGCGCCGTCGCTTCTTCAGGAACTCGTCGGTCGTGCCGAAGCGCTCATGGCGGCACTTGAGCTGCCATATCGCATCATTGAAATCTGCACTGGAGACATGGGCGGAAGCCATCACCGCAGCTTTGATATTGAGGTCTATGCGCCAGGTTGTGACGCTTGGCTTGAAGTCAGTTCGGTGAGCTGGTTCAGTGACTACCAAGCTCGTCGCGCCGACATTCGCTTCAAGCGTCACGGGCAAAAGGGCACCGAGATCGCTAACACGTTGAATGGTTCTGCACTCGCCGTGCCACGCGTGTGGGCAGCAATCTGCGAGAACCACCGTCAGCCTGACGGGTCGGTGCGCATTCCCGAGGTGCTCGTGCCATACATGCGCGGCGCGACATCAATCACCGCGAAGTAACTGGCAACGTCGCATGAGCATTCGCGATCGCCGCATTCAATACGAGACTGCTGGGCTTGATGTCGCAGACCTTGATCGCAATCCATTTGCTCAATTCCACCTGTGGTACTCGCAGGCAGAAGAAGCCGGTATCGCTGAACCACATGCGATGACGCTGTCGACAGTGGACGACTCGGGTGCTCCTGATGCACGGGTCGTACTTGCGCGCGCAGCCGACGAACGTGGTTTCGTCTTCTACACCAACTACGACAGTGCAAAGAGCACACAGTTAGAAGAGAACCCAGTGGCATCGGCCGTGTTCGCATGGCTCGACTTGCATCGGCAGGTTCGGGTACGAGGCAATATCGTCAAGGTGTCAACGGCAGAGAGTGATGACTACTTTGCTAGCCGTCCACGTGCATCACAGATTGGTGCGTGGGCTTCTCCACAAAGCCAAGTGCTCACAAACCGTGAAGAGCTAGAAGCACTGGTGGCAGGCGCGACCACGCGGTTTGAAGGTAGCGATGTTCCACGACCGGAGTATTGGGGTGGCTGGCGTCTCATTCCGGTGTCGATCGAGTTCTGGCAAGGTCGGCCAAGCCGACTTCATGATCGGTTCAGATACGTTCGCGATCGCGACTCGTGGACGATGTCGCGCCTCGCACCGTGACGAGGGCGATTCCCACGATCACAACGAACACGATTGCCAGTCGCCAAGCTCCCTGATTCTGAAGAAACGACGTCACCGATGATTGCCAATCGTCGACTGTGCCGGTGACGGAATCAGATGAACGCTCGGTCACGGCTCCATACCAATACCACGTGAGGTACAGGCCGGCAAGAGTGATGAACACCGCCGACACTTTGTCGACGTGGCGCATGCTGCTGCGAGCGAAGGTGAGAAGTCCGCGTTGTGCAGTGGCAAGCGTGATGGTGAGCGCGGTCACGAAGAGCGCCATTCCCGATCCATACAACACGATGCTTGTGACACCAGATACGAAGCCATGGCGACCGACCGAACCGAGTACGACGGTCGTGAGAAGACCGATGGTGCAACCGATTGATGCAACCGCGTACGCGATGCCGTAGATGAACATCGCTCGAACCGTGGTGTCGCGCTCGGTGGTGATGGATGGTCGCATGAACTTTGGTTTCCATCCGCCGATCATGGCGATGCCCATGACGCTGAGCGTCACACCAACAAGTAGCCCCACGTACTTGGCGTTGTCAGAGAGCACAGAGGTGAATAGGCGAGTGATGACGCCCACAACTAGGAACACTGCGATGAAACCACCACTGACCGCCGTGCTGACAGTGAGTGCTCGACGAAGCGAAGCCGTTTGTGTTGATTCCCGGTGACTCTCGAGACCGAGAAAGTACAAGAGATAAGTGGGAAGCAACACGAAGCCACATGGGTTGACGGCAGCAAGAACGCCGAGGATGAAGCTGTAGGCGAAGTCACCTTCCATCGGTCAAACCTTGATGCCGAAGCTCGTGGTGATCGCTGCGCGTAATTCAGCGGCAGTTATCTCGCCGGCATGGGTGTCGACGATGACACCGTCAGTCGACACGAACAACGTGGTGGGCATCGTTCCAATACCTACTTCTGTGAGTAGCTCGGCATCTCGGTCGGTGTATAGCGGGAAGGTGACGCCAATGTCAGATGCCCAGTTCGCAGCGACTTCGGCTGTGTCGTTTGGGTTCACACCGATGATGTCTACGATGCCCGACAATTGTTGACTGACTGCTTGCAGCGCAGGCATCTCGCGGCGGCAGGGCTCGCAGGTGGAGAACCAGAAATTGATGACGAGTGGGCGACCCTGGGGGAAGATCGCGGTCAGATCTCCTGTGGCTACAGAGGGCAGGTTGACGGGGGGAAGTTCCTCGCCGTTTGCAACTGCGTTGGTGCCGATGGTTGGGTCTTGCACGACGCCGGGGTTCGTGAGATTGGCGTCGACGCCATCGTCGGAGGCCGAGCTGAACAGCCAACCTCCGACGATGGCGACGACAAGTGCCGCCACGGTCGACCAGACAAGGAGATTCCGACGGATTCTCACATGGTCAGGCTACGAGGTGACGAGGAATGGGTACCTCGTCGACCGCGATGACCGGGCGCGATTTCGTGGGCGGACGTCCTCGTGGCTTCTTCACCGCCACGATGCGTCCCATCTCGAGCAATTCACCTCCCCAGACGCCCCACGGCTCAAGCCGTTCAAGGGCACCTTGGAGACAGTCACCAGCAGATGTGCACTTGGCACAGATCGCCTTGGCACGCTGAATATCGACGTACTCCTCAGAGAAGAACAGGTAGGACAACGTTCCGTTGCCATCGCTGCAGCGCAGGGCCGACAAACGTGCCGGCTCTTCGCGAAGTGCGAGTCCGCCAATTTCTTTGTTGATTGCTGTGTACATGATGTCTGCTTTCTTTATGGGTGTGTGCTGGCTGACTTTGGGCAACAAAAAAGCCGCCCGGTTCGTGGAACCCGGCGGCCTCTGCGGCTTGTATGGAGCTTGTCGCTACATCTGAGCCTTCGTGAGGTGCCGGGCGGTGCGCTTATTTGAATGCTTCGCTGCCACTGGCTTGGTAAACCACATGGCATACGTCGCGGTCGCAAAGGCCACGGCATAGGCAAAGGCGCGCGCAGCAATGACCACGGGGCTACCCGTGGACCAGAAGGTTGTTGCAGCGGCGTTTGAACTCATGAAGCGACAACTCAACCACAGATGGACGGGGTCTGGCAAGCGGTATTTCCACAGGTCCGTCAAACCCTTGCGGGACAAGGGGGTGACGGTCGGGGCGGGGCTCTATGGTCGAGGTTGTGACCTTGCGCGACACAGTGGCAGCCCTCGAATGCGTGCCGCTAGTGAGCACTGCCCGAGTGTTCCGAGCAATGCGCCCCATACGACTGGGCGACGCAAGTCCCGGTGGAAGGTGTCGACTCGATTCCCTCGCTCGGTACCTGCAGGACATTGCCAAGGACGATGGCCAAGACACAGGAGTCGTTGGAAATGATCTGCACGGATGGGTGGTTCGACGCACGCTCATCGATGTGTACGCATTCCCCACCTATCTCCAGCGTCTCTCGCTTGCGACGTGGGTGGCGGGCCTCGGCTCACATTGGGCTGAGCGGCGTACCCAGATGACCGATGAATCTGGTCGTGTGTTGGTCGATGCGTCTGCCATCTGGGTGCACATTGACATGAAGACGATGCGTCCAAGGGCACTGACGCCGACCCTTCGAGAAGTGTGGGGACCTTCGACAGGTGGACGAGAAGTTGGTGCACGGCAAGTGGTGAAGCCAAGCATTGTTCGTGCAAGTGATGCGTCGCACACGACGTCAGCGTGGGTGACGCGATTCTCCGACTTCGACGCACTCGAGCACATGAACAACGCTGCGTATTGGGAAATCATGGAAGAGCAGCTGCTCACTAGCCGTCACTTACGCGAGAATGTGCGATTCTTGGTGGAGCATCACGACGGCATTACTCCAGGTGCGAAGGTCAATGTTCATCGTTTTGATGTGTCACCACACGAAGTGACGTTGCTTGTGGAAGCAGATGGCGCTGTACAAGCCGGAATGTGGTTCGGCACGCGCTGAGCGTGCATCAACTACGACAGTACGTATTCGAGAATGCCGCCATTGTCGCGGCATTCGAATTCGCCACGTAAGCGAAGATGCTCAAGGTGAGCGTACGTTTCGCTGTGCGCCATTGGCCCTTGGGCTCGAGGTGAGAAGAGGTACGTCGCGAATTCCATGACCGATGCGGGTCGGTTGAGCGTGCTCGATGTATCTCGCAGCCTTTGAAGTCGCTCATCATGGTGCTCTTTGATTTCTTCAGTGCGCTTCGAGATGTCATGGAATGGGTTGCCGTGAGCAGGTAGCGCCACTTTGACTTGCTGGCCAAGCTGGCCCACTTTGTCAAGAGAGGCATAGAACATGCTGAGCGGATCATCTGATGCAGACAGCCCAGGAACGTGTGGTGTGATGGTTGGCAAAACATGGTCGCCGGTGATGAGCACACCTTCTTCGGGGTCGAACAAGCACAAGTGATCTTCCGTGTGGCCGGGGGTGTGAATGGCGAACCATTCGCGGCGTGCGAACTTGATGGAGTCGTGTTCGCGCAGACGAATTGAGGGCGTTGGCATGGGAACCATGCGATGTGGGGGCCGAATGATGTTCATCGGGAAACGACGCTTCCACGGAACTTCCATATCGGGCCCGCCCCACGGAACATGCTCGCGAGGACGGGCGCTGTATAGAGCCATTTCTTCGGGGTCAAGGTCGCCCGGTTCATCAGGGTTCCACCATGAACGGAACAAGCGGTGCGCAACGACGTCTGCACCCGATTTGTCGCGAATGCGCTCTGCCCCTCCGAAGTGGTCGGGGTGGCTATGAGTGACGATGATCGAGTGCACGCGGCGCATCGGTACACCGATGTTCTTCAAGCGTTGTTTGATTGCGACCCAACATTCCTTGTTCGGAAGGCCTGGGTCGACAACTGCAACACCACGTTCGTCTTCAAGCACATACATGTTGACATGGCCAAGGCCGGTGAAGTCAATGGGCAACATGGTGCGCAAGATTCCGGGGGCTACCTCGGTGATCTCGTCGGTGGCCTCAATCTGTTCTTGCTTCAGCGGGCGTGGTGCTTCAGTGCTCACGACTTTTTCTCCTTGAAGATTTTGTCGCGGTAGAAACGCAACTCACTGATGCTCTCTTTGACATCGTCGAGTGCACGGTGCGTGCCACCTTTTGATGGTCGTGCATGTTCAAGACCCGGATACCAGCGCTTCACCAATTCCTTCACGCTCGAGACGTCGACGCACCTGTAGTGCAACCAGTTCTCGATGTCGGGCATGTACTTGGTGAGAAAGCGGCGGTCGGTGCCGATGGAGTTACCGCACAGCGGAATCTTGTTCGGCTCGGGGCTGTGCTGGCGGATGAAGTCGAGCGTCAGCCGGGTGGCCTCGTCCAATGTCATGGTCGAGGTCTTGATGGCCTCAAGGAGCCCCGACTTGGTGTGCATCTCAACGACGATGGGTTCCATGTGCGCGAGCACGTCCTCGGGCTGGTGAATGACAAGATCGGGCCCCTCGGCCACCACGTTCAACTCGTCATCGGTGACGATGGTGGCAATTTCGACGATGGTGTGAACTTCTGGATTGAGACCGGTCATCTCGAGGTCCATCCAAATCAGCACCCAGACAATCTAGGTCGCCTGTCTGGGAGAGAGGGGATCGGAGTGCCTAGCGTGAGGACGATGGTGGCGGTTCACATCAAACAACTCGACGAATCCCTGCCTTTGCCGCGCACTGCAAGTCGTGGCGATGCGGGAACCGACCTGCACGCGCGTAATGACGCTGTCATTGCACCAGGTGGTGGGCGACTTCTCATGCCCACTGGTATCGCCATTGCTTTGCCAGAGGGGTACGCAGGGTTCGTGTTGCCACGAAGTGGACTCGCGTTGAATCACGGCATCAGCGTGGTGAATGCACCTGGTTTGATCGACTCTGGTTATCGCGGTGAGTTGAAAGTCGTGTTGTTGAACACCGACCCGACACGTCCATATCGAGTGTCACGTGGTGACCGCATCGCACAGCTGGTCGTTCAAAAAGTCGAAGACGTCGAGTGGTTGGTAGTTGACGAACTCGGTGGTCACGACCGCGGCGGCGGCTTCGGCCACTCTGGTCGCTGATCGCGCTATGACAGCGGAACGTCAAGATGGCGCAAGGCCATTGAGGTGTACATCGCGATGCCATTTTTCATCGTTGCCTCATTGAACACTGCGCGGTTGCTGTGGTTCGGCGGTGCGGTGCGTGGGTCGATGCCATCTGGTGATGCACCAAGGAACATCATTGAGCCCGGCACTTTGTTCAGCACGTAACTGAAGTCTTCGGCACCCATGACCGGCGCTGGCATCTTGATGACTGCTTTGTCGCCGACCAAGGCGGTTGCCACGTCGAATGCGAAGTCAGCAAAGTCAGCATCGTTCACGGTGACGGGGTAACCCCAACCAAGTTCGACGTCGGCTGTCATTTCATGTGCAGCTGCGATGGTCTCGGCAAGACGACGGATGTTGTCGTGAATCTTGTTACGCGTTCCTTCGCTGACTGCGCGAATGGTGCCCTTGATGACAACTGACTCTGGAATGACATTGCTTGCTGTTCCAGCACTGATCGTGGTGACGGTGACTACGCCTGGGTCGAAGACATCGAGTCGACGAGTGACCATGATCTGCAAAGCCTGAACGATTTCACAGGCGACAGGAACTGGGTCGAGCGCGAAGTGGGGCGAACTGGCATGTCCCCCTCGCCCCGTGATGGTGATTGACAATGTGTCGCTTGATGCCATCGTCGGCCCGCCTTTGATGGCGAGCATTCCGTTTGGAATGTTTGTCGATACATGCAATGCGAACGCACCGGTGACGGGTGACTCAGATCCGTCAGCAAGGTGTGGCACGTCCAAAATGCCTTCGTCCAACATGTAGTTCGCTCCGCCGAAACCCTCTTCACCGGGTTGAAACATGAACAACACGCGACCTGCAATCTCGGACTTTCGCGCGGACAACACTTTTGCAGCACCAACCAACATTGCTGTGTGTTGGTCATGACCACAGGCGTGCATCATGCCGTCGACGTTTGACTTGAAGTCAATGTCGGTGTCTTCTGGCATTGGCAGCGCGTCCATGTCTCCGCGCAGCAACACAGTTGGGCCTGGCTTGTCACCGGTCAACATTGCGGCAATGCCGCTGGTGGTGGAGTGCAAGGTGATGTCGAGTGGCAAGTGCTGAATCTGCTCCATCACCTGCTCACGAGTCTTGGGCAGGTCATTGCCCAGCTCTGGCCAACGATGCAGATTGCGACGAAGCTTGACCGTCTGATCGAACACACCTGCGGCTTGCTCAAGCACACCGACCGGGGCCCCGTGGCGCTCACGCGCACTGTTAGTGCTGTTGGGCTCTGTGGATTTGGCCATGCCTAATGGTAGGCACAAGCCCATGTCGGCGGAGCAGGGTACCGAAGTGGAGATGGTCGAAGAAGTTGACCGCAGCGGCAACGTCATGCGTCTCGTCACGCGTGCGGAGATGCGCCGGAACAACTTGCGACATCGCTCCGTGTTCATTGCGGTCGTGTCCGATGATGGAGATCTGCTCATCCACCAGCGAGCGGAGCACAAAGACCTGTGGCCCGGATGGTGGGATTGTGCTGTCGGCGGCGTCATTGCTCCGGGCGAGGCGCCCGACGATGCCGCGCGTCGCGAACTAGAGGAAGAACTCGGTGTCGAAAGTGCCATCCTGCAGCCACTTGGAAGTGGTGCATACGACGATCAGTCGGCGTCACTCATCGCGTGGTGTTACGTGATTGTTCATAACGGACCGTTCAGGTTTGCTGATGGTGAAGTGCAGCGAGCGGAGTGGGTGAAACCACGTGACCTCGTCGAATGGCTCACCGCCAAGAACTTTCTTCCAGACACGCTTGCTCTGATTCTTCCTCGGCTTGTGAGTTACCGCAGCGTCATCGCATAACATCGAAGCGTGGCTCGACACATCGACGTTGAATTCACCATTGAACCTTTTATCGAGGGTGAACCAGGCCTGCACGTAACGGCTGCCGTTGCTGCGGTCGAGGCGCTCGGCTTTGCCGTGGACTTCGGTCCCTTCGGATCGACATTCTCTGCGCCACCAGAGTCAGTGTCGACAGCAGTCGCTGCATTGCTCGATGCGGCGTACAAGAACGGTGCGACCCACGTCAGTGTCCATGCGGAACGACCCGATTAGATGGACGCCGCACAACACCCCCTCATCGCCGCCATCAATCCGGTGCTCGTTGCGCTTGGCGCACGTGTTGTGACGGCGGATGAACAGCAACCAGCTGACGTCCCACTTCAATGGGAAGGCAAGACGATTGCGTTGGTGCGCCTACCACCGCTGCACGGGGCACTCGATCGACTCATCGATTCAGTCGAGCGCGAGCTCGGGGGCCCACTGTCACGGTTGTCGCGCAACGACAAGCAAAAAGCCATTCGCTTGCTTGACGAACTTGGTGCATTCACACTGCGCCGTGCAGTCGAAGATGTTGCTGATGCGATGGGAGTGTCACGCATCACCGTGTACAACTACCTCAACGCGATCCACCGTTAGAGCTTGCGCAGGTGCACCCCGGTCACGCGGTGATCGTGACCTTTTTGAACTACGAGCGAAGCGCGAGCTTTGGTCGGTTCGATGTTTTCTGACAGGTTCTTACCGTTGATGTCGTCCCAGATGCCGCGAGCAATTTCAATTGCCTCGTCTGCGCTGAGGTGTGCGTAGTTGCGAAAGAAGCTGTTCGGATCTTTGAACACTGTCTCACGCAGAGTCTTGAACCGGTCGATGTACCAATCTTCGATGTGGTCTTCGTCGGCATCGATGTAAATGGAGAAGTCGAAGTAATCCGAAACAAACTCGTCCGTCTCGGCCCCGACCTGCAACACGTTGAGCCCTTCAAGAATGAGAATGTCGGGCTGGCGAATGACCACCTCGGCATCAGGAACGATGTCATACAGAACATGGCTGTACACCGGTGCTGACACCGCGGGTGCTCCACCCTTTACTTCGCGCAGGAATTGCAGCAACTGTTTGGTGTCGTAGCTCTCGGGGAAACCTTTGCGATTCATGATGCCGCGATCTAGCAACACCTCGTTTGGGAACAAGAAGCCATCAGTGGTGATGAGGTCGACCTTCGGGTGTTCGGGCCAGCGAGCGAGGAGCGCTTGAAGAATTCGGGCGAACGTGCTTTTACCTACAGCCACAGATCCGGCGACACCGATGATGTACGGAACCTTTGGTGCAATCGTGCCGAGGAACGTGGACGACACCTTGTGAAGATTCTGCGTGGCGCTCACATACAGGTTGAGAAGACGTGTGATCGGCAGATGTACAGCGGCAACTTCATCAAGCTCAATGAACTCATTGATGCCGCGAAGCTCGGCGAGGTCGCGCTCGCGAATGGTCAATGGCGTCGATGCCCTGAGATCAGCCCATTCGGCGCGATCAAAGGCGATGTAGCGCCCGGCGTCCTCTGGACGAATCACGTCCGGAACGCTACGGCTAACTGCTACCGCTTCCAAGGGGCGCTGGGAGACACTGCTCCTGGCCCTGCGGTGAGTACCTCGACCCCGGTCTCGGTGACCACGAGCATGTGCTCAAACTGCGCTGTTCGGCTGCCGTCAGAGGTGACCGCAGTCCATTCGTCGTCCCACATGCGGTGCTGCCAGGCACCGAGAGTGATCATGGGCTCGATGGTGAAGGTCATGCCCGGCCTCATGATCATGGTGTGGCGAGGGTCGAAATAGTGGAGTACCTGGATATCGGTGTGGAAGTTCTCACCGATGCCGTGACCAATGAACGCACGCACGACACCCAGCTTGCGTTGCTTCGCATGGTTCTCGATGGCACGCCCGATCTCGTTGATCGGCTGACCTGGCACGACGGCTTCGATGCCCTTCCACAAGCACTCTTCGGTGATGCGAATGAGATCAGCATCGGTCTGACTGATGGTGCCGACCGCGAAAGTGGCATTGGTGTCGCCGTGAACTCCGTTCACGAACACAGTGACGTCAAGGTTCACGATGTCGCCTTCCTCAAGAGCGCGAGAGTCGGGAATGCCGTGGCAGATCACTTCGTTCACACTGGTACACACGCTCTTCGGATACCCGTGATAATTGAGCGGGCTTGGGTATGCACCACATTCAATGGTGAGGTCGTGCACGAAGATATCGATTTCTTCTGTCGTTACACCGGGCTTCACCACTTCACCTGCACGGCGCAGAATGTCAGCGGCCATCACGCCCGCATGACGCATGCGCTCGATGACGTCGGGAGTCTTCACACGCGCCTCGTCAGTGCGCTTCACCACACCGGTATCGGCGTAATGCGGCTTTGCAATGTGGCTCGGCACTGGCCGCATCGGGCTGACCACACCAGGCTGAATGCGACCTTCAGAACCCTTGTGACACCTCTTGTACTTACGACCACTGCCGCACCAGCAGGGGTCGTTCGAGGCGGGGAGCACGTCGGGGATTGTCGTCACAGTGCGACTCAGGCTACGGCGGAAACCAGTGGCTCTGCCCAACCGGTCTACTGTTGCATGCGTGAGTGACGCGGGGGACGGCCAACTTCCAATTCCAGAACCACCGACAACAACTGAATCGGTGGAGCCAGAAGGCATCTCGACCGGCAAGGCCGGTCGGCGCTTCTGGATTCTTCGCCGTAAGACGAAGAACAAGGGCGGCACCAAGCAGTCGTTCTTCAAGTCCTCTGAATTCATCGTGGCGTTTGCGACCGTGCTGTCATCGGCGATGGTCGCCTACGCAGGTGCTTTCGCAACGTTGCGATCAGGGCAGAACAGCGCAGCGGAAGAACGTCGTGCGACGCGTCTTGAGACTATGACCGGCATCTGGACGGAGGCCCTCGCCGATTTGTCAGTCTCTGTCGACTTGTTGTCGTCACGTGTTGACTCACTGTGGTCGTTCGTGCGCGATCAAGACCTTGAGACAGCGGGTTCAGAATTCGACGAACGTCTGAAAGATGAAGAAGGCCGCGCCGACAGCTACAAGGAATCACGCCTGAAGTTGTCGACATCGCTTGGCAAAGCCACCGTGTTGTCATCTGACGCGGTGCTTGAGTGCGTGGACAAGCTGTATGTGTTTCTCGATACATGGGATACCGGACTTGTTCTCATCCGTGACTACATCACCGACGAGACCCAATACGACGCGGTGTATGAAACCGTGAACGCACAACAAAACGAGTTCGGCACCGCCTTCGGCGTGTTGAGCACCATGCGTAATCTGGCTCGTTCTGAGGTGGCAGCAAGCGCGAAGACCGACACGCAAGCCGAAGTCGTGACCTCTGACGTGGAGTGCGAGGTTCCTTCCTACGAGGAACTGTGGCCGCGCATTTGGCCTGCCGGCAATGAAGATTCCGGTGACGGAACTGAAGACCCTGCAACGACCGAGGAACCAAGCACCTCTGGTTGATTCCATGATGCAACGCGGGCCTGCAGCTCCTGTTGTGATGTCACGTCAAATTCTGTCAATTAGTCTGTAGAGATGAAACGGGTACTTGTCTCAATCTTTACTGTTGCGCTATTGCTCGGGGTTTCTCTTGAATCTGCGTCTGCAAAGTCATTTAAGAATTGCACTGAGTTAACCAAGAAATACAAGAACGGCGTGGCCAGATCAAAGGTTGCCGCTGGCTCATCACGAGCCCACATTTCAGCCACGATCTACGCACAGAACAAGAAGACGGATCGAGATAAGGACGGGGTCGCCTGCGAATCTTGAGAGTTCGCAGATTCGTGCGACTTTGAGAGGCAGACCATTGCGTTTAAGAGAGGACCGTACTGCCCT
>Ga0255083_1000287_pt1 | contig 13025 bp, 12 predicted proteins | sample Colum_Colum_RepC_FD_188460 | JGI IMG/M metagenome (GOLD analysis project Ga0255083, IMG submission 188460) | Freshwater microbial communities from Columbia River, Oregon, United States - Colum_Colum_RepC_8h | ecosystem: Environmental > Aquatic > Freshwater > River | place: USA: Oregon...
AAACCTGCTGCCATTTGGGAACGGCCAGCGTTATGCACACAAACAAATAGCACGGTGGGTTTATTTCTCACGAGTGAGCACCTTTGTTAAACCTAATCCAATTAGAGCGCCGAGAACTTGAGCAGCGATGAATTTGGGTGCACACTCTGGCGCGATTCCAGCAAAAGAATCGCTAAAGGTTCTTCCAATGGTGACTGCAGGGTTTGCAAAGGATGTGGAGCTTGTGAAGAAGTAGGCACTTCCAATCCAGGCAGCAACGGCAGCTGGGATTACAACAAGGTTTTTATGATTGACCAATAGATTAATGACAAGGATTAAACCGGAAGTTGCAACAATTTCGCCTATATATAGATTGCCACCTGAGCGAATCTTGGTAGAGGCTTCAAGTATTGGGTAACTAAACATGGCATTAGCCAGCATGGCACCTGTTATCGCACCTAGTACCTGAGCAAGTGAGTATTGAATGAATTGAACTGTTGAACTCTTACCTTCTATCAGATCAACCATTGTTACAACTGGGTTGAAATGAGCCCCGCTAATAGGAGCCAGAATTGTAATTAATACATATAAGCCAAAAACTGTTGAAATCGTATTAATGAGCAGTTGCACGCCAACATCTTGGGAAAGATTCGTGGCCATGATGCCTGAACCAACAACGATTGCTACTAAAAATGCAGTGCCAAGAAACTCGGCAAATACCTTCTTCATGATTGCAGGGTACATGTTCTAGATGAACGAACCGTGAACAAAGAGAAAACCCCACCAGCCACAGTGGCTGATGGGGTTTGCTTTAAGCCTTGTTATGAAACAGCGATGATGTCCACAACGAAAATCAGAGTTTCATTTGGACCAATTGGACCTGAACCATTTGGACCATAACCAAGATCTGCTGGGATAACCAGTAAACGACGTCCACCAACCTTTGCGCCAGGTAGACCCTGCTGCCATCCAGCGATTACACCAGCAAGTGGAAACGTTGCTGGTTGACCACCAGACCATGAAGATTCAACAATTGAACCATTTGACCATGTCATGAGTGTGTAATGAACTGTCAGAGTAGAAGAAGCTTGAATTTCTGTTCCTGTTCCAACAATGATGTCCTGTGTTTGAAGAGTTGTTGGGGCTGCGCCTGTTGGCGCTGTGATAGTTGGGGCTTCACCAGCATTTGCTGTTACTGCAGGTAGGCCATTAGATGATGTTTCTGCCACTTTGTCTTCTCCTCCACATGCTGAAAGGGATGTAATCGCAAGAGCGATAACTGTTGCGATAGCTAGGTTTCTTGTCTTTGATTTCATGTGCGAAATCTACCAAGAAGCTGCTTACAACCCCAGCAGGCTGATTATGGATTTGGCTTCTGCAGATTGTGCCTCAATTTTAGCCACTTCATTTTTTCTGGAGACGCTACCCCTAAAACTCTTAAACAATGGCTTGGGGGTTCGAATCCACTTTTTAGTTAACTAAAGTATTGTGATTAGTTGTTAACTACCGTATTTTCCCCAGCCAAGAGAGCTGCATCAAAAACTGCCTTCGTCTTTGCATTAAATTTGGGTCCATACATTTTTGTAGAATCATTAGTATATTTATATGAATTAAGTGATGAGGCAGAACCATCGTTAGTGCTTGTGTTAAAGCCAGAAATCCAAGGCCCCCCAGAAGACCCACCAGTCATTTTGCAGGCAAGCCCCCACGTCACCCCACTATTTCTTGTGTCCTGCGAAATGGGACCCGCGCAATAAACCAGGTCTTTACCACTGTATGGGGTAGCTGCCGGATACCCAAAAGCATAAGCAGGTGCAGAGTTAGAAAATCCATCTACCGCTAAATTAAATCCACTTTCTCCAGATTCTTCCACAGCTACAAAAGCCCAGTCATAGGTAGTTGCTTGTGTTGAAAAAGAGGTTTGACTCGTAAAGCCAGAACTTGCCACCAATGCAGTGGCAACAAGGCAGCGATCTGGTGAACTCGAGCAATCATTCACTGGATTTGAATCATAGGCTGGTATAAAAATAAAATTTGTTGCCCAGGCACCAACTGCTTTGTTTTCCCAAACGCAGTGGCCAGCTGTGAGAACAATTGAACGTCCAGTAGTTGCTTCAGTTATTAATGAACCTGAGCAAACATAATCTGATGCTCCCATTGTAAAAAATACTTTTCCAGTGGCTGTCAGCGGCTTACTACCCTTTGTCCAAGAGGCTCCCGTGGTTCCAGTGGTTCCAGCTCCACCTCCTTTAGCACGCTTGCCAAGAGCAACTAATTTTCCAGATTTAGCACCTATCTCAAATTCAAAATCACGAGTCAAGGCGTTCTCTAACTTATCTTTGGTCCAATAACCCATGGCCTTACCTTTAGGAGTTTTATCATCTGCTTTTCCAGCCGCAGTTGACGGGGAAACTAATACTGTTGTGATGACAGCGGCAATTGACAGAAGAGCAAAGAATCGGTGCAATCTCATGTGTAAAGCATACTACTGAGACCTATTTTGTATAGACCTTGGGATATTGAATTTGGCACCGGCAGATTTCTTCTGCGCACTCACAGCCAGATTGTGGCCAAAGTAAAGATTACTTCGATTGCCAGGTTTCTCAATCTTGACTCTATGAATAAAACCTACCAAGAAGCTGCTTACAACCCCAGCAGGCTGATTATGGATTTGGCTTCTGCGGTTTGTGCCTCAATTTGAGCTACAAAATCCTTCTGCCCAACATATCCCTCACTCCAGTAATTATCTTCGAGAGTTTTCAGCCAGATATGTGAGTTGTGAAGCACATCTAGTAAATGAATGAAGTTATTAGTTTGTGGCTCGCTATAGAGGGGTGGAAGGAAGATTCCATACCAATTGCCATAGACAACATCTATGTATTGGGCCTTAAGCGTCTTGGCTTTTAGCCATTTAACTTTTTCTGGGGATGCAATCCCTAAGACTCGCAATTTGCCCGCGTTTACTTGAGCAACAAAATCTCCACTTGTTGAAAGTGCAACATAGCTCTTATCTGTAAGTGTCTTAGTGACCACATCAAAGCCTGAAGTTTGTGGAAGGTACTTTGCCGCTAACGGATCGACTTGAATGACATTGAGGAATTTAGCCATGAATATATGGTCGACTCCCCCAGCAACCCCACCAATGAAAGTCACCGACTTGGGGTTAGCCTTCAAGTCATTTACTAACTGGTCGATAGTTGTGTATTTAGAACCACTGGGAACGGCAATAGCTTCATACTCTTGAACTAATTGGGCAATTGCCTTGGAGTCAGAGAGTTTGAGCGTTGATTTAGTTGTGATGATTCCATTGATTAGTGAAAGGCTTCCAATAAAGGAAGTAGCAAGGCGGTTTTTATATGCCTGGAATGTTGATAAAGCCAAAGTCCCAGAGTTTCCAGTGAAGTTCTTGGCTGAATAATCCTTAACAAGCTCTTCGGCCTTTAAAGCTGTTCCAATTGTCTTGGCAATTCGATCTGCACTTCTACTTGCTATAACCTCTGGGCTATCTGAGCTTCTTGAAATAATGGGAGCAACAACTTCAAACATCTTCATTGGAATCAAAGTTTTATACCACCACAAAAGCTCACCTTTTGAACTGCCCAGCGTTGCCTTCATACACACTAAATCGCTGCCATCAATGGCGCGACCTGGTGCCACTTTTCCTTCACGCAGACATTGATCGCCAACTTGGGCAACTGTTGCAGCTTTCACAGCGCTATTGGCAGGTGCAACCAGTAGCAATGCCGACAGGCAGATTGCTAATAGAAGTACCCAGAACTTGCGCATTGACTATGGATTGCCGAGCTTGGATGTGGTGGCAAAGGTGAATCGAACAATTACTTGGTTTGATTTCAAAACATTACTTGAGCTCAGAGTTGTTGCAGCTCCTACAAGCAATTCACTATCGGCTGCATCAAGTTTTTGACTAAACGCCAAGGCTCTTGCAATCGCTGTGGAGGAGTTTTCGCTTCCAGAGCTATAACCACCGACATATTGGGCATAGACAATGTCAGCATCTTGCGGCAGGCCACGACTTGCCTTAAAGCGGGCAATATCTGCTTTGATTTCAGATAGTGAAAAACTCTCATACAAAGTATTCATGCTTTCATCAAAGACTTTTGAGTATGAGTAATTAGGGTCATTGGGATCTGTAATCGCAGCAGAGCCTGAGCCCATGAATTGTGGAACGAAAGAGATTGTTGCAAGGAAAACCACCATGAGTGCAAGCATTAAGTCTGTATACATCCAGCCAGCTTGACCAGTGAGGTCTTCCTCTTCCGGATCCACATATGGGGTTCTCACTCTTAGCGGCCTCTGTTAGCTTTCTTAATCAGAGACTGCAGAGACTTGATTTCATTTTCTGCAGCAAGTGAGTTGGTGCGAATGGATTGAGTTGATGAAGCTAAGCCTTCATTGGCAAGGTCTAGTCCAACAGTTGCGCTATTGACTGCATCTCTGAGTTCGCCAGTAATTGAACTGTTGATATCACTCAAGGAAGCTGAAAGAACTGCAACCTGCTTGACCAACTTCTCTGACTCCTTGCCCACGCGATTACCGAACTCATTAATTGCTGGGACCCCGTCTTCAAGTTCTCTTACAACACCACTTAACTGCTTAGCAGTCTTTGCAAGTGTTGATGTTGCTGCCAGTAATGCAGAGACAGAAGATGCAATACCTTCTTTAACATTGGTCTTATCAATTTCACGCATGGAATAGAGATACATCTTGAGTGCCAATGCCATCTCTAAGCGCTCAGCCTCTATCTGCGCGATTTCACCTTTGTTAATGGCTGAGCCACGAGTATTAAAGAACGTAGAAATCAAACTAAGTGCAATAACACCTAAAATAATGACGAAGTCCAGGCTTGCAACATTGCCAATGGTCCAGAACTTATCTAAAACGTCATAGCCATTTTGCCAAAACTCAAGAAAGTTAACAGTTGTTGCATTATTCGTCTCAACAAACTTAGCAAAGGCCACTGTGGCCTTACTGACCGCTTCCCAAGTAATTGCAACAGGAACGAAAACAAGAACATTTCGGATGTTGGCTGCAGTCTTTGCCCAAGAGAACATGCTGCTACCCAAGGTTGGATGTGGCTGTGGCAAGTATTCAAAGGGATCCATTCCCGCCCAGATAGCTAAGTTTTCTTCACCTGCGAGATCTTGCATAAGAGACTGCACAATGTGATCAGACTCCACGCCATTGTTTGCAGCCCAATTAACAAGAGTTTGTGAAATCTCTTGGTGAAGTAATTCCGGCTCTGTGTTTACCATGATTAGCCCACCAATCTCAGTGCGCCAGTAGTGCTGGCTATTTCAAGGGCAGTTGCTGCTATTGGGTTGAATACTTCAATTTGATAATTCAAATTTGGATATGCAACATAAACATTCGTTGGGGTGTCCTTGCTGTAGTAAACAGCTGCACCTGCAGGACTTATAAAGCTCACACCGTTACTGGTATTGCCTGCTGCTTGAGTTGCAGTGAAAGCATCGGTAGTTGTGTATGTCGCAATAACTACGTAATTTGGGTTTGTATCTTCAATTCCCTGACCATCGGGCAAGTAGCGCACATATGCCTGACCATCTGCTGGAACTGCCAAAGTGTATTTGGCTCCTTTAACTGGCCCAGCCCAATACACATCTGCCCCAAGTTGCTTTACTGCATCTATCAATTCTTCTTCCGTGAGTGCCACTTTGCCGGCAATAACTTCAGTGAAGTTACTTGTAGAGGCTGCGGGGCTAGAAGTTGAAGATGAACTATTTGTTAGCGTATATGTGAGACCTGAAGATATGAGAGCTACAACAATCATGAGTAACACAGTTTTACCCACAGCACTTTTCTTTACCTCAGGCGCATCTGATGCTGTTGCTGCAGATATCTTTGGAGAGGATCTTTTGGCGGCAACCTTACGTGCTCGAGGAGCGTTACTTGAATCCTTTACGAGAGTAGATTTTCTCACTGCAGGTTTCTGGCGCTCAGGTATTTTCTTAGTTGTCATGATCTATCCTTCATTGTTTATCATGGCTTCACCAGCACTGTGTATGAGGTGTATTGCCCAGGTGGGCTGCATGAAGTTAGCAAATACATAGTTCCGTCTGTTTTCTTAACACAAACTTGCATCTCTTGATAACCAGATGGAATTGCTGGCAGCGTAAAAGTAAATTTGTAGTCATTACTTGTCTTTGTAACAGCTACTCCTGCAGTTCCTGAAGCGATTGAAGAGTTAACAGAAATTGTTGGCGTAATCCCATTTGTTCCAGCAGCACCAGTTGGACCGGTAGGACCGGTAGGACCGGTAGGACCAGTAGGACCAGTAGGACCAGTAGGACCAGTAGGACCAGTAGGACCAGTTAATCCTTGAATACCTTGTGCACCAGTTGGACCGGTAGGACCGGTAGGACCAGTTAATCCTTGAATACCTTGTGAACCAGTTGCACCAGTTGCACCTGTTGCACCCACCAATGATGCAAGCCATTGTGCTTCAGATCCGGTGAAACCTTTTGATTTTGCACTATCGAATGCTGATGCACCTGTTGCACCTTGAATGCCCTGCAACCCTGTAACACCTGTTGCACCTGTTTCGCCTTTTTCGCCCTTTTCGCCTTTTTCGCCTTTTCCGTTCGAGGATCCAACTGATTCACAAAGAAATGAAAGTTCCCCAGAATCATTAAATTTCAATCCTTTGACCACATCGCCACTTGAACACATCTCGGATGAAGAAAATCCCGATGAGGATGTTTGCTTTTTGACCGACAAATCTGCCGTACCCGAAGCTCCAGTTGAACCACACTCATATGTGAGCGTTCCAGAAACTAAAGTGAGTTTTTTTACTGCCTTTCCAGAATCACAGCCACCAGATGTATAAACCCCCGCCGATGCAATAGTTATTGCGCCTTGAAGCCCACTGCGTGCTGTTGCTACAGAGTCATTTATTGCCGTGGCGATTCCTGATGGAATAACCACCGCACAAGCTGGTGTTACTTTGCTATTTGTAAAAACCAATCCAGTAACACCCCAAGTATTGCAAGGGGTTATTTGATCCACACTACTTTCACCAAAACTTCCTGAACCAGCACCTGAATCTTGATCGGTAGTGCAGTTGATGGTCACAGTGCTACCAGAAACCGTCAAAGAAGAGAACTTCTTATCGCCCACACAACTTGTCGCCCCAGTTGTTGTCGTTGCACCTGTACCGGCTTGGAATGTATTTGAATAATTGTTCGTTACTGGCCCAGAGCCGCCAGTTGGAAAAACAAAGTTAAGAATTGCAGCATTAGAAGTTCCGGTATTGGTTACAGCTGCTGTATCCCCAGTTCCAACTGTTCCAATCGAAATCGTTGCTGCTGCACCATCTGCACCTCCACCGCCTCCACCACCAGAAGTTCCATCTCTTCCTGCTGGCCCTTGCGGTCCTTGCGGACCCGTATCACCCTTGTCACCTTTAGGTCCTTGTGCACCAACTGGTCCTTGTATTCCCTGAATACCTTGTATGCCTTGGATTCCCTGCAAACCTTCAGGACCTTGTGGTCCAACCATTCCTTCTTCACCTTCGGGGCCTTGTTCTCCTTGTGCACCAGTTAAGCCTTGAGAACCTTGTGCACCTGATTGACCAACAACTTTCTTAACTGGTGCGTTGATAACAATGATGTCTGATTTCAATTTAGTTGGAGTTGATCCTTTAACAGGACCTGTTACACCAGTAGTTGTTTTACCAGTTGTTCCAATTGGTCCTTTTGTTCCAGGAGCATCAGCTGCGTTAACAACTCCAATAGATGTGAGAGCAAGTGCAGAGGTAATTGAGAAAATAGAGAAAGCTAAGCGGGTGCGGCGCAGTGATTCTTGGCGCTTAAAAGCCATCTCACCACCCCTTTCCTCTCACCCTCGTGTGTCTATGGTGAGGGGTTGGCCCATCAGGTACGCATTAACCAGTTGGGAGAAACAACTACTTTGGGTTGGGTAAGACAACCCAAAACGAGCCTATTTTCCAGATTTTGTGCTCTGAATCTCCCCTTGCTGACATCATTGAGAAATGAAGAATGTGCGCCTGATTCTGGTTGAAGATGACGCCTTTACTCGTGCAACTTTGGGTGATGCTCTTGCTCATCAAGGCTTTGATGTGAAGGCTCGTGTGGCAACTGCCGCTGAAGCCCTTGCTGCACAAAAAGAGTGTGATCCTCAGGTCGCTGTTTTGGACTTAGATCTTGGAATTGGTCCAACCGGTATTGATGTGGCAATTGCTTTGCGCTCACGCAATCCAAAAATTGGGATTGTTTTCTTAACAACATATAAAGACCCACGCTTAATTGAATCTAATCTGCCATCTTTGCCCGAAGGCGCAATTTACTTAAACAAGCTAGAGATGAACTCAACGTCAACTATTGCGATGCAAATCTCCCTTGCGATGCTTAAGCCTCTTGCCAAAAGATCTTTACCATGGCTTCGAAGTGGTCCACTTGCTGCGATGTCAGCAATCCAAATTGAAATCATGAAAGAGATTGCACAAGGTTTAAGCACTACTGAGATTGCCCGCTCACGCGGAGTTTCAGAGCAAGCTATTGATAAATCCATTTCAAGAATCTCAAAGCATCTGGGCATACCAAAGACTGCCGACACAAATCAACGAGTTCAGATTGTTCGTGCTTATTTTGAAAACAAAGGCCAAGGCATTTAAGTGAAGAGAACCTCGTGGATTTCATGGCGTATTTACTTGTTTGCATTACCGGTAAATATGGTAGTTCTAGTCTTTGCAGCAGATCATGAATTACTGGGTTTTGCTGATGCCGCTATTTGGGCGTTGGTGGGAGCTATATCGCATGCGGCAATCGCACCGTTTGTCTCTCTCGCAATTCCATTTTCTAAGCATTTCAATAACTGGCAAGCAGATTTACTGGCACTAATTGGCCTCGGAATAGCTCGAGGAATTGCCATAAATCTCTGTGTAGATGCCCTTGATTTAGTCCAAACCGTTACTGATGGATACAAAGTCTTTAACTCAGCTGTTGCACTTCCCCAGTGGTTTATTGGATTAGCCGTCTTTATTGAATCTCGCCGTGCCTATCAGCGTGAATTCCAATCTTTGTTTGCAAAGGCAATGCGCAAAGAGCAAGAAACTCAAGAGCGCCATAGCTTGCTACCCAAAGGTGAATCGAGTGCAGAGGAGCTCATAGCCCGGCTCCAATTCATTACATCTAACCTGGCAAGTGACATTCAGGCCCTATTAAAGCGGCCTGATGCATTGAAGGATTACAGTCTTGAAGCTTCCAGAATTCAGCACTTAATTGATGATGATCTCCGACCAGCGAGTGCACAATTGTGGGGCACTAATGCTGTCAGCACTCCAAAGATTTCCTTTTGGGCTTTAGTTCAAATCTCCTTATTTGGACAAAGACTTAGAGCCATTCTTGTAATCCTTGCATCAATTCCATATCTATTCGTTGGACTAAATGGAGCTTTCGGATTAGAAGTTGCTCTATCTCAATGCTTGATAGTGGCCATAGTAGATTTGTTGATCTTTGGGTTTGCTGAACTCTTTTTTGTCTTGAAAATTCTTAACCGTTTTAAAACAAATCTATTATTCTTAGTGGTGACATCTGTTTTGCCATTGTCATTGCAGCTGAATTTACCTGAGCAATATAGATTCACTGACCATTTTGTGGGAATTCTTATGTATCAGGGATTTCTATCTGTAACATATATTGCATTACTTTTGGCATTCAACTCATACAAAGTAATTAATGAACAGCGATCTGAAGTTATTGCAAGTCTTCAAAGACATCTTTCCAGTGACAAGTATTCTGCTTCACTTGCTGCCGGTGGAGCGTCAATACGTAACTCAGATATCGCTCAATATCTTCATGGCGAGATCCAAGCAGGCTTAACAGCCAGTAGTTTGCTTTTGCAGCAAGCCGCTAAATCTGGGGATTCCGATCTAGCAAATGAGGCGTTAGAACGTGCTGCTGGGTTACTCAATCAAGATCACACAAATATTTCTTACACCCGCATGGCAACTCCTGAAGTCAAGTTGGAAAAGATCATTGCGGGCTGGGCAGGTATTGCAGAGATCTCTATATCGCTACCGCCATCAGTCCAGCTAGATGAAACAGTCTTGCGCAATGCAGTTGCCTTAATTGAGGAAGCGATTGCCAATTCCATACGTCATGCTCATGCAACGGAAATCAAGGTTTCAAGCGTTCTAAAGAACGAACTTCTCACCATCAACATCATCTCCAATGGAGACTCAATGGTTAAAGGTAAAGCTGGACTTGGCACCAAACTATTTAATGATCTAGCTAGCGAGTGGAACTACGCTAGTGAGAGCGGGCATAATCGTTTAACTTTTGTTTTAGTCAATAAACTCTAAATTACTCCAGCTCACCGATGAGTTTAAATTCACCATCACCGAGTTGACCCTGCGCTCTATACATCTCAAGCTTGGCGCGAGTATCTGCGATATCAAGATTACGCATTGTTAACTGGCCAATGCGATCAACTGGACCAAAGGCAGCGTTTTCTGTGCGCTCCATTGATAGCTTCTCTGGTGCATAGCTAAGGGCTGGGCCAGTTGTATTGATAATTGAGTAATCATCACCGCGACGCATGCGCAAAGTAACTTCACCTGTAACTGCAGATGCCACCCAACGTTGCAATGATTCACGAAGCATTAAGGATTGTGGATCTAACCAACGACCCTCATAGAGCAGGCGACCTAAGCGACGGCCCTCTGCGTGATAGTTGGCAATAGTGTCTTCATTATGAATTGCACTGATTAAGCGCTCATAAGCAATAAATAGCAGCGCCATTCCTGGAGCTTCATATATTCCACGGCTCTTTGCTTCAATAATGCGATTTTCAATCTGATCGGCCATTCCAAGACCATGGCGACCACCAATTGCATTGGCTTCTTTCATCAAAGCCACAACATCATCAAATGACTTACCGTTGATTGCAACTGGGCGACCTTGAACAAAAGAAATCTTCACATCTTCAGTCTCGATCTTTACTGCTGGATCCCAGAAGCGAACTCCCATAATTGGTTGAACTAGTTCAACTGAAGTATCTAGATTCTCTAAAGATTTTGCCTCGTGTGTTGCACCCAAGATATTGGCATCAGTTGAGTATGCCTTTTCGGTGCTATCGCGATAAGGAAGCTTGTGAGCAACTAGGTACTCAGACATCTCTTTGCGCCCACCGAGTTCATTAACAAAGTCAGCATCTAGCCAAGGCTTATAGATACGTAGGTTTGGATTAGCTAGAAGGCCATAACGATAGAAACGCTCAATGTCATTGCCCTTATAAGTTGAACCATCGCCCCAGATATTTACTGTATCTGCATGCATGGCACGAACCAGCATGGTTCCTGTTACTGCGCGGCCCAATGGGGTTGTGTTGAAATATTGTTTTCCGCCTGAGCGAATATGAAAAGCTCCGCAAGCAATTGCAGCTAAGCCTTCTTCAACTAACGCGCTCTTGCAATCAACTAGGCGTGAGATCTCTGCGCCGTATTCCTTTGCACGATCTGGTACTGAATCAATATCTGGTTCGTCATATTGGCCAAGATCTGCGGTGTATGTGCAAGGAATCGCACCCTTTTCGCGCATCCATGCAACTGCCACAGAAGTATCAAGACCACCAGAAAAGGCGATACCGACTTTTTCTCCTACAGGAAGAGATGCAAGGACCTTAGACATGAGTGAAGTCTAACCGATAGTGAAGGTGGAAATTTTCTTTGAAAGGGCTGGCACTACGCCCCACTGCGTGGTGATTTCGCGATATCTGTCGATATCTAGCGCATCAGGTTGTGCCCCAGTCTTTACTGCACGAATCATGATGTTTCTAGGTGTGTGTTCACCCCCGATAAATTCAATAATCTCAACGCGATAACCAACGATGCGCAATATCTGTGCACGAAGTGCATCTGTAAGTAAATCGCCCATCCGCTCTTTCATCACACCAAACTTAGTGATCGCTCCCCATGGCTCTGGGCTTTGATCCATCTGCTTTTGAATATCGTGATGGCAACAAGGAGCAATCAAAAGTAGTTTGGCCCCACCATTGACTGCCCAGGCAATTGCATCATCTGTTGCTGTGTCACAGGCATGTAGTGCGATTGCAACATCGGACCTGTTAGCAGTTGTTGAAGCAATCTCTTCTGCCTTAAAAGTGATTGTGTCTGTGATTCCAAGCTTTGCAGCTATCTCATTGTTTCGATCACGCGATGCCGGGCGAACATCAATTCCAGTGACATGAACGGACATTCCTATGCTTCTTAAATACTGGTGGGCTGCAAAAGTTAAATAGGCATGACCGCAACCCAAATCAACTATTGATAGTGGCTTCTCTTTACTTGGCTTTGCAATCTGACCCGCTTCAATTGCCGAGTTAAGTGTGGGAACGAGTAAGCGGAGGAACTCTTCTACTTGTTTGTATTTATCATTCTTCGACGGCTTAATTTGGCCCTTATGATCTGCAATTCCAACTTCTAGGAGAAAAGGATCAGCAGGGTCTAATAGGCGTTCTTTCTTCTTATCGTGAGAAAGGTTCTGTTCAAGGGCTTTGTTTTCAAAGTGAACCTGAGCCTGACCACTCTTGGTCACACGAATACTTGTTGAGCCCTCCACGTTTTCCACGGTGATATTTGCATAACCGCTTGAAAGTAGCTCTAGTACGTGAGATTTATCTGCAGCAATGTTTTTTGTGGTTGTTGCTTTGCCATCGTTATAGGTGAGTTGTAAAACTATGGAGCCTTTAATTTCAACGGGCCGTATATCAATTCGCTCGTGCTCTACCTGCATATTCCGTCTTCGACCAGAGAGAACAACGCGAACTAAGGTTTTGGTATCAACGATGAGCGCGCATGCCTGCTCTAGAGCTTGTTCTATTGATTGAGGCATGTGTTATTTAGGCGAAATTACCGCTGTGCCCTTTTCGTGTGGGTAAATGGTGAGAACGTGATTAGGAAGAGCTTTAGCAAAACTCTCAGCCAATTTACGCTCTCCCTCACGATTGACATCATCTATAACAATAATTGCCTTAGGTGAGAGTTTGGC
>Ga0255083_1000295_pt1 | contig 12904 bp, 10 predicted proteins | sample Colum_Colum_RepC_FD_188460 | JGI IMG/M metagenome (GOLD analysis project Ga0255083, IMG submission 188460) | Freshwater microbial communities from Columbia River, Oregon, United States - Colum_Colum_RepC_8h | ecosystem: Environmental > Aquatic > Freshwater > River | place: USA: Oregon...
CCGTAAAAACTCCATCGCACTTTCAACCATGCCAATCGGCGTGTCCCCATATCGGCTCATGATTCGATCACTGAGCGAACCATGGTTAGTTCCGATACGCATAGCAGTACCATGTTCACGACAGATTTTTACCAACGGTGTAAATCGCTCTCTGATTCGCTCGATTTCTTCTGCGTATTCCGCATCAGTATATTCTAGTTGTTCAAACTTTTTCTTATCAACATAGTTGCCGGGATTCACTCTTACTTTTTCCACTATACGTGCAGCAACCTCCGCTGCGTTGGGAGTGAAATGAATATCTGCAACCAGTGGAGTATCATACCCACGTTTTCTGAGTTGATCCTTAATAATTTGCAACTGATTGGCCTCTTTAATGGAAGGGGCCGTTATACGGACTAATTCTGCACCGGCTTCAATACATCGAATGGTCTGTTCCACCGTTGCGTTAATGTCCATGGTATCAGTAGTGGTCATGGTTTGCACTCGAATCGGATGACCATTTCCCAGTAGCAGATTACCAACACGAACCTCCCGCGTGATTAGACGTTTGTATTGGGTTTGTGACGAACAGTAGGCTTGCATGATAAATGCGTTGATTATCTATTTCCTTCAAAAAAGCCCTGACCTTTCAGGATATTTTTTACATGGTTCACCAATATAGCTGGCAGGTTCTCCTGTGCGATACTGGATTCCGTATTTAAAACAAAAAAGTAGGCATGATTGTTCTCTTCTATCCAGCCTACGACCCATCCGATTTGATTCCCATTTTTTAGAGTACCCGCTCCTGTTTTATAGCCCAACTGGTAAAGTGTATTATCCTCCTGTATCAACGCTTTTTTAACAGTTTCCTGGTAGGCTTTAAAAAATGGAAGTTGTCCAAAATACAGTTGCTTGATTAATCCTAATTGCGCATCAGGTGTAATTTTTAAAGAGTTATCTAGCCAGAAAGAATCAACTGTATTGATCTTGAAGCGTTCTTTATCATTGCGTGCGCCATATCCCAATGAATCCATCCAGGCCTGTGCCCCTCTTTTCTCCAATAGCGGTAAACTGTCAGTGGAGAAAGAAGGTACTTCCGTAAATTGCCCAGTTTGTAAGCCAATCAATGCCTGCACAATCCCAAACGTTCCCGCAGGCAAATAACTACTGTCTCTAAACCGCTTGAGGTTATGTACGGTAAACCGACCTGTTCCATTGTCCATAATGGCAAAGGAACCATTGAGGTTATTTTCCTTGAAATAGTTTTCCAATTTGGAGTCCTGCTCCACCGCATTGAACGTGCAGGAACTCAGTAATAGTACAAGGGCTATGAAAGAGAGGTAACGCATCCCGATAATCTTTCGGGCAAAGGTAACCATCCTACTTTAGTACACCGAGCTCTTTCCCCGCTTTAATAAAGGCAGCGATCGCTTTGTCGAGATGTGCTTGTTCGTGTGCGGCACTTAATTGAACACGAATCCTGGCCTGGCCTTTAGCCACCACCGGAAAGAAAAACCCAATGACATAGATGCCTTCTTCTAACAAGCGAGCCGCCATTTTCTGCGCCAATACTGCATCGTACAACATAATGGGTACAATGGGGTGATCGCCTGGTTTAATATCAAATCCGGCTTCTGTAATCTTACTTCGGAAGTAGCGAGTGTTATACTCTAATTTGTCACGAAGCTCAGTGGTTTCCGTGAGCATATCTAATACAGCAATAGAAGCACCTACAATGGAAGGGGCCAGCGTATTGCTGAATAAATATGGTCTTGAACGCTGGCGGAGCATTTCAATAATTTCTTTACGTCCGCTAGTGAATCCACCAGAAGCTCCACCGAGCGCTTTACCCAAAGTACCGGTAATGATATCGATCTTACCCATTACACCGCGGTATTCATGGGTACCCCGACCTGTTTTACCAAGAAAACCAGAGGAGTGACATTCGTCGATCATTACCGCAGCATCATATTTTTCTGCGAGTACCACAATCTTATCTAGCTGAGCAATGGTACCATCCATACTAAAGGAACCATCCGTGATAATGATTCGGCTTCTGCAAGAAGCTGCTTCCTGAAGTTTACGCTCCAGGTCTTCCATATTATTATGCTCATATCTAAAACGCTGTGCCTTACAAAGACGAACCCCATCAATAATGGAAGCATGATTCAATGCATCAGAGATCAATGCATCTTCCTCATTGAACAAGGGCTCAAATACACCGCCATTTGCGTCAAAGGCCGCTGCATATAAAATCGTATCCTCGGTACCGAGAAAAGCAGAAATTTTAGCTTCCAGTTCCTTGTGAATATCCTGCGTACCACAAATAAAACGTACACTGCTCATGCCAAAGCCACGTTGGTCAATAGCTTGATGTGCTGCCTCAATTACTTTGGGATGCGAGGAAAGTCCCAGATAATTATTAGCACAAAAATTCAGCACCTCAAGTCCGCCCACTTTTATAACTGCACCTTGTGGACTCTCAATCACACGCTCCGTTTTAAATAGTCCGGCTTGTTTGATCTCCTCCAGCTCGGCGCCCACACGTTGTACTAACTTTTCGTTCATACCTTTTATTTGCCACAAAGATAGGTGGCCTTACCATTGGTGTAATTACAACAATCTTTTACCTGTCTTAACATTTTTTTCAATTTTATGCGGCTAGTTTTGCGCCACAAAACAAAAAATCACATGACTGCTTTTCGTTCAAGCCTTTTTGTAATTACGATGCTGTTTTCCCTGACTGCTATAGCGCAGAAAGACACCATCATTATCAATCGCGGGAAAACCATTTACACTAAAGTGGATACTTTCAAAATCGGGAACGACCCCTCGAATATTGAAAGAATTATAGTTATCAAAGGGGATAGTCTTAGCGTCAACAAAACGGACAGCTTTGTTCTCAAAACCGATAAAATTGTGATGGGTAAAACAACCATCCTTTCCAAAACGGATACAGTGAATGGTAAGCAACAAAAAACAGTGGAGATTTCAGTTTCTGGTGAAGGACTAGGTGAAATGATCGAAAAACAAATCGACTTTTTTACCAATCGTGATAAAAAGCCAGGAAAGAAAGTTGAAGGATTTGACTTATTTAAAACAGAAAAACTGGTAGAAGGCTTTGATCTGTTCAAAACGGAAAAGAAAAAGGAACTCAAAAACATTGAAAACTTCTGGTGGGTGCTGGACCTTGGATTTTCAGGGTACACTGACCAAAGCAACTACGCCCTGGCGCGTACGATCGGATTTGTAGCTCCCAATGTTGGCAAAGACCAACTAAAGCTGAATATGGCCGCTTCAAGAAACGTAAACCTTTGGATCTTGATGCAGCGTGTGAACCTGGTTAAGCATAGGTTGAACTTAAAATATGGTGTAGGACTGGAGATGAACAATTATCGTTTTGAGCAGGAGAATATACAGTTTCAAAAAAATCCAACAGCTATCTATTTAGGAATGGTGGAATACAATAAAGTAAAACTAGCCGCAGATTATATTACTGTACCCATGATGTTGAACCTAAATACATCGCCAGAAAAAAGTAATGGACTCAGACTTTCTGCGGGAGTGAGTGCCGGATTTTTATATTCTTCCCGTTTCAAAACAAAAGAGGGAGGAGATATCGATAAAATCAGAAGCGACTTCGACCTTGAACCTTTCAAATTTTCATGGGTGGGCGAATTAGGATTAGGCCCCATCACGCTCTACACCAATTTTGCTATGAATAATATGTGGAATAAAGGATTGGATATGCGTCCTTACAATGTTGGAATTCGATTGGGAGCTCGTCCAGAAAAAGCAAAAACTAAAACTATCACTGCAACTAAAAAGCCAAGTTCCTTCAGCTGGTCTGAAAAACTTTAATCGGCTACCCGCCCTGCTGCGATCTCGTCTACTACGGCGGGATCCAGCAAGGTGCTAGTATCTCCTAAGTTTTTAGTTTCCCCCTCTGCAATTTTTCGAAGTATACGTCGCATGATTTTTCCACTGCGCGTTTTAGGAAGTCCTTTTACAAACTGAATTTTATCTGGCTTTGCAATCGGACCGATTTGACGAGTTACCGTTTGCAAAATATCCTTTCGGGTTAATTGAGGATCGTCATGTAGTTGCTCCATGATTACATAAGCATAGATACCCTGTCCTTTGATATCATGTGGGTATCCCACTACTGCACTTTCCACTACCCCAGCATGCATATTGATAGCATTCTCTACTTCGGCCGTTCCTAATCGGTGTCCACTTACGTTTAATACATCATCCACCCGACCAGTAATTCTGAAATTGCCTTGTTCGTCCTTCAAAGCACCATCTCCGGTAAAATAGAGACCAGGATACGTAGAGAAATAATTTTGACGACAACGTTCATGATCGCCATAGGTAGTTCGTAAAATACCAGGCCACGGTGCTTTGACACACAAGTTGCCTTTGTAATGTCCCTGTTCGTCCTTCACTGTTATTTCTTTGCCCGTTTCATCCACCAAAATGGGTTGAATACCGGGCATAGGCAAGGAAGCCCAGGAAGGAATACCCGGTGTAACACCCGCCATGTTGGAGATCATACAACCTCCTGTTTCAGTTTGCCACCAGGTATCAACAACAGGACATTTTTCTTTTCCTACATTTTTATGATACCAATGCCATGCTTCTTCATTGATGGGCTCACCTACTGTGCCCAATACCTTGAGTGAAGAAAGATCTTTTCCCTCCAAGGGCGTGGTACCAAATCCCATCAAACTTCTGATGGCGGTTGGTGCTGTATACAAAATGTTCACGCGATGTTTTTCAACAATATCCCAGAAACGCCCGGCATCGGGCCAGGTGGGAATTCCTTCGAATAATACACAGGTAGCGCCTGCACTTAATGGACCATAGAGGATATAACTATGCCCAGTAATCCACCCGATATCGGCTGTACAAAAATGAATATCGCCAGGTTGGTATTGAAACGCATTCACAAACGTGTAATTAGTCCACACCATATAACCTGCCGTAGTATGCACTACTCCCTTGGGTTTACCTGTACTTCCTGATGTATAGAGAATGAATAAAGGATCCTCAGCATCCATTGTAGCAGCTTGCTGATGCACTACTCCATTTACTTCAACCTGTGCTTCGGCATGTTCCATTTCGTCCTCCCACCATACATCACGGCCCTTCAACATCGATACGGGCGTGCGTGTGCGTGTATAGACAATTACCTTCTTCACTAATTTATTTCCGATCAGCGCATCATCAATCACTGATTTAAGTGGAATATCTTTATTGCCACGATACGCTCCATCGCAGGTAACAATAAATTCTGCTTTTGCATCTTCCAAGCGATCCGCAATACTCTGGGCAGAAAAACCACCAAATACCACACTATGAATAGCGCCAATACGCGCACAACCCAACACCGCATAAGCTAACTCGGGCACCATTCCCATATAAATACAAACACGGTCGCCCTTTTTTACTCCATTGTTCAACAACACTTGTGCAAATTGACAAACGCGTTTGTGCAATCGGTTGTACGTAACCACACGTACGCGTTCATTCGGATCATTGGGTTCCCAGATAATAGCGGGCTTATCGCCTAACGTAGCCAAATGACGATCGATACAATTCTCCGTGATATTTAGTTTGGCACCAGCAAACCACTCAACCTTAGGTTCTTCAAAATTCCAAGACAACACCTTATCCCATTTCTTTTTCCAAGAGAAGTTTTCGGCTACTGTTGCCCAGAATTGTTCGGGATTCTCGACACTCTGCTTGTACGCTTGTCGGTAAGCAGCCTCACTACGTATTTGATAGGGATAAGACATAGTATTTTTTTGCAGGAACTAAAATTATTGAATGGATCTTGAACCAAAGAGTCTAAAAGTGAAAAGCCCAATGAATGCGGAGAGTAAGGAGGCCACCAGGATTGCTACTTTGGAGCTGACTATCGTAGCAGAATCTGGAAAAGCCAAGATGGTAATAAAAATTGACATGGTAAACCCGATGCCTGCTAACATTCCTGCAGCCATGATATGTTTCCAAGCCACCCCCGACGGCAAGGAAGCTGTTTTGATTTGCACAGCCACTGCACTAAACAGTACTATTCCAATTGGTTTTCCCAATGTCAAACCCATCATGATCCCTAAGCTATTTACTGAGCCGAGTGTATGTAAGATTTCACCCGAAAGAATAATGCCTGTATTTGCTAATGCAAAAACAGGTACAATAAAATAGGCTACAATGGGGTGTAAAAAATGTTGGAGTCGGGCAGATAAGGATTGATCACCGCCCTTTCCAAATGGTATGGCAAAAGCAAGTAATACCCCACTAATGGTAGCGTGCACTCCCGACCGGAACATACAATACCATAGTACTAATCCGCCAATACCATAGACCCAACCCTTAGTGATACCCTTTTTACCCATGAAAAAAAGTAACGCAAAAGTCAATAAGGCAATACTTAAATAGAGTATTGAAAGTTGCTCGGTATAAAAAAGTGCAATCACTAAAATGGCACCCAGATCATCAATGATGGCAAGGGCAGTGAGAAAAACTTTTATGGCAGGTGGAACAGCTTTACCAGCCAGCGATAAAATACCTAATGCAAAAGCAATATCAGTAGCCATAGGTATCCCCGCACCGGAAGCCGTAGGGGTTCCATTGTTCAATAACAAATGAATTCCGGCGGGCACCAACATACCCCCAAGTGCTGCAACAATAGGTAATATAGCAAGACGAAAAGTAGAAAGCTCTCCGATATATATCTCTCGCTCGATTTCAAGCCCAACCAACAAAAAAAATATGGCCATCAAGCCATCGTTGATCCATAGTTCAACCGTAAGGCCGGCAAAAGGGTAATGCCAGAAATGCGCATAGTTCTCCCCCCAGGAAGAATTGGCGACCAAAAGGGACAGTGCCGTACATCCAATTAGTAAAAAACCTGAAAATTTTTCGCTTTTAAAAAAGTCCAAAAACAGCCGGGTAAAGACCAGGTTGCGGGAATTGGAGGATTGAGTTCCGGACATAGATTGAATTTCAGGGGCTTAGCCTGGCGTTTTGGAAGCCTCAAGTTAATTATTTACAGTTCTTTGACAAGGGTCATTGGCAAAAAAATTGCGTTTATTGTAAATTTGCGGCTCAGTATGAAACTGATTGCTTCAATATTACTCTTTGTTTTCTCCCTAACGGTCACATTGCCGCTGGCTCAAGCCCTGCTGGCAAAAAATCAAATAACCCTTTTTGTGGTGGACGAAGAAAAAAGCGGATCAAACGAATTGAATGAGATCAAGGAAGAGAAAAAGGATATTGCAAATCAGTTTTACTTATCAGTCATAGCCATGCAACCGGCTTTATCACTTGATTTATTTTGGCTAAATCAAGCGAAAATTCCCCCTGCTCCATTACTGGAAAAGACTACGCCCCCTCCCAATTTTTGTTGATTGAATTTGTAAACTGCTTTTCAAAAACTGAAAAGCGGATTGTTCCAATCTATCAACAAAATAAAAATGAAATCTCCCAAGAGCCCGTTATCCAGGATTCTGGATTTAGTTAAACTGGAAAAAGCTGAAATCTGGTCAATTTACTTTTATGCCATCCTCAATGGTTTAATTCTGCTGAGTGTTCCCCTAGGTATTCAATCTATCGTTGGATTTGTGATGGGTGCCTCTTTTCGCGCTTCCATTTATGTGTTGATCCTATTAGTGGTAGTAGCTGTGCTTGTTAGCGGCTTGATGCAGATCAATCAGATGAAGATCATCGAGAAAATCCAGCAGCGGATTTTTGTTCGTTATGCCTTTGCTTATGCAGATACAATCCCACGTCTTGATTTAAAAAAAGCGGATGGCATTTATCTGCCTGAACTAATCAACCGGTTTTTTGATACAGCTACGCTACAAAAAAGCTTAGCCAAGATTCTACTAGAAATCCCAACGGCTACTATTCAAATTTGCTTTGGACTCATTTTATTATCCTTCTATCATCCCGCCTTTATTATTTTTTCACTTTTATTGGTGGTGATCCTTTGGTTGATCATCTATTTTACCGGCGGAAAAGGACTCGAAAGTAGTTTAGAAGAGAGTCGCAGTAAATATAAAGTAGCCGCTTGGTTGGAAGAAATGGCTCGTGTAATCAAATTTATAAAACTGGCTGCAGGACACGCCTTGCATTTGAAAAAAACAGATGAAGCTACCATTAGTTATTTAAAAGCAAGGAACGATCACTTTAAGATTCTACTATTACAATATCGAAGCTTAGTAGCATTCAAAACAGCAATCACAGCAGCTATGCTAGTGTTTGGCTCCATACTATTAGTAAATCAACAGCTGAATATTGGTCAATTTGTAGCGGCAGAGATTGTCATTCTAACCATCTTGAATTCAGTGGAAAAACTAATTATCAATTTGGATAGCGTATATGATACACTTACAGCCGTAGACAAATTAGCGAAGCTGACAGATAAGCCATTAGAAGAGAGTGGTATGATACCTATGACAAAAACAGATCAAGGAATTTTACTACAGGGCGAAAATATCAGCTACAGTTACTCAGAAAAGCAGCCTGTTTTGCACGATTTGAATTTTGATTTTCAACCAGGTCAATTGATCTGTATCCAGGGAAAAGCCGGTACAGGCAAATCAACCCTGCTTCGACTGCTGGATGGTGCTTACACGGATTTTTCAGGGTCGCTACAAATGGACAAGATCCCTGTTCGGAATTTTGAACTCAATTCGTTACGAGGACAGATAGGAATTCTCTTACATCAACATGATATTTTTCAAGGCACGCTTTGGGAAAACATAACCATGGGTCGAGAAAATGTTTCCATAGAAAAAGTTGTTGAACTTTTTCAAAAGGTTAGTCTGTCTGCTTATTTCTCAACATTACCAAAAGGGTTTGACACTGAACTGGATCCAACCGGCCAACGCTTACCCCGACAGATTATTCATAAAATTTTATTAGTACGGGCACTAATTGGATCTCCTCGTTTGCTTTTGCTTGAAGAACCTTGGAGTGGAATGGATAGTAGTACAAAAAGTAAAGTCATAGCACTGCTACAAGAATATCAGTCAAGCACAAGAGTAGTTGTGAGTAATGACGAAGTATTTGCCGCTACCTGCGATCAGGTTTTATTAATGACAGAAGATGGCACTTTGGTTAAATCCAATATAAAATAATTAGCATGGACACGCAACATTATAAATCCCACGAATATGTATACCGGTACGATCGTAAAAGCCGGGTCAAAAATTGGTTTTTTGGAATATTACTTGGAATGGCAGTAATTCTGTTTTTGCCCTGGACACAGAATTTCAGAAGTAACGGATTAGTTACTACCCTTTATCAAGATCAACGCCCACAACAGGTAAATACCATCATCGGAGGACAATTAATTAAATGGTATGTAAAAGAGGGAGATGTTGTTAAAGCAGGAGATACCCTGATCCAACTAGCTGAAGTAAAGCCAGACTATCTGGATCCTGCACTGTTGGAACGGACCGCTGAACAGCTGGAGGGTAAATCTCAATCCGTTGAATTTTATAAACAGAAAGCTGGAACAGCATCGTTACAAATCGAAGCGCTGGACAAAGGAATTGGGTTGAAGCTTGAGCAATTAAAAAATAAATTGGTCCAGCTTGAATTAAAGGTCCAAGCTGACAGCGCGGAAACGATTGCAGCTACCAATGATTTGAATATTACCCGCGTACAATACGAACGCCAACGCGTTATGTTTGATAGCGGGCTAGTCTCCTTAACACAACTAGAACAACGTAATCAGTCCTTTCAATCTGCGCTGGCTAAAAAAATAAGCGCAGAGAATAAATTAGCTAACACCAAACAGGAATTGGTCATTACCCGTCTTGAGATCAATGCGCAAGTACAGGACAATCGAGAGAAAAAAGCAAAAGCAGATGGAGATCGATTACAATCACTCACTGCAATAGCAAATGGACAAGCAGAAATTGCAAAATTGAAAAACTTATATGCCAGCTATACAATCCGAAATGGAATGTATTATATCCTGGCTCCACAAAACGGACAAGTGATCAAAGCAAAAAAAGCAGGATTAGGTGAATATGTCAAGGAGGGTGAAATGATCGTGGAGATTGTACCCGAGAAAATAGCCTATGCCGTTGAAATGTTTGTCCGGCCATTGGATGCTCCGCTGATTAATCCTGGACAAAAAGTTCGATTGCTGTTTGATGGTTTTCCAGCAATTGTATTTAGTGGATGGCCAAATGCCTCATATGGAACCTTTGGAGGCATCGTTACTGCGGTGGAGCGAAATACTAATGGTGAAGGAAAATTCAGAGTACTGGTAAAAGAAGATCCGAGCGATAAACCATGGCCACCACAACTACAAATCGGTGCAGGTGGACAAGGAATTGCACTTTTGAAAGATGTTCCGGTCTGGTACGAGCTATGGCGAAATATCAACGGTTTTCCGGCAGACTATTATAAACCCGGCTCAAAAACTGATACCAAAAAATGATACACTTGAAACGTAAAATATTTTTTTTACTGCTTTGTTTGGTTTTGGTGGCAGCGCGTAGTAAAGCACAGCCCTCCCCCATTACACTATCATTCGAAGAACTGACTGCTATGGTTATTAAGTATCATCCAATAGCAAAACAGGCAGAAATACAAATTGACCAAGCAAAACAAGACTTACGCATTTCCCGCGGTGCCTTTGATCCTGTGTTTAATTATAACGTAGGCGAAAAAACATTTGACGGCACATCCTACTATGCCTATCAACAACCCCAACTGAGTATCCCAACCTGGTTTGGTGTAACCGTGAAAAGTGGAGTGGAGCAAGTAGAGGGTAACCGGGTTGACCCCACAGAAACAATGGGACGCAGCAGTTATCTGGGATTGCAGATCCCACTCGGGCGTGATTTATTAACTGACAAGAGAAGAACTGATCTCCAAAAAGCAAAAATTGCAAAAGCTGCTTCTTACACGGAGCGGAGAAAAATGTTGAATGACTTATTACTGGAAGCACACAGTGCTTATTGGGAGTGGTGGCAAACTGGACGTGTATTTTTAATTGCTTCAGAGGCACTTAGTGTGGTAAGAAAAAGAGTTGACTTTGTCCGTGGAAGCGTTAAGCTAGGGGATCGTCCGGCAATTGATACGACCGAAGCGGTGGCCCAGCTTCAACTTTTTGAGGCGCAATGGAATACTGCACTACTAAATCTTAGAAAAAAGCAATGGGAATTATCCCAATACCTGTGGCAGGAAAATCAGACTCCTTATCTGTTGCCTGAAAATTGCCAACCTTTTTACAATGAATTTGAAAGATATACCTCTCTGCAGAAGCTAAAGCCATTGGACAGTCTATTATCCCTCGCAAATAACAACCACCCGGAATTGATTCTTTATAACTTCAAACTAAATAGTTTGGAGATAGAAAAAAGATACCGGACACAACAGTTACTACCAAAAGCCACACTTAATTATAATTTTCTGGAGAGTGGCTTCCAATGGACAGCCCCCAAAACTGCACTCTTTGAAAATAATTATCAATATGGACTTTCTTTAAATATTCCCCTTCGACTATCTGCAGAACGTGGAGAATATAGGAAAGTGAGATATACCATTCAGTCTACTACTTTGGAGCAAGATTTAAAAAAACTACAAATAGAAAACAAGATACGCGCCAGTTATTTTGAAGTTGAAAATCTTCGCACACAGGTAAGCATTCAGGAAAAAGTATTGATCAATAATCAGACCTTATTGAGAGGCGAGGAACTTCGATTCAGGACAGGCGAGAGTAGTCTGTTTTTGGTGAATGCGCGCGAAACAAGAGTTTGGGAATCTGCTCAAAAATTGGAAGAAGTAAAAGCAAAATACCTGATTGCCATTCAACAACTCTTCTGGTCTGCAGGGGTTTTAAATTAATTTCAATGTATGTCCAAAACAATTACTAACTCCATTGATAAAGCGGCTGCCTTACTCGTTGCCGGCGAAGTGGTAGCAATACCCACGGAGACCGTTTATGGACTGGCTGGAAATCTATTTAACCCCAGTGCGGTTGAAAAAATTTACACATTAAAAAACAGACCCCGTAACAACCCACTTATTGTTCATGTAAAAGACCTGGAAGCTACTCTTCCATTAATCACTGAATTCCCAAAGCCATTACAGCAACTCGCAGAAAAATACTGGCCTGGCCCCTTGACAGTTTTACTAAAAAAATCAAAACTTGTGCCTGATTCAATTACAGCAGGCAGTGATTTTGTTGCTATTCGTGTACCGGCCCATCCTTTAACAAAGCAATTACTTGAACAAATCCCTTTTCCGCTTGTTGCTCCTAGTGCCAATCCTTTCACCAGAATTAGTCCAACCAAAGCTGAACATGTTGAGCAATACTTTGGGGATTCAATCCCATGTATCTTGGATGGAGGAAGTTGTTCAGTAGGTCTTGAGTCGACAATAATTGGCATGAACAACGATACTCCCCTGCTGTATAGAGAGGGTGTGCTGGGTAAATTGTTATTAGAAAGTTTAATTGGCCCGATTGAAAAATTTAATCCTCAAAAAAATACAATATTGACTCCTGGACAATGGCCGCGGCATTATGCTCCGCTGACCAAAACTATTCTTTGTAAAAGGGAGGAAATTATGCTGCATGTAAAAGATAATACCGGGATTATAGTATACAAAGAGCCCCTTTTATCAGTGAATACAAATCAGCAACATATTTTATCTGAAAATGGAAGCCTTGTAGAAGCCGCAAAAAATCTCTACCAGATTTTACACCATGTGGATAAACTGAAATATGAAACAATCATTTGTGAAATGCTACCGCAAGAGGAATTAGGCAATACCATCAATGAGCGACTCAAACGAGCGGCCTCAATTCAAAATGATAATGCCTAAATAATAAATTGAAACTTATCTTTATAAACCTTCAGAAAAATTATGCCAACTACCCCCACATTTAAAG
>Ga0255083_1000298_pt1 | contig 12882 bp, 11 predicted proteins | sample Colum_Colum_RepC_FD_188460 | JGI IMG/M metagenome (GOLD analysis project Ga0255083, IMG submission 188460) | Freshwater microbial communities from Columbia River, Oregon, United States - Colum_Colum_RepC_8h | ecosystem: Environmental > Aquatic > Freshwater > River | place: USA: Oregon...
CCGTAGCACCTGCCCACGCGCCTTCAAGCGCCCACATCGATGTGCGAAGTTCAGACACGATGTCGATGCACGCATGTTGTGCACCTTCTTCGATGTCACTGTCACGCTTTGCTCTGCCACCTGGATACTGCTCACCCACTCGACCATCCCGGGCGGCGTCGAAGAATCGGCGAAGGCCTTCTGCGTTTCGTGCAATGTGGCTGAGCACATGAGCCCTGGTCCAGCCTGGAAGAAGAGACGGCTCGCGAATGGAGTCTGAATCGATGTCATCGACAAGCACCAACAAGGCCTGATGTGCTGCCGCGCAGCCTTCGACATAACGATCGAGAGTTGACATATGACCTCGTCAGACTACGGGCGTCTGTCCGACCGGCGAAGGTCAGCTACTACGCCGAGGAATAATCGCAATCGAACCATCCGGCTCGGTGTGCACGTTCACGGACACGCCATAGAATTCTGCAAGCGTCTCGGCTCGTAGTACTTCACTTGGGGTGCCCGTCGCCACCACATGGCCCTCATGAATGAGGCTCAGGCGGTCGGCATACGTGCCAGCAAGGGTCAAGTCGTGCATGGCTGACACGACAGTGAGTCCGTGCTCTCGACGCAATTTGTCGACTAGCTCGAGAGCTTTTTGCTGATGGCCAATGTCGAGAGCGCTCGTCGGCTCGTCGAGCAACAACACCGGCGCTTCCTGCGCGATCGCGCGTGCGACGACCAGACGCTGACGTTCACCACCAGACAGATTCGCCAACTTGCGATCAGCGAGATCTTCAAGATCGAGCCGCGCGAGTATGTCATTAACGTAGGCCTTGTCGTGATGAGCCTCTGATCCAAAGTGCGACACGAACGGGTTCCGACCAAGCAACACGTACTCCCGACCCGACATGTCAGGAGGAAGCATCGGAGTTTGGGGCACATACGCGACAAGTTGTGCGCGGCGACGCTGTGGTCGCGATGCAAGCGCGACTCCGTCAACGAGCACACGACCGCTATGTGGCGTCGTACCCACGATTGCCCGCAAGAGAGACGACTTCCCTGCACCGTTCGGTCCGATAAGACACAGCCACTCTCCGGGCTTCACCGTGTCACTGAAGTCGACCAATGCGCGGCGACCTGAATACGTGACCGACACGTTCTCAAGAGCAAGTGACGTCATCGAGCCACCTGCCTGGTGCGGAGCAACAACAAGAAAAACGGTGCGCCGAGAAATGCTGTGACGACACCAATGGGCGTCTCAGCTGGATTATCGAGAATGCGACCAGGAATGTCGGCGAGAATCAAGAACGCAGCACCGACGAGAATGCTCATCGGCAACACCGCTCGGTACGACGTACCGCAAATAAGGCGAACCGCATGAGGCACAATGATGCCGACGAAACCAATGAGGCCACTCACTGCCACAGCAGCAGCGGTGCCAAGGGTCGCTGCCACAACGACGACGAGACGAACTCGCCGTACGTTGGTTCCGAGTGCCGAAGCTTCTTCGTCACCCACTCGCAGAACATCAAGCAGCCGACGATGCAAGAGCAGAGCCGTCGTGCTCACCACCGCATACGGAAGGACGAGACGCACATCGTCCCATGTGGCTGTCGAGAGTCGACCGAGAATCCAGGAATACACCTGACGAACGACGTCTGTATTCCGCTGCAACATGAATGTCTGCAGCGCCGTCGCCAAGGATGTGACCGCGACACCTGCCAACACGAGCGTTGTCGACGATTGGTCCCCGCCAAATGCAGTTCCGACGATGTATGTCACGAACACTGCAAGCAGTCCACCGACGAATGCCGCCAGTGGAAGTGGGTCAACGAGCCAATCACTGGTGCCGGCCCTATTAATGGTGAACACGAACGTCGCACCGAGCCCCGCGCCTGCAGCCACACCAAGCAGGTACGGATCAACAAGCGGATTGCGAAACACTCCCTGGTAACTCGCACCAGAGGCAGACAACGTCGCACCGACCAATGCGGCGAGCAGCACACGTGGTGTGCGTACTTGCCAGACGATGAGCCACTCAGAGTTGGTGACCCCGCTGTCAATCTCGATGAGCGGCAACTTGTCGAGTAACGCGAGTGGAACGCGCCACCACGTCGGACCTGCAGGGCCAATCATCACGCCTGCAAGCAATGCGACACACAACGCGATGGCGCCCGCGGCAAACCACCACCGAAACCTTCTCCCGATGGTGGTCGCCACAGAATCGAGCGAAGTGGTGTCGCTTATGACGAGACCTTCGCGGCTGCGTCGGCGAGAGCCTTCACCAAGTTGACGATGCGTGGGCCCCAGCGTGATGCGACATCATCGTCCAGTTCAACAACTCTCGAATTGATTACCGCATCTATCGCAGACCAACCAGGCCGCGCAGCGACTTTCGCCGCATCTTGGGTACAGCACTTCGTGTCTGCGAGAAATACGACCTTGGGATTCGCTGCAATGATCGACTCTGCATTCAACTGCGGATAGTCGTTACCTGCTTCGACGCCGTCAGCAATGCTCTTGAACCCAAACTGGGTGAGCAATGCACCGACGAACGTGTTCGACGTGATGCTGAAGTAGGTGTCATCGAGCTCCCAGAACACTGGAACGTCTGCGAGCTTCTCGACCCCGGACAATGCCGTTTCGATATCACTTTTCATCTGGGCGACCAGCATTTGTGCACCTGCTGTGTTGCCAGTGAGTGTCCCGAGTTGTTCGACTTGCGTGTACGTGTCGTCCAACGTGGCAGCAGCAGAACCGAGCCACACCGGAATATTCAAACTGGTGAGCTGCTGCGCGATTGACGCGATGTCGTTCGAGATCACAACTAGGTCTGGTTCGTACGCAGCAATGGCCTCAACATTTGGTTCGAATCCCGAGAGCTTTGAGGCCTTCGACGCTGACTCGACCGGATAATTGCTCATGTCATCGATTGCGGCAACTTGATCACCAGCACCGATTGCGTAGAGCATTTCTGTTGCGGTCGGCGACAGGCTCACAATCTTTTCGGGCTTTGCAGCAAGAGTGACGTCGCCATTGGCTGCGGTCACCGTTACTGGGTACGTCACTTCAGTGACATTGGTATCCGACACGTTCGTCGTCTCCGACGATGAATCAGATCCGCCACATGCGGCCAGTGTCATAAGTGGCACGGCGAGAAACGCAAAGATTCTTCGTCGGCGAGTGGATGTTGGTGTCATGTTCTTCCTCCATTTGGAATTGGAGAAAGAAGAGTGGGTCGCAGCTCCGACCAGAGTCGGGTTCCCTCCGCGGACCGCCCTTCCTTCGAGGACTGGTTGTCGCGTACAAAATCAGGCGACCGGACTCATCTGCTGCAGACATGAGGTCTGCACAGCATCACCGTTGCGGGACAGTGTCGGAATCTCACCGACTTCGCTGGGTTCTGTACTACGTCGCTATTGCAACGCGAGAGTCACCGTAGCAGAACATCGAGGAAGCCCCCGATAAGCATCACGGCTGTGTCAGGAGAAGAGCGCGACTAGGCGATTGATTCCCTCTTCGATGTCGGCATCGCCGAGTGCGAAGGAAAATCGCGAATAACCGGGCGAGCCGAAAGCTTCACCTGGCACAAAGGCCACCTTGGCCGTGGTCAACACCGCGTCTGCAAGTTCAAGGGTTGAGCGAGGCGTGCCATCCCCAACTTTTCGACCAAGAAGGCCTTCGAACTTCGGATAGCAGTAGAACGCGCCTTGTGGCTCCATGCACGTAACCCCTGGAATGGACGTCAGCAATCGATGCATCAGTTTTCCTCGGCGTTCGAATGCTTCGCGCATCATTGCGACAGCGAACAAGTCGCCACTCACCGCAGCGAGTGCAGCGACCTGTGCGACGTTGTTCACATTCGATGTGGCGTGTGATTGAAAGTTGATCGAAGCCTTCATGACATCTTTGGGGCCAATCATCCAGCCGACGCGCCAACCGGTCATCGCATACGTCTTGGCAACACCGTTAACGATGACGCACTGATCTGCGACATCAGGGACCAGTGTCGGCATCGACGTGAACTTGTGCGGACCGTAGGTGAGATGTTCGTAGATCTCATCGGTGATGACCCACACGCCGTTGCGCACAGCCCATTCACCGATGGCTTTAACTTCCTCGGGTGGATACACCGCACCAGAGGGATTGTCCGGCGACACGAACAGCAACACTTTCGTACGTGGAGTAAGCGCTCGGTCGAGTTGGTCGACAGTAACGCGGAAGCCGGTTTCTTCTTCGGTGTCAATGATGACCGGTACTCCCCCAGCCAGCGTGATTGCCTCGGGGTAGGTAGTCCAATACGGCGCAGGACAAATGACTTCATCGCCAGGGTCACAGAGTGCTGCAAATGCGGTGAACACCGCGTGCTTACCACCGTTCGTTACCAATACTTGATCGGCGCTGCACGAAAAGCCGCTGTCGCGAAGAGTCTTGGCGGCAATTGCCTCGCGCAGCTCGGGCAGTCCAGCTGCCGGTGTGTACCGGTGGTACTTCACGTCACGACATGCCTTAACGGCAGCGTCGACGATGTGCTCGGGGGTCGGAAAGTCTGGTTCGCCGGCGCCGAAACCAATGACATTCTCACCCTTGGCCTTCAGGGCCTTTGCTTTTGCATCGACAGCCAGAGTTGCTGACTCGGCGATGGCAGCCAGGCGTGTGGATACGCGTCGCAATTCCGGTCGAGAGGTCATGGGTGCCATGCTTACACAGTGAACAAATCGAACCCCAACGCATTCCGCCTGCCGGCCGAAATTCTTCCGCGAGACGGTCGGTTCGGTTGTGGGCCGTCGAAGGTTCGCACGGAACAAATCGAAGCATTGTCTGCACGGGCGCGAGACGTGCTCGGAACCTCACACCGTCAGCCGGCCGTCAAGAACATCGTCGGTTCGGTGCGTGACGGATTGACTTCACTCTTCGGACTTCCCGAGGGCTGGCAGATCGTGCTTGGCAACGGTGGCTCGACTGTGTTTTGGGACGTGGCCACTTTTGGCCTCATTCGCGATCGAAGCCAACATCTTGTGTTCGGTGAATTCTCGTCCAAGTTCGCTGAGGCAGCACATGCCGCTCCTCACATTGCCGAACCTGTCGTCGTGTCCTCTGACCCTGGCACTCACCCACTTCCATCACCAGATAGCTCATGCGATGTCTATGCACTCACCCACAACGAGACATCGACGGGTGTGTCCATGCGCCTTGAACGTCCTGATGCAGATGGGCTGGTCGTCGTCGATGCCACATCTGCAGCCGGTGGCTTGACATGGAATCCTTCTGAGGTCGACGTGTATTACTTTGCACCGCAGAAATCTTTCGCCAGCGACGGCGGTCTGTGGTTGGCAGCGTGCTCACCTGCGGCATTGGAGCGAATTGCATCGATCAAAGCGACTGGCCGATGGATTCCCGCTTCTCTCGACCTATCGATTGCACTCGACAACAGTGTCGCAAACCAGACATACAACACTCCCGCACTCGCAACTCTGATCATGCTCAATGAGCAGATCCGCTGGATGAATGACAATGGCGGGCTCGAATGGGCCGCAAGTCGTAGTGCGCTGTCAGCACGCACCTTGTACTCATGGGCTGATGCGCGCGACTGGGCGACGCCGTTCGTCGACGATCCAACAAAACGGTCGAATGTGGTCGGCACCATTGATCTAGAAGGTGTGGACGCAGGTGAGGTAAGCGCAACACTGCGCGCAAACGGCATCGTCGACACCGAGAGCTACAGGAAACTTGGCCGAAATCAGCTGCGAATCGGCATGTTCCCTGCAATTGATCCCGATGACGTCGATGCCCTCACACGCTGTATCGACGTGGTGGTCGACCGTCTTCGTTCGTAGATTGATGGCGTGACATCTTCGTTCGACGAAGTTCTCGGTTCATACTGGGACGAAGTCTCCCCACTTCGTAACCCAGTTCTCCTCGTCGCCCTGCACGGCCTCTTCGACATCGCCAACGTTGCCACGTCAGCTCTCGACTGGATGATCAAGGAACGAGACACAACGGTCATAGCCGACATTGACCCTGATCCATTCTTTGATTTCACTCAAGAACGTCCCGAGGTGTTCCTCGATGAATGTGATGAGCGCTGCATTCGTTGGCCTGAAAATGAGTTCCATGCCATTCGGTATCCCGAAGGCGCGCGTGACCTAGTCGTATTAAATGGGGTTGAACCACATCTCGGATGGAACACGTTCACTGAATGCATCGTCGAAGTCGCACGTGGCATCGGTTGCAATTTGGTCGTCAGTCTCGGTGCTGCAGCAGAACAAGTTCCCCACACCCGTGTGCCGTTCGTTGTCGGCAGCACTACCAACACTGAGCTTGCGTCAGTGCTCGGCTTGAGCAAACCGCAATATCAGGGGCCCACTGGCGTCGCCGGTGTGATGTTGCAGATGCTTGATGACGCCAGCATCCCGAGTGTCAGCCTTCGTGTTGGTGTTCCGCACTATCTCATGTCAGCACAGCACCCGAAGAGTGCCGCTGCACTATTGCAACACCTACAACACGTTCTCGGGGTACCCACCGATCATGCCCAACTACGAGACGAAATCAGCCGCTGGCAAGAACTTCACGATGCTGCCGTCGAAGGTGACCCGCAAGCGGCCACGTACGTGCGCATGCTCGAGCAGCGTCACGACCAAGCAGCCGAGAACGACATGCCAAGCGGTGATGACTTGGCGGCTGAGCTTGAGCAGTTTCTGCGCGATCAGCGCAACGACGACTAGCCGACCTTCAGGGTCTTTCTCAGCGTCGTCATGTAGTTCTTCTTGGAGTTCAATGTCTGAAGTGTCAACGCACACGAACCCCTTGATGCAGTGGCCACCACTGTCTTTCCCACGATCTTGCATGCGCCTTTAGCGCTCCACTTCGGCTTCAATGATGCCTTAGGTTTCGAAAACTTCGAGAGTGGCACTGGCACACCGCGCTTGATGCTCGCGAACTCACTCTTCTTGAGGATCTTCACGGTTGGATCAGGTGCTGAGAAGTGTTCGACTCCGGTGTCAACAAGAATGCCATCGCTCATATGAGAGACCTTTGCCGTTGCGTTTGCACCCGAAACTGTCACCTGCACCCGATCTGCGGTCACCATACTGAGAGATGAATAGCCACGATCCAAGGTGATGTATGCAGCTGGCAGAAAGACCCTGACAAAGCCACCTGTAACCTCGGACTTACCCGATGAATCTGGCGGCAAAAAATGCGGTGAGCGAGCCTGAACCATGAATGTATCTTGGGAGAAATTCCATGCTTGCGACATTCCATTGGTACTGATGAATGTTCCTCGAAGCGCATCTCTCAACTTGGCGGTTTCGACACTAGGAACTTCGCTGCCTTGTCCAACTGCCAGCATTCGGAGATACCCGGACAACCCGATTGAGACAGACTGCGCCACCTGTGTCGCACAATCGGCTTGTTTGAAACACGGAGGTGAGGCATACGCGCGCGAGGCTGGCTTTGCACTTATTTCAATCGTCCAACCTTCGAGATTACTTCCACTTGTTTTTACTCTTTGAGTGTCGCCCATCATAAGAATGCTCGGTTCGATCAGGCCGGTGCGAATCTTCCATGTGTAGGTGTACTTCGAGATGTCAGCACTTGCCAAACGTGATGAGTTCGTGTCTGCAGTTATGCCGACTCCGAGATCAACCCAGTCGCTACCGTCCAAGGAGCATTTCTCAGTCGACTTCATTTCATTGTTGTGACAGTACGCATAGGGAATCGCCGCTGAAACCACTGAATTTCCAGACGGATCGGCAAGACTCACGCTTTCAACGCAATAAGTCTGGTCAGAGGCAACGCACGATGGCCACATCACCCCTCGCGTCGGAGTCTGCGCAAGTGTCAGTGGTGGAGAATCTCTCGAAGTTGTCGTCTCTCCAGTGGGAGCACCCGAACTCAGGAGAGTTGAAGGAGGCGGTCGATAACTCGAAAGGTCAGTTGATGTTGAGGTTGACGTGTCGGCACTGACATTCGCCCCCGATAATGATGGCAGCCACGCAATGACACTGGCAGCAAAGATCGTTAATGCTTGAGATCTCTGCACACCATGCAATCGCATGAACTGAAACTTACAGGTTCTCAACATCGTCAGTCCGGCTGACGGTTGATAACCACTGCAAAGAGTTACTTGATTGCGGCGAAGCCCAATTCGAGGTCGGCGAGGATGTCGTCGATGGACTCGAGCCCCACAGACAGACGCACGAGACCCGGGTTGACACCTGCCGAGCGCTGCTCGTCTTCGGTCAACTGGCTGTGCGTGGTACTCGCCGGGTGAATGACGAGGCTGCGTACGTCACCAATGTTTGCAACGTGACTGTGCAGCTTCAGCGCTTCTGCAAATTTCTGACCGTGCTCGCGACCACCCTTCAATACGAAAGCGATGACGGAGCCGTAGCCACGACCACCGAAGTACTTCTTCGCACGCTCGTGCCACGGGCTGCTCGGCAGACCGGCGTAGTTGATGCTCTCGACCTGGCCCTGCTTCTGCAAGAACGCCACGACTTTGTCGGTGTTAGACCAGTGACGGTCCATACGCAACGACAACGTTTCTAGGCCTTGCAAGATTTGCCACGCGTTGAACGGGCTCACTGCCATACCAAGGTCACGAAGCATCTGCACACGCGCCTTGATGATGTACGAACCTGCACCAAGAGCTGGCCAGTATGCGAGGCCGTGATAACTCGGGTCTGGTTCAGTGAAGTTCGGGAAGCGGCCACTCGCACCAAAGTCGAACGTGCCGCCGTCAATGATGGCGCCGCCGATCGACGTTCCGTGACCACCGATGAACTTGGTAAGCGAGTGCACGACGATGTCGGCTCCCCACTCAATCGGACGAACGCCGTACGGTGACGGCACAGTGTTGTCGACAATCAACGGAATGCCGTTCTCATGTGCGACCTTTGAGACGCCTTCGATGTCGAACACGTCGTTGCGTGGGTTCGCAAGAACTTCTCCGTAGAACGCCTTCGTGTTCGGACGAATGGCACTCTTCCACTGACTGAGATCATGTGGATCATCAACGAACGACACTTCGATGCCCATCTTTGGCAGTGTGTAGTGGAACAAGTTGTACGTACCGCCGTACAGCGATGGTGATGCAACGATGTGGCTACCTGCTTCAGCCAAAGTGAGAATTGCAAGTGTCTCAGCACTTTGACCGCTCGACACAACCAACGCACCTGGCAATCCAACTGCTGTAGTGATTCCACCTTCGAGCGAACTGAGTCGGGCTTCGAGCACACCCTGCGTGGGGTTCATGATTCGCGTATAGATGTTGCCGATCTCAGCAAGTGCGAACAGATTCTGTGCATGCGCCGAGTCGCGGAACTGGTACGAGGTCGTCTGATAAATCGGTACTGCGCGCGCACCTGTTGTCGGGTCTGGCTCTTGTCCGGCATGAATCTGGCGGGTCTCAAAACCCCAATTGGCATTCGTCATAGGCGCCAGACGCTACAAGCCAAAACCCGACCAAACAAGTCGGATTTCTTAATTCCTTTAGGGCGGTCGCAGAGTCCGCATGGACCGCACCCGAGCCGGCTGTGACACCATTGCTTTGATGGGGTTCCGAGACGGTGATGGGTGGGTGTTCTGCGCCTGCGGCAATCGGCACTGGGGCCTTCACGGGGCCGCCGGCCTTCTCTTGGTACGCACCGACCTCGACACGCCCCATGTACTTCTGCAGCTGCGTGCCGCGTGGACGCACGGCGGCGGTACATGGGCGCTTCCAGGTGGTGCGCTCGACTCTCACGAAGATGCAATCGATGCTGCGAAGCGCGAAGCAGAAGAAGAAGCTGGGATTGTTTCGCACATGCTTGAGGTGCGCGCAATCTTCTCCGACGATCACGGCACGTGGCGTTACGACACAGTGATCGCACACACTCACGGTGACGCAGGTGCTTTCGCGGCGAATGCTGAATCAGATGATCTGCGCTGGGTGCATATCGAAGAAGTTCACGAATTCGATTTGCACCCAGGACTTCGTGCATCGTGGCCTGAATTGTCACGTCACGTGCATCTCACATTGAACAGCTGACTGCACCTTAGGCTGGAACAGATGTCGTCTCGAAGGTTGGTGCCCACGCTTCAGGTCGTGTCTCTAGCCAGTTCGATGGGCTACGGCGTCATGTTCACCGTGCTCGATGATTTTCGCGACAACTATGGAATCTCAGAATCGAGCCTCGGCCTACTTGTCGCGCTCGGATTCTTCACATCGTTCGCGGCCCAGATACTCATCGCACCAATGGCTGACAAAGGACACGCGCGACGTTTGGTCATGCTTGGTGCCTGGATCGAGGCAATCGGAACTCTTGGTATGGCATTCGGCACGAACTTCACCGTGCTTGCGTTGAGTCGCTTCCTCATGGGAGTCGGTGCCGGTGCCGCACTGCCAGCGGTGCGTCGAATCGTGGTCCAGAGCGATCGCGAAAACATGGGACGAAACCTTGGACGGATTCTTTCGTTCGATGTTGCCGGCTTTGCGACTGGTCCTGTGCTCTCTGCGATTCTGGCCGACACTGTTGGGTTCGGCGCGCCGTTCATCATCGTTGCCGGTGCACTTCTCATACTCGGCTTCTTGGTCGCGCGTCTTGAGGTGCCGGAGACGTCGGAAGAGTTGCGCACGGACAAACGACTCGCGTTCGATCTTCTCCGCGTCAAGCCACTTGCTGGTGCAATCCTCATCGGAGTTGCTCTCTTCCTCATGATCGGCACGTTCGATGCAACGTTCGTCGTCATGATGGATGATCTCGGAGCATCGAACTGGATGTCGAACGTCGGAATCACGGCATTTGCGTTACCACTGGTATTTCTCGGTCCCGTCGGTGGTCGGCTGACTCAACATGTCGGGCCATTCGTAGCTGCTGCAGTTGGAATTCTGTTCGGCGCGATCTTCATGGTGTCGTACGGACTACTCACCGTTCCGATCATCATCTTGACAATCGGACTATTTCACGGAATCGTCGACGGACTAACCGTCACCGGCTCGGGCATGGCAGTCAGCATGGTCGCGCCACCTGAACGACTCGCTGGCGCCCAGGGCCTCATGGGGGGTCTTCAGACATTGATTGGCGGCGTTGCTGCCGCTCTAGCAGGACTCAATTACGAGCACCTTGGCCGCACGGTGACGTTTACGGTTGCCGCGGTAATCATGGCCTCATTGGTTGTGGCGGGCCTCCTGTTCGCCGGTCCCTCCGTACGTTCGACCAGCCCACGGCTTCGCAAGGAAGCTCCAGTCGGATGAAGCGCAGCGACTGGGTGTTGCTCATCATTCCCGGAATCATCTGGGGTGCAAGCTTTTATTTCATCGCTGAAGGGCTTGATGCATTTCCACCGCAGATGATCACGCCGATGCGTTTGGTGTTTGGTTTTCTCACGCTCATCCCCTTTAAGGGCTCGCGCGTCACATTGCCACGCGAGGCTTACCCGAAACTTGCCGTGCTGGGGCTGTTCTGGATGGCGTTCCCCTTGTCACTTTTTCCATTCGCCGAACAACATGTGTCAAGCAGCATCACCGGAATGCTGAATGGTGCCACGCCGTTGTTCGTCGCCACCTTCGCTGGCATCATCGCGCGACGCCTACCACCATCGCAACAGCTACTAGGGCTCGTAGTCGGCTTTCTCGGCGTGGTGTGCATTGCCGTGCCGACACTTGGTGAAGGCTCGAACAGTGTGTTTGGCGTTTCACTCATCATTCTCGCGATTTCGTGTTATGGCATCTCATTGAATATGTCTGGCCCGTTGCAGCAGAAGTACGGCACGCTTCCTGTAATCGTTCACTCACAGGCAGTTGCCATCATCTGCACTCTGCCGTTTGGTGTTGCATCTCTTCCCGACGCAACATTTGCTTGGCATTCACTGCTGTCAATCGTCGCGCTCGGAATCGGGGGAACCGGCATCGCTTATGTGATGGCCATCACGTTGGTTGGTCGCGTCGGGGGAACTCGCGCATCAGTCACCACCTATGTCATGCCAGTGGTGAGCCTGCTTCTCGGTGTGGTCTTGCGCAATGAGCCAATTGCGGTGCTGTCACTCATCGGGTGTGCGGTCGCTCTGCTCGGTGCCTTCGTCACGAACAAGCCTTCGCCTGCCGCGACACAAACATCAACGAACTGACTTCAACGCTTCCCACACCCGTCGCGGGGTGCATGGCATGTCCATGTGTTTTACACCCAGGTGCGACAACGCATCAATGACGGCGTTGTGCACCGCGGGCGTTGCACCAATCGTCCCTGCTTCACCAATGCCTTTTGCCCCGAGTGGGTTCCGTGGTGTCGGTGTCTCCATTGCAACTCTCTCGAACGACGGCAACTCTGCCGCCGAAATGCACGCATAGTCAGCAAGGTTCGATGTGATCGGGTTGCCATCTTCGTCGTAACGCACTTCCTCGAGAAGCGCCTGGGCGATTCCTTGCGCGAGACCACCATGTACTTGCCCGTCGACGATGAGTGGATTGATGATCGTTCCGGCGTCGTCACAAGCGACGTGACGACGCACTTCGACCGAACCCGTCTCGGTGTCCACCTCAACGACACATACATGCGTGCCGAATGGAAAGGTAGACCCCTCTGGAGTGAAATCTGCTTCTCCGAGGAGAGCATTCGAGCCGCCAACGGCCACTTCTGCCCACGTCCTTGCGGGTTGCGGAGAACCTGCAACGTGAAACGCACCACGCACTGCATCGAACACGACGTCGTCTACAGCAGCTTCAAGAAGTTCGGCGGCAACTGAGCGTGCCGTATCGATGACTTTCTCCGCGGCAAGACGCACTGCACTTCCACCGACTTGGAGGCTGCGCGAGCCACCTGTTCCCCCGCCGCGTTGAATGTCGTCGGTGTCACCGAAACGGAAGTCGATCTTGTGCATCGGAATGCCGGTGGACTCCGCCACAATCATCGCCCACACGGTGTG
>Ga0255083_1000299_pt1 | contig 12852 bp, 6 predicted proteins | sample Colum_Colum_RepC_FD_188460 | JGI IMG/M metagenome (GOLD analysis project Ga0255083, IMG submission 188460) | Freshwater microbial communities from Columbia River, Oregon, United States - Colum_Colum_RepC_8h | ecosystem: Environmental > Aquatic > Freshwater > River | place: USA: Oregon | collected...
ACGCGGGGGTGATCGAGTCTTCGGGGGCCTTGGTGCGCGGGTCCGGCGCGCCTCGGTTAATCCACTCCGAGAAGTCAGCGATGATCTGCTTATCCAGCTTCGGTCGCTTCTTTGGCATCTCCAGCGTCTCATGGCTATGATCCATGGACTGGATCAGGATGCTCTTCTTCGCGTCCCCAGGGACGATGGCCGGCCCTTCTTCGCCGCCTTTGAGCAGGCCGTCGCGGTAATCGAGGCGCAGGTCGCCTTTCTGCTTCTTGGCGTCGTGGCATTCGTAGCATTCCGCGACGAGCACCGGGCGGATCTTCGCTTCGAAGAATTCCACGTCCGCCGGCTTGAGGTCGGCGGCCAAGGCGGCGGTCAGGGTGAGACCGAGCCAAGTCAGGATGCGGAGGGGTGAGGCCAAAAGGGGGTGGGGTGCCTTGGTTATCGCCTCCGGAGGAAGGCATGCAAAGGCCTAATTAGGACACCGCTACGGTCGCGAGGTTGCGGGGTCATTTTCAGGTGGCTGTGGTAGGGCGGGCTCTCCGAGCCCGCCGCTCAGCGGCGAGTGACTGTTGGTGCCTGTCTGCGTGGGCGAACGGACGGCTCGGAGAGCCGTCCCTACCTCAGAGTCGCAGCAAACTTCCCGGTTTCCGGTCTCCCCTTGAGTGCGTCTTTCCCAACCGCCAACCGCTATCCGCTAACCGCTCACTCCAATACCTGAATATGATTGATGCTGGTGAACTGACGGTGGTCGGTGAACTGGCGGATCAGCTTCTTCTGGGCGTCGACCTCGAAGATCTGGGCGGTGGCGCCAAGGTGGCCATGTCCGAGCCAGTTCATGACGAGGGTATTGCCGTTGGCGAGGCGCTCGACCGAGCTCGCCAGGTAGAGGGGGTTATCGGTGACTTCGTCGCGGCCGATATTCCAGACGACCTGTCCGGACTTGTCGTATTCCACGACGCCGTCGCCTTCGCCGAGGGCGACGAGCCAGTTGCCATTGGTAAGTTCGCGGACGTCATGGATGTCGCCGTTGACCGGCTGCTTGCGCAGCAGCTTGCCATCGGCGGAGAGTTCGAGGACCGAGCGGTCGCCCTTGGCGCTCACGAGGTAGCGCCCGTCGGCCGTCTTGCGACATCCGCGCATCTGTTCGTGGGTCTTGATGGTCGGCGTCAGCGGCACCTTGATCTCCTTGGCGATCTTGCCGTCGCGGCCGATCTCGAGGAGGCGGCCCGGGCCGCATTCGACCACGAGGACGCGTCCGTCGGCCAGCGGCTGACAGCCTTGGATCTCGGTCTTGGCGTCGGCGACGTATTCCCACGCCACGGACTGGTCGGGCTTCACTTCCTTGGCGCCTTTCACATGACTGAAGAGCACGTCACCGTTGGGCAGCAGCCAGGAGTCCTGCGGCTTCTCAGCGGGCGTGGACCACTCGACGCGTCCGTCGGCGGCGACGATGGCGACCTTGTTGCCGACGTAATCGCTGACGAGCAGACGGAGGCCGAAAGGCTTGGGCTCGAGGCTCGTCTGCGGGCCTTGGGCCCGGTCGCCCAGGGCGTTACGGTTGTTCTTCATCACCGGGGGCATCGGGGCTTCCCAGCCGGTGGGGGCGTTGACGCTGATGACCTTGCGGAAGGTCACGTCGCCGAGGCGAAGGTTGTCGGCGATGACGCCGTTCTTCGAATGGCGCCAGCAGTGGATGGCTTCGCCGTCGCTCTTGATGTGGTTTCCGATGACTTCGTAACCGTCCAGGTTGAAGTTCGGCTCGATGGCGGTGAGCTTGGTTTCGAAATAGTTGTAATTGCAGCGGACATTGCGGAGCTGGCCGCGGAAAGACGGATGGCCGAGCAGGGTGCCGCTGCCCTTCGGATTGAGCGTGCGGGTGAACTGCACCGTGATGTTCTCGGCGTCGAACGATTCGCCCGGGCCGACCTTGCCGCCGGGGAGGAACTTACCCGTGTGTTCGCCGTACATCATCACCGCGCGCATGGTGTCGGTCATCGTGATGCCCTCCACGAGCACGTTACGGACGCGGCCATGGATGAGCACGCAGGCGTTGATGTTCTTCACCAGCCCGCTGGGTTGGTCGTTATGGGAGGCATTGAGGTCGATGGTGCCCTTACCCGTGATACGGACGCCGGAGATGGTCTCCGCCTGGCGGCCGTGGCCGATGCGGATGCCGTAGGCCTCCGGGGCATCGTAGGACACGAACCAAACGCTGCGGGCGCCGTGGCCGGTCTTGTTCGCGAAGCGAATCTTCACGCCGTGGCTGAGTTCCTGCCAGTCGCCCGATATCGGGATGCCCTTGTGGGGCGTTTCGAAGAGTTTGCCGTCGCCCCAGGCGATGGTGTCAGGGGCGCCGTTCTTGCCGCCGGTGACGATGACCGTGTAGACCGTGCTGCCGAAGAGCTCGGAGCCATCGACCTTGCCCTTCTTCAGGTCGTAGGCGCCGCCGATCTCGAGGTCATCGATCTTCTTGCCCGAATCCTGGTCGGTCGTGATCTCGCCGACGCCTTCTTTGTGGCAGACGTTATCGGCCAGCTTGAGCGTGGCGCCGGCCATGAGCTCGATCTCGACTGACTTGTCGACGTACAGGATTGAGCGGTTCTTCTTGAGGCCGTGCTGGTGCAGGCCCGGCAGAAAGGTGAGCTTATCGCCCGGGGCGGCCGCATCCATCACGGCCTGCGGGTCGTCGCCCGGCTTGATCTTATGTTCGGCCGCGAAGAGGGAGGATGCGAGAAGTAGTAGGAAGATGCGCATTTAGGGCTAGAGATAGGGCTGGGGCTAGGGCTAGCAAGACCCATGGATTACCGTCGCCGATAATGGATAATCTTTGAGCGGAAAATGACACCTGCACTCTTCCTGACCTCAGGCCCTCGGGCCCTCCGGTCCTCGTTACTTAGCCACCACCCAGACGTTGCGGTAGACGACGGGGTTACCGTGGCCTTGCAGGTAGAAGGGGCCGGGGGCGGGAACTTCGGTCTTGAACGCGCCGCCAGGGGTGGCGCCCTTGAGCTCGAGGTTGTCGTGGACGGTCACGCCGTTGTGGACGACCGTGACGACCGCGTTGGCGGTCTTCTTGCCGTCAGCATCAAACTTTGCGGCGGTGAACTCGACGTCGTAGGTCTGCCACTGCAGGGGCGGGAAGCACATGTTCACCTTGGGGGCGGCGTTCTTGTAGATGCCGCCGCACTCGTTATCGAGGCCCTTGAGGCCGAAGCTGTCGAGGACCTGGACTTCGTAGCGGTGCTGCAGGTAGAGGCCGCTGTTGGCGCGGCCCTGGCCACGGCCGAGCGGCTTGAACGGCAGGAAGAATTCGAGGTGCAGCTTGAAATCGGTGAAGGCCTGCTTGGTCTTCGTGTTGGCTTCGAGGAAGCCGCGGGGGTCGATCTTGCCGTCCACGAAGGCGTCGGCGCTCTTCCCGTCGAAGAGAATCACGGCGTCCTTGGGGGCGCGCAGGCCTTCGGTCGGGCTGTGTCGGATGGTGCGCTTTAAAGTGAGTCCGCTATTCTTGGTGATCAGGACGCCGTCGGTGAGCGTGGCCGAATCGATGCTGTCCTGGAAAGTGACCGTCGTGACTTCGCGCTTGCCTTCGACTTCGATCTTCGGGGTGCCGTCCCAACCGGCGCCGGGCAGGCCGCCCTTGAAGAGCACGAGGCGGTATTCGCCCTTACCGAGCGAGATGACGTTGGCGCCCATCTTGGCGTTGGCGAATTCGCCCTGGAGGAGAGGATTCTCGCCGGCTTCGGTGGCTTCCTTCTCGGTCAGGTAGACCGGCGGCTCCGGCGGCTTCGGGGCGGCGGGAGTCTTGGCTTTCGGCGCGTCGGCGGCGAAAAGAGTGGTCGCTAGCAGGAGGGCGATGAGACGCATGGGGATGCGTTCATTTCTTACCCTTGGGGTCAAGGTTGGCGAGTAGTTCTTCGGGGGTGACTTTGGATTGGACGCCGTTGACGGGAACGGCGGCTTTGGCGGTCCAGAGAATGGCGTTTAAGACTACTTTTCGTTGGTCGTCATTGCCCCAGTTCTTGTGGTTGTGTCCGCCGGTGAAGCCGAAGCCGCGGCCACCGTCGGCCCGTTCGGTCGCCCACGATACGTGCTGAGGAAGGCGGTCCGCCACTTCTTTGCGCACGTGGGCATTACCGGAGCGCATGCCGTCAGGAAGCTTTAGGCTGACCGGAGGAATCGCGCTCAGGATCGGGGCGACGGATTTCATGCCGTCCTTGAAGCGCATGTGGAAATACCATTCGTCGTGCGTGGTGAAGGGGCTGACGCCGTTGGCAATCGGATGGACGGGTAGCTTGGTGAAGTCGGCCTGCCAGTGCGGGTTGACGGACCAGAACGGTTCACAGTAGCCGCCCATCCATTCGAGGAATTCCGCGCCGCCTTTGTCTTTCAGGACTTCGGTCGCCCAGTGGAGGGTGACGAAACCGCAGCCGCGCTTCATCTCTTTGGCGAGCTGGGAGAGGCGTTCTTTCTGGACGGCGGGGTGAAACGAGTAGCCGTCGGCGTAGATCAGAATGGTGTCAGCACGGGCGATGACGTCATCGGCTGGCCATTCGCCATTCAGGTGCGTCTTCACCTCGATCAGGTCGCTGGCGCCTTCGCGCAAGCACTTCGCCAAGAGTAGGACGCCGGCGTTGTGCTCATGCGCACCGGGACCGTGGCTCGATTTACCAGCGATCATGACGACAAACTTCTTGTCGGCGGCCAGCACCGGGAGCTGCAGGGCCAGCAGGATCAGGAGGAGGCGGGCGAGGATTTTCATCGGGTACGATTACTTAGGTTCGCTGGTCTGGCGGAGGTACAGGAAGAGGCTACGGACATCCGGTTCTTCGAGTCCGTTGAGCAGGCCTTCGGGCATGAGCGAGTTCGGGCTGAGGACGCGGGTCTTGATCTGGTCCTTGGCGATGACCACGGGGGCCGGGGCGCCCGGGACCTTCAAGGTCAGGGTGGACTCGTTCTCGGCGCTGACGATGCCGGCCTGGAGGGAGCCGTCCTTCAAGGTGACGTAGACGAGCTGGTAGTCCTTTCCGATCACGGCGTTCGGATCGATGATGTTCTGCAGCAGGTATTCGAGGTCGGTGTAGCCGCCGGTCAGGTGCGGTCCGATCTCCCCGCCGGTGCCGAAGAGCTGGTGGCAGGCTCCGCAGGAGGCGCGGAAGAGCTCGCGGCCGCGTTTGACGTCGGCGCGCAGGATGGCGTCCGTACCGAGGAACTTCTTGTAGTTCGCGATAGCCTTGGCCTTGGCTGCGGAGCTGGCGTTGACGGTACCCCAGTTCTTTTCGAGCCAGGCGTTCATCTTCGCGTCGTTGAAGCCGCGGATCTTGCTGGCCAGCGGGGCGCTCAGGACGTCCTTCTTGAATTTACCGGCGTCGATGGCAGCGAGGAGGGCTCGGGAACTGTTGGCGCGGCCGGCGAGCGTGTTCAGGGCAAGAGGGCGGACGCCTTTGTCCTCGTCGACGATGAATTGGATCAGGAGCGGGGCGATGCGGGGGTCGTCGAACTGTCCGAGGGCGACGATCGCCGGGCCACGCAGGACGCCGGCCTGGGCGAGATCGAGGATGGCCGGGAGTGATTCCAAGTCGCGGATCTGAGCCAGGTTGGCGAGGACGCGGGAGCGTTCAGGCACGGGCGCCTTGGGGTTGAGGAGCGTGGCGCGCAGTTGATCCAAGGCCGAGGCGTTGCCGAAGGTGACGGCGATCTGGCGGGCGCTGCTGCGGACCTCGTTGGAGGGATGCTTGGCAAGTTCGGCGTAGACCTTGGGCCAGGTTGCGGGCTCCTTGAGACGGACTTGTCCGACGAGGCCGTCCTTGATGCCGTTGAGCAGGGTGGCGCGGAGTTTATCGTCCGCGGCGAGCAAGGCCTGGCTGAGGACTTCGAGCTGTTCACCCCTTGAGCCCGGTTCGACCGCCGCGTTGGCGAGACGTCGCGCGGTGAAGTTGGCCAGCTTGGCGAAGGGGGTCTTCTGGGCGAGGGCGAGTCCGCGTGCCGGATCGGCGGCGACAGCGGGCTCGAGGGCATACCAGATCAGGAACGGGATGTTCTGATCAGCCACGTCCTCGGCCTTCTCGGCGAGGGGCTCGAGCCAGCTCCAGCGGTCGGCCACCGGCAGGCGCTGGGCGGCGGAGGCGATACGACGTCGCACGACGGGGGAAGGGTCTTGCTGGCTGAGCTGGACGATGCGCTCGAAGAGGGCCGACGAAGGCTTGCCGGCTTCGGTGGCGCAGGTGATGGCCCAACCGCGGACGGCGGCGCTCGTGGCCTCCAGCGTGCGGAGGAGGGTGGCTTCGGTGAGGGCGCCCTGGGCGTGTAGCGTCCAGAGGGCGCGCAGCTGACGGGTATCGTCGGCGTTCTCGAAGATGACCTTCTCGAGCGCGGCGGTGGTGGCCGCGTTGGCACCACGCTCCTGGAGGAGGCGACGGGCGTGACGGACATACCAATCGTTGGCGTTGAGGTGATGGGCGACCAGCTCAGCGTCGGTGAGCTTCGCGAGGTCGACCTTCACGGGCTTCACGGTATCGGTGACGATCTTATACATGCGGCCGTTGGAGCGGTCGGAGAATTCCTTCTGCTGGTGGCAGGGGACCTTGTCGTACCAGTCATTGATGAAGACGCCGCCGTCGGGGCCATACTGGGGAGAGAGGCCGCGGAACCAGCGGTCGGAGCTCACGCCGAAATCGACCTTCTTCTCGCTGCGGTAACCGCTGCCGGTCGGGATCATCGTCTCGCAGCGCAGCTTGTTCATGTGAATGTCGTGGAAGAAGAACTGGTCGCGCCATTCGGCCGGAAAGGCGCCGCCGAGGTAGACCATCGCACCGGCATAGGCGGCCTTTTCATAACGACCCCAGGCGATGGTCTTGATGTCTTCGTAGGTGTGGACGTCCGGGTGCGTGCCGGCCTGGCGCTGGTAGCGGGCGCCCTGGATGGCGTGCCACATGTGCGGGATGACGCAGGCTTCGAAGAAGGCTTCACCGTGGTCGTTCCAGTCGACGCCCCACTGGTTGCTGCCGCCTTCGCTCCAGCGTTCAAAGACCTTGCGGGTCGGATGGAAACGCCAGATGGCGGCTTCGACGAGGGTGCGCTCGCTGTCCGGGGCGCCGGGCTTGCCCACCAGGGAGCGGTTGAAGATGCCGTGCGTGCCGTAGAGCCAGCCGTCGGGGCCCCAGATGAAGTCGTTCAGGGTCTCGTGCGTGTCGTTACTCGCCCAGCCATCGAGCATGACCTGTGGTTCGCCGGCAGGCTTGGGCTCGTCGCCATCCTTGATCGGGATGAAGAGCAGGTTGGGTGGAGAACCGAGCCAGACGCCGCCGAAGCCCACGGCGATGCCGCTGGAGAAGGTGGCCTTGTCCCAGAAGACCGTCTGCTTATCGAAGGTGCCATTGCCCTTGGTGTCCTCGAGCACCAGGATGCGGTCCTTGGGTTCACCGGGGCTGGCCGGGTAATTGGTGCATTCGACGATCCAGAGGCGTCCGCGGTCATCGATCGTGTAAGCGATGGGCTGGACGACCTTGGGCTCGCCGACAACCAGCTCGACGCGGAAGCCCGCGGGGACCTTGAGGGCCGCGGCGGTACCAGCCGGAGAGAGAGCCGGCTCGCTGGCGGTAGGACGATTCTTGTCGTTGAGCGGCTCGTAGGCCGCGTGGACTAGGGACGCGCAAAGCGCGAGTGCGAGAAGGTGACGCATGAAGACAATGGTCCCGCCGCGCATCGCCTGCGCCACCCTTAATGCTGGCAACGAAACGACCTGTGTCGTTTCGGTCACATTGATATTATTAATGAGCGAAGATGAGGGAGGTCAGATGGAGGACTGAATGGAGGACTGCGTTGAGGACTGAGTGGAGGGCTGAGTGGATGACTGCGTCGATGGCAGAGGACTGAATCGATGACAGAATCGAAACCCCGCCACCTGTCACCTGAAACGATTTACCCTCTCAAGGGGAGACCGGAACCGGATAGTATGCTGCGGTCATGATTCATTCTCAGGTCCCAGGTCCCGGCCCTCTGGTCGCAGGTTCAGGTGTTCAGCATCAGGTACAGGTTCAGGCCCATACCCGCACCCTAACCTTATGCCCAGCACCTGATGCCCGATCAGCTGAGACCGGAGACCCGAAGTTGGTGTTCCCCGCCACCCGCCACCCGGAACGATGCATCTCCCTATACTCAATACTCCATACTCAATACTCTCGTGCCTTCCGATCAACCGAGCCTCTGAGCCTCCGGGCCTCTCACGTGCGCCCCTTGTCCCCGTGTCACCGTGCCCACGTGTCCCCGCGCGTCACGCGATGATATCGCGTACGACGCGGCCATGCACATCCGTGAGCCGGAACTGGCGGCCTTGGAAGCGATAGGTGAGGCGTTCGTGGTTGATGCCGAGGCAATGCAGGATGGTGGCCTGGAGGTCGTGGATGTGCACGGGGTTCTCCTGCGTATTGAAACCGAAGTCATCAGACGTGCCGTAGGTCATGCCGGGTTTGATGCCGCCGCCGGCCATCCAGAGGGAGAAGACCTTGCCGTGGTGGTCGCGTCCGTATTTCTCGCGATTCGCGCCGCCTTGGGCGTAGGGGGTGCGGCCGAACTCTCCGCCCCAGATGACGAGCGTGTCGTCGAGCATGCCGCGTTGCTTGAGGTCCTTGACGAGGGCGGCCGCGGGCTGGTCGACATCGCGGGCCATCTTGGGCAGCTGGTCATGCAGGCCGCCGTGGTGGTCCCAGTCGCGGTGGTAGAGCTGGATGAAGCGCACACCTTTCTCGGCGAGCCGTCGGGCAAGCAGGGCATTGCGGGCGAATGAGCCGGGCGTGGAGACGTCAGGCCCATAGCTTTCCATGACCGTTTGGCTCTCGCCCGTAAGGTCCATCAGGTCAGGCACGCTGGCCTGCATCCGGTAGGCCATCTCGGCCTGGCTGATACGGGCGGAGATCTCCGGGTCGCCGGCGGTGGCGAGGTTGAGACGGTTCAAGGCGTTAGCGCCTTCCAGCAGGGTCTTGCGCTGCTCCCGGCTCAGTCCTTCAGGGTCGCGGAGGTAGAGCACCGGCTCGCCGGCGCTGCGGAACTGCACGCCTTGATGGGCGCTCGGCAGGAAGCCGCTGCCCCAGAGGCGGGCGAGCAGGCCTTGGCCGGAGCGGTCCTTGTTGGTCGAGACGAGCACGACGAACGAAGGCAGGTTGTCGTTCATGCGGCCGAGGCCGTAGTCGGTCCACGCGCCCATGCTCGGTCGGCCAGGCAGCTGGCTGCCGGTCTGGAAGAACGTGATCGCCGGGTCGTGGTTGATGGCCTCGGTGTGCACCGAGCGGAGCACGCAGATCTCGTCCGCGATGCCGCCGATGTGCGGGAGGAGTTCGCTGACCTCGGTGCCGCACTTACCGTGACGGGTGAACTTGAATCGGCTCGGCTGGCAGGCGAGGCGCGCCTGCGAGGCCACCATGCCGGTGATGCGCTGGCCGCGGCGGATGGAATCAGGCAGGTCCTTGTCGAACTGACGATCAAGCTCCGGCTTGGGATCCAGCAGGTCGAGGTGCGAAGGGCCGCCGGACTGGAAGAGGCAGATGACGCGCTTGGCCTTGGGGGCGAAGTGGGGCAGGCCGGGCAGGCCGTTGATATGCGGGCCGCCGGCGGTGCTGGTCGAAGCACAGCCGCCGAGCAGATGGGCGAGGGCGCCGGCGCCGAGGCCCAGTCCGGTCTTCTCCAGGAATTCGCGCCGCGAATGCATGTTCTCGTATTGGTGGCAGGACATGGCGGTCAGTTCTTGGTGATGGTCTCGTCCAGCGTCAGGATGAGGTTCGCGACGCCCGCGGCGGCGGCGAGTTCGCCGGCGGGCAGTTTCGGATCGGCGACGGAGGCGCCGACCTTGATGAGCTTGGCCGCATCGTCGGGTCGGGCGGCGTAATCGGCGCGCAGCTGGGCGAAGGTACGCTTCAGGACTTCGGTCTCGGCCGGTAGCGGAGCGCGGCCGGTCGCGAGACGGAAGGCGAAGGCGGCGCGGGAAGCGTCATCGGGGCCTCCTTCCTTGAGCATGCGTTCCCCGAGCTTACGGGAAGACTCGAGGTAACCGGTCTCATTCCAGAGGACCAAGGCTTGCAGCGGCGTGTTGGTGCGCGAACGACGGGCGCTGCAGAACTCTCGGTCCGGCGAATCAAAGGTCAGCATCGCGGGGTGGGGCACGGTGCGCTTCCAGAACGTATACAGGCTGCGGCGGTAGAGCTCGTCGCCCTTGCCGAGGTCCCAGGTCGTGCTCGGATAGGGGGCATCGACGACGATACCTTTATAGAGGCTTTCGGGTTGGTAAGGCCTCACGCTTGGTCCGCCGAGCTTCTCGGCGAGCAGTCCCGAGACGGCGAGCGCTTGATCGCGGATTTGCTCCGAAGTCAGGCGCACCCGCGGGCCGCGGGCGAGCAGGCGGTTCTCCGGGTCGCGGGCATACAGTTCGGGCGAGGCGTCGCTGGTCTGGCGGTAGGTCGAGGAGGTGACCACCTTGAGGAAGAAGTCCTTCACGTCCCAGCCGCGGTCGACGAAATCGCGCGCTAACGTATCGAGCACCTCAGGATGGCTCGGCCATTCGCCTTGGGTCCCGAAGTCCTCGACAGTTTTCACCAGGCCGACACCGAAGAGCTGGGCCCAGAAACGATTCACCACCACGCGGGCGGTGAGCGGGTGCTGGGGCTGCAGGAACCAACGCGCCAGGCCGAGGCGGTTCTTCGGGGCGTCGGCGGGCCAAGGGGCGATCAGCTGTTCGGGGACGCCGGCGTCGACCTTCTCACCGAGGGCGTCGTATGAGCCGCGATTCAGCACGTAGGCCTGACGAGGGGTCGGCATCTCTTCCATCACCATCGTCGTGGGCAGGGTGCGGACGAACGCGAGGCGCTCGGTCCAGAGGGTGTCGCGTTCGGTCTGCAGGGCCTGGAGGCCTCCTGTGTGACGTCGGGCGATGTCACGATCGGCCGCGACCCTCTGTTCGGCGGTGAGCTTGTCGGCCGACTGTAGCCAATAGGCGTGGCGGATTTGTGCGGGTTTGAGGACGGAGGGATAAGTGCGGAAGCCGCTGACCTCGCCGTCGAAGGGCTTGGCCTTGCCGTCGGCGCCGAGGAGCCAGTCGCGCTTGGCGGGGGCGCCGGACACGCCGTCATGGCGGATCTGCGTCGGGACTTCTTCTCCGTCCACGAAGAGAGCAATCGTCGAAGCATTCTCCGAGCCCCGGATGTGCACGGAGACCTGATGCCAAGCGCCGGGGCGGATCTTCGCACCGACTGTGCGGACGATCGTCGCGTAAGCCGGGTAACGTTGGCTCGCGGCCCACTCGAGTTCCTCGCCGACGAGGCGGAGTTCCCGACCATTGCCGTAGCCCACGCCAGCGACATTGCCGGAGCGGTCCAAGGCGCTGATGATCGGGGCGTCGGGTGAGGCTGTCTTCGCCTTGAACCAGACCGAGATGGTGGTGCCGCGCTTGGGGTCCACGTCGGCGTCCTTGGCGAGTAGGCGGGCGTCGGTCGGCTTGGCCGGTTTCGGCGTCTTCGGCGAAAGCTTCGCATCCTCGGCGGTCAGCCGCGCGCGCAGGTCGACGGGGACTGGGACGGACTCCGGCCAGGCGCGTAGGGCGATGTCGATGGCCTTCAGCCGATCATCCATCTCGCGGCGGCGCTGGATCTGCTCAGGGGTCGGCGTGACGAGCAGGGGCACCGCGTTGGCGATGCGGCCGTCTTCGCCGTATTCGTGCACGTTGTTGAAGAACGCGAACATCTGGTAGTAGTCCTTCTGCGTGATCGGGTCGTATTTGTGATCGTGGCAGCGGGCGCATTCGGTCGTCAGGCCGAGCAGGGCGGTGCTCGTCGTACGGACGCGGTCGGCGACGTATTCGACGCGATACTCCTCGTCGATAATCCCGCCTTCGGAGTTGATGACGTGATTACGGTTGAAGGCCGTGGCCAGCCTCTGTGCGTCCGTCGGATTCGGCAGCAGGTCGCCGGCGAGCTGTTCGGTGATGAACTGGCTGAAGGGGGCGTTATGGTTGAAGGACTCGATGACCCAGTCGCGCCAGCGCCACATCGAGCGGGCTGAGTCGTTGTTGAAGCCGTGGGTGTCGGCATAGCGAGCGACGTCGAGCCAGTCCTGGGCGAGCCGTTCGCCGAAGCGGGGGGAGCCCAGCAGACGCTGGGCGGCCGTCATATAGGCGAGGTCTCCGCGCTGACCGACATCTGCCTCGAAGGCCGCGATCTCCGCAGGCGTGGGTGGCAGGCCGGTCAGGTCAAAGGAGGCGCGGCGCAACCAGGCGGAAGGCTTGGCCTCAGGCGAGGGCTGGAGTTTCTCGGCCTCGAGCTTCGCGAGGACGAAGCGATCGAAGGGCTCACGGGACCAGGCGGTATCGCTGAGCTTCGGCGCGGGTGATTTTTCAGGGGGCACGAAGGCCCAGTGTTTCTCGTAGGCTGCTCCTTGGGCGATCCAGCGGCGGACGAGTTCGATCTGCGCCGGCGTGACCTTGCGATTGGATTCCGGCGGCGGCATCTGCTCGTCGGCGTCGTGTGAGAGCAGGCGTTTCAGCATCTCGCTCTGCTCCGGCTTGCCTGGGACGACCGCGATGACACCGTCGTGGGCCTTGATCGCCTCATCGCGCACGTCGAGCCGCAGGCCAGCCTCGCGATGCTTCGGGTCCTGGCCGTGGCAGTAGAAGCAGTTCTCCGAGAGGATCGGGCGGATGTCGCGGTTGAAGCGGATATCCTCGGCGGAGAGGGCCGAGAGTAGAAGGAGCAGGAAGAAGAGCGAGCGAAGCATGGGGCAGGGCTGGGGCGAACTAGAGTATGGAGTATCGAGTATGGAGTATGGGGTATCTAGTGCCGGGCTGTTCAGGGTGTTTCATTCTTAGGTTCTGAATTCATTCTACCG
>Ga0255083_1000306_pt1 | contig 12770 bp, 11 predicted proteins | sample Colum_Colum_RepC_FD_188460 | JGI IMG/M metagenome (GOLD analysis project Ga0255083, IMG submission 188460) | Freshwater microbial communities from Columbia River, Oregon, United States - Colum_Colum_RepC_8h | ecosystem: Environmental > Aquatic > Freshwater > River | place: USA: Oregon...
GAACTTGCTGTACAAGGTGCTGTCCGCATCGTGTCAATCGCAGCGGGCGTGACTGTTCGGCAATTGCAAGAGGCAGCTGGGTCGAGCGTCGCAGTCATCCGCGCGATGCCAAACACACCCGCTCTGGTGGGTCAAGGTGCAACATCTATCTGTGCGGCGGATGGCATCGATGCCGCTGATGTCGAATGGGCACGGCGCACGCTCGGGGCGGTAGGTCTTGTGGTGCACATCACGGAGGACCAGATGGATGTGGCGACGGCGGTTGCCGGTTCGGGTCCCGGATATCTCTTCTTGTTCGCTGAGGCACTTCTCGATGCTTCGCTAGAGCAGGGTCTGCCACGAGATGTGGCTGAACCTTTAATTCGTCAGCTGTTCAAAGGGTCAGGGGAGCTTTTGGCTTCGTCGCCAGACGATGCAGCGACGTTGAAAGACAAGGTGACGTCACCCAACGGCGTCACGTTTGCTGGGTTACAGGTGTTCGAGTCCAAAGGATTTCGAGACACTGTGCGGGCGGTGGTGCGCCGTGCGGCCGAGCGCAACCGTGAGATGGGGCAGTAATCAGTTGTCCACGTCACGTGAACGTGCGCACAATCCCGAAGTCTTTTCACGATTGGCGGGACGATTTAGTGCGAAATTCCCTCAAGTGGTCATCGACCAGACCTCTTTGACACCAATTTTCTGTCGATGATTCGTCCAGAAAATTTCTCAGACGGATTGCCGTGACGCTTTTCATAACCGGCGCAATGTGCATAGAGTACGGGTCACTAGGTCACCGTTCAGGTTCGCTTGAACGGGAGTCGCGCCCCTCGGGGCCGCGCCGACGGGCCGGTGCCATCGGGGGGTTGGCACCGGCCCCAGTCGTTTCTGGGCACAAGTAACCTCGCGAAGACTCCTCTATTCATCAAACATCTTTCGTCAATCAAGAACAATGAATCATTCACACATCGCACTTCTCACTGATTACGGAACAAACGATGAATTTGTCGGAGTGTTGAAGTCCGTCATCATCGACATGTCACCACAAGCTCATATCACCGACATCTCACATGGCGTCGCACCATTTGATGTGCGTGGCGGCTCGCTGATGCTTGCGCGAGCTGTTCAGTATGTGCCAAAAGGAATCATCGTCGCTGTCGTAGATCCGGGTGTCGGAACTTCGCGTCGAGCAATAGCAATCGAAGTTGCGGGCGGCGACGGAGTATTGCTCGGGCCTGATAACGGGCTTCTCGCACCCGCAGTCGCGATGGCCGGAGGAGCTGAGCGGGCCTTCGAGCTTTCAAACACCTCGCTGCATCTCGAGGCACCTGGGGCGACGTTTGCCGGACGGGACATCTTCGCTCCGGTTGCCGCACATCTCGTCAATGGTGGTCGCATCGAGGACGTTGGCACACAACTCGATGTCGACACACTCATGCCCGGCATTGTTCCGCTGCCGAGTGAAGTGAGCGACGACTCATTTGGTGCCGGTGTGAAGTGTGAGGTGACGTGGGTTGACACTTTTGGCAATTGTCAATTGAATGTCGGTGCAGACGACGTTGCTCACATGCCAAATGCGCTACGCGTGGTCCTTGGTGATGATGTTCGACGCGCTGGAATTGTGCGCACGTATGCCGACATCCCCACTGGTGCACTTGGTTTGGTCATTGATTCATACGGAATGCTGGCGCTGTCGATGGATAGAGCGTCTGCAGCCCAAGCTCTCGATCTGGGTGTCACTGACGAGGTCAAGCTTTTTCCGTACGGCGACGAGCCCGACCCGACCCTGACGACGCGAGTCGGCATTCGCAAGTAGCTGCCCACAGAAGTAGCCTCATCGCATGCGACCGGCGACCACATTGACAGTTGCCTTGTTGATCGGGGTCATCCTCGTCGCAGGCATCGTCAATCTGTTGATGTTCCGCTAGGCACACGAGCGGAGCACGCGGTGAATCTCGGGAGCCTCATCGACGGTCACCCAGACGACGCGATCTCGCTCATCTCGCGCGGACGTCCCACCACCTACGGAGCTTTGCGTGCGCAAGTCGCTGCCATGCGTGGAGCACTACGTGACAGCGGAGTAACCCCCGGTGACAGAGTTGCTCTCTTGTGCGGCAACAGTCGCTACTTCGTAGTCTCGTATCTTGCAACGATCGGACTCGGTGCCATCGCCGTTCCGTTGAACCCGACATCGCCAGCACCCGAGTTGGAGAGTGAGCTTGCCGTCGTAGACCCGAAGGCGGCAGTAATCGAGCCTGCTGCTGAATCGGCATGGAACGGAGTCGACAAATCGAAGATGCGCTCGCTGACCCTCGTCGTGACCACCGATGGCAGCTCGATTGCCGGAGGAAGCAACATCGACGCGCTGCTCAACCACCCTCCAGTTGACATCGTCGATGTCAGCCCCAACACACCGGCGGTGTACATGTTCACCAGTGGAACCGCGGGCGCACCGAAGGCAGCAGTGCTGACTCACTGCAATCTTGCAACGAACATCGAACAAGTAGACGAGGTCGAGTCCATCACCAAATCCGACGTCTTCTACGGCGTACTGCCGCTATTTCACATCTTTGGTTTGAATGTCGTCGTCGGTTGTGCTTTGTCAATGGGTGCCTGTGTTGTGTTAGTGCAACGCTTTGACCCCGCGACAGCGGTGGAGACCATCGCTGAACGCGGCGTGACAGTCGTACCTGGTGCACCGAGCATGTGGGCTGCATTTGCGCAGATGCCAGAGCTATCTGCAGATGCTTTTGGTGGTGTGCGCATGGCATTATCAGGTGCAGCAAAATTGCCTGAAGCAATTGCGGACCATTTGAATCGACGTTTTGGGCTGAAGGTGTATGAGGGATACGGCCTCACAGAAGCATCACCTGTCGTCACAACATCGGTTGGTGACGAATGGGTTCCGGGAAGCATCGGGAAACCACTTCCGGGTGTCAATGTGCGACTCGTCGATGAAAGTGGCGAGGATGTGTTGGTCGGCGACACCGGTGAAGTGTGGGTGAGCGGCCTCAATGTGTTCTCCGGCTACCTGAATGACCCACAAGCGACAAGCCGTGCGCTCACAACAGACGGATGGCTACGCACAGGCGACATCGGAGTTGTCGATGAGGACGGCCGCTTGTTCCTGGTGGACCGTGCCAAGGATCTCATCATCGTGTCCGGGTTCAACGTGTATCCGGCCGAGGTCGAATCTGTCATTGCACAACATCCACACGTGAAGGAAGTAGTTGTAGTTGGCACTCTGCATCCACATACCGGCGAGACCGTGCGCGCATACGTGGTGACACGCGACGGTGTACACCTCGACGAAGATGCCCTTGTTGATTTCTGCCGGTCCCGACTTGCGCGATACAAATGCCCGTCAAAGGTTTTGTTCGTCGACCAAATTCCGAAAAATGTCAGCGGAAAAGTGTTACGCCACTCGCTGAAGTGATGCCTCATCGATGAGGTCACGAACGATGGCACGTGATTGACGAGTTGCAACAGTTGAACCACTTGCCACGAGAAATCCGGCGAACAGCACACAGATTCCGACGAACAAGGTCGTGGCAAACGCCGTGTCTTCCCCCAATCGGCCAGCGAGCGAGCCGCTCGCGGACAGAACGACTGATCCCAGGGCGACCAACACATTGCCAAGTGCAAGGCGACCAGGTGCTGAAACGATGCGTCGTGCTGATGTGGTCATTGATGGTGAACGTCGACGAAGAACTTGAATCGCACTGTATGTAGCGCCAGCGAAAATCACAATTGCAGGAAGTGCGGAACCAACCGCTGCGAGGATGCGTGGAAGCGCGGGGAAGACATCAGCACCCTTCGGTAGTTCGTCGGATACAACAGGCGACATCGGAGTCATCATCACCACTCCGAGTGCAAATCCGCTGAACACGAGGAGAACTCGTGCCGTTGCATCGCCGATGCGTGTTCCTGCAAGCAGGTAGACAGTGCCGAGCGCGAGCCAGGGAACATTGATCACTGCGCCAAACGCAAAGAACATACGGAATGAGGCCGTGCTCCATCCTCGAGCTTCGGCCCACCACAAGGACAAAGCAGCCACTGCAAACAGACCCATCGCCACTGTCCACGCAAGGTCGTGGCGACGACGACGGCGTGCCCATCGATCCGCGGTGTTCAGCCCGAATGCAAGGGCGACGAGCGCGGAGGCGGCAGCCAGAGCCGTGTTCAACGTCACGGGGGAAACACTAGGGCTGAGCGGGCTGAGTTCGTGAAAAGTTGCACGAAGTAATAGCGTGGGGGACGCATGACCGACTTCCCCCGTCGTCGAATTCCTGAAGCCGCTGTCGCGCGCTTGCCCATGTATCTGCGCATCCTCACCGAGTTGTCTGCCGAGGGAACCCAGCAAGTGTCGAGTGACCAGCTAGCCCAACTTGCCGGAGTGAATGCCGCAAAAGTCCGCAAGGACCTTTCCTATCTCGGCAGTTACGGAACTCGCGGGGTCGGTTACGACATCGAGTACCTCACGTATCAGATTCAACGTGAGCTTGGTCTCAACCAGTCGTGGCCCGTCGTCATCGTCGGGGCCGGAAATCTTGGACAAGCACTCGCCAACTACGGCGGACTTGGCGGTCGTGGTTTCAATGTTGCCGGAGTCGTCGACGTCGATCCATCGAAGGTCGGTTCGGTCATCGGTGGAGTGCGCATCAGGCACATCGATGACTTGGCCAACATCGCTCAGTCGAAATCAGTGAGCATCGGAGTCATCGCGACGCCGGCAACGCATGCGCAGGAAGCCGCTGATCACTTGGTGCGTGCTGGCATCGGTTCAATTCTGAACTTCGCACCGGTGGTCATCTCGGTGCCTCGGCATGTGAGAGTGCGCAAAGTCGATTTGGCACTTGAGCTGCAAATCCTCAGTTACTACGAACAGATGCGTTCAAAGGGACTCCGTGCGGTCCCCGATGTGGCAGACGGACAGACGGCGTAGTCAGGATCGGCCATGAGTTTCGTCGTCTTCGGCATCAACCATCGGACTAGTCCGTTGTCGCTGCTTGAGAAGGTGGCTATCGCACCGGCGGATGTCGCAAAGACACTGCGCATCGTCCAGAACTTGGATGATATTCGCGAAGTGGTTTTGTTGTCGACGTGCAACCGCACTGAGGTGTATGCAAAAGTCGAACGCTTCCACGATGCTCACGGGGCAATTCGTAGCTTGTTCTGCGATCTTGGCGGTCTTGATGTGAACGACATTCAGCCGTTCCTGTATTACCAACACGATGAAGCTGCTGTTCGGCACTTGTTCAATGTCGCGGCTGGCCTCGACTCTGCTGTGCTTGGCGAACACGAGATTCTTGGTCAAGTCAAAAACGCATGGGATGAAGCGATGCGAGAAGGAACCGCACGCAGTGAGTTGAACCTCGTGTTCCGTCACGCGATAGAGACGGGGAAGCGAGCACGGACCGAGACTGAGATTGGTCGCTCAACTGCATCCGTGTCACAGGCCGGTGTTGAAATGGCGGTCGATGCGATTGGTTCATTGTCTGGTCGAACAGTGATGGTCGTGGGAGCAGGTGACATGGGCATCGGTGTCGCAGGTGCACTCGCGCGTCAAGGTGCCGACATCGTGGTCACCAACCGCACCGGAGAGCGCGCTGATGAGTTGGCCAACGCGGTCAATGCGCGCATTGCCCCCTTTGGTTCTTTCGAAGACGAACTATCCACGGTTGACATGGTCGTCACATGTACCGGAGCCGGCACAGTCATCTTGACGACCGACATGGTGCAAGCTGCACGTGTTGATCCGAGAAAGCCTTTGATGATTGTCGACATCGCGATGCCACGCGATGTCGAGTCATCGGTCGGAGATTTGCCCGGAGTCACTTTGAAGGACTTGTCGCACTTGCGTGACTGGGCTGACAAGGGACGTGAGTCTCGTGCGGCAGAAGCAGCACGAGTAGAGGCCATCGTTATTGATGAAGTCGAGCGTTACATCATCGACTCGTCTGCTCGTCAGATGGCTCCGCTCATCGCGCAGATCCGTGAATTGGCAGAATCCATTCGGGTGGGTGAATTGTCACGCTACGAAGCCAGGTTGGCTTCGTTGAGCGCCGAGCAGCGCGAGGTCGTCGAATCGTTGACATCGGGAATCCTCGCCAAGTTGTTGCACGAACCGACCGTCCAATTGAAGTCGGCATCTGGAAGCCCACAAGGGGCGCGACTCGCCGGTGCGCTGCGCGAGCTGTTCGACCTCGACTGATTGCCATACTTGTTCCATGACCAGTCGGTCCCGCGTCCTTCGCTTGGCGACGCGCTCCAGTCTCCAAGCACGCACTCAGGCACAGGTCATCGCCGATTCAATCCGGGAACACGACCCCGAAATCAACGTTGAACTTGTCTTCGTCGACACCACCGGTGACCAGCGCGCAGATGTTCCCTTGCATGCAATCGGTGGACAAGGTGTGTTCGTCAAAGAGGTACAAAACGCCGTTCTCGATGGTCGTGCAGATGCAGCAGTGCACTCTGCGAAGGATTTGCCATCAGAAAATGTCGCAGGTCTCACGATTGCAGCATTCACGGAACGTCGTTCGGCGCAAGATGCATTGGTCGGACGTTCGCTCGACGAACTCGCACTTGGTGCGACGGTGGCAACCGGATCGGTGCGACGTCGCGCACAGTTGTCCGTATTACGCCCAGATCTATCCTTCATGGAACTGCGCGGAAACATTCCGACAAGACTCGAGCGCGTTCCTGAAGACGGTGCGATTGTCATGGCGGTTGCTGCGCTTGAAGTACTTGGAATGACGAATCGAATCGCACAAGTTCTCGATGTCGAATTGTGTGTGCCGATGGTTGGCCAGGGTTGTGTCGCGGTCGAAGCTCGTACAGACGATGCATTCCTTCGTGAGGTGCTTGGTCGCCTCGATCATGCGGCGACCCGGCGTGCCGTAGAGGCCGAACGGGCATTTCTCGCAGAGCTCGGTGCAGGATGTTCACTTCCAGTGGCAGCACACCTCGATGTGCACGGAGTGTTTCACGCATTCATGGCTCGAGACGGAGAAGTGGTGCAATTGGCAGGCTCCATTGGTTCATCGGATGACCACAAAGTGGTTGGTGCCGGAATCGCCCACGAGTGTCGGCGACGCCTTCGCACACGGTGACATTGCATGACACGAAAGTTGTCCAACTGCACGGTGGTTGTCACTAGGGCGGCAGAGCAGAGTGCCGATCTCACAGCAGCTCTTGAGGCGCATGGTGTCGCCGTGGTCGAAATGCCACTCATTGCCATTGACGAACCAGAAGATGACGGGGCAGAACGAGACAGAACACTGCACAACTTCACAGAATTCGAATGGATCGTCGTCACGTCACCGAATGGTGCCGGCCGAGTTCGCCCGTTCTTTGATGCACATGGTGCAGCAGGCGACTTCTCAGAATTACCCAAAGTGGCAGCAGTAGGACTGGCGACCGAGCGAGCACTCGGTCATCCCGCTCAGTTGACCGCCGACCCCGCGCGAGCATCGGTGTTGATCGAAGAATTTCCGGAAGGTCGCGGTCATGTGTTGGTCGTGCAAGGTGAACGTGCCGGCAACGAGGTGGAAGTCGGATTGCGTGCGAAGGGATGGTCGGTGACTCGGGTCAATGCATATCGAACCGTAACGCTCGAGCCAACGTTCGAACAACGTGAAGATGTTCGAACGGCCGATGCGGTGGTGTTTGCATCTGGGAGTGCGGTACAAGCATGGTTTGATTCATTTGGTGTCGATACGCCACCGGTCGTCGCATCGATCGGACCGGTCACCACGCGCACAGCCAACGATCTGGGCATGCACGTGTCGACGACTGCGGAAGTTCAGACGGTCGTTGCCCTTGCTGATGCTGTCGTGTCAGCGCTCTTGGCTGACGAACAGACCTCCTGACCGAATCGCCCAGTCCGCCAATAGCCTTGGCTCCGATGTTTCCCGTGTCGCGTCCTCGGCGTTTGCGAACCACAGCAGCGCTTCGGGAACTCACCGCTGAATCCCGAGTGCATGTGTCTGATCTCGTCGCACCAATGTTCGTACGTGAGGGCATCAACTCTCCGCAACCGATCGTCTCATTACCGGGCGTCGTTCAGCACACCATTCCCAGCCTCATCGAGGAAGTTCGCGCACTTGTCTCGCTCGGAGTGAAGGGCGTCATTCTCTTTGGTGTTCCTTCGACGAAAGACGATGTCGGCTCTGGTGCGTTCGACCCGAATGGCATAGCTCAGAAGGCTCTCCGTACGCTTCGTGAAACGTTCCAAGACGACATCGCGATCATGTCTGATTTGTGTGTCGATGAATACACGTCACATGGGCACTGCGGGGTGCTCGACACTTCCGGCCGGGTCGACAACGACGCGACGCTCGACATCTACTGTCGTACCGCACTCGCACAAGCCACGGCGGGTGCTCATGTCGTTGCACCGAGCGGAATGATGGACGGACAGGTCGGGGCGATTCGTGCCGCGCTCGATGCCGCTGGATTTGTTGATGTCGCGATCATGGCGTACTCGGCGAAGTATGCGTCGGCCGAGTACGGACCGTTCCGTGATGCTGTCGATGTACGCATCGCTGGTGGGGGTGACCGAAAGGGTTACCAACAAGATTGGCGCAATGCACGCGAAGCTGTACGAGAGGTGCTTGAAGACATCGAGCAAGGTGCAGACATCGTCATGGTGAAGCCTGCACTTGCATATCTCGATGTCATTGCGGAAGTACGTCAGCTCACTCCGTTGCCACTGGCGGCGTATCACGTGAGCGGTGAGTACTCAATGTTGAAGGCCGCCGCCGCTAATGGTTGGATTGATCACGATGCGACGGCGCTCGAACATCTCGGCGCGATTAAGCGTGCCGGTGCTGACATCATCCTCACGTACCTCACTCGTTGGTATGCCGAGCACGTCTCATGAGTGGCTCCATCGGGTTCTGTGACCCGACCACGTGTGTCGCCGCCGGCTGCGACGCGGTCGTGTGTGTAGGAAAAGGGATTGCGTCGAACGAGCGCATCTTCAACCGCTCAGCGCAGGTGATTCCGGGTGGCGTGAACTCGTCGATCCGTGCCTTCAAAGCAGTCGGTGGAACGCCATACATCGTCTCTCGAGCCAACGGTGCGCATGTTTGGGACGTCGAGGGTCGAGAGCTGGTTGATCTCGTTCAAAGTTACGGGGCAGTCATTCTCGGTCATGCGCACCCGGCAATCGTCGCTGCGATTTCGGCCGCAGCAGTTGATGGCACGTCGTACGGAGCCCCGACCGCACGAGAGATGAAACTCGCAGAGGCAATCAGCGAGAGAGTGCCGTCATGCGAGATGGTGCGGTTCATGAACAGTGGCACCGAAGCCACGAGCACAGCGGTCCGACTCGCGCGTGGTTCCACTGGTCGCGACAAGATCGTCACATTCCATGGGAATTTCCATGGCGCGACCGATGCACTTCTTGCAGCGGGTGGAAGTGGTGTCGCCACGCTCGGTCTTCCAGGTACTGCAGGCGTGCCGAAAGAAGCAGTGGCGAACACATGGGTGTTGCCGTATAACGAAGTGCCGGCGCTCGAAAGCGATGTCGCCGCAGTCATCGTCGAGCCTGTCGCGGCAAATATGGGACTGGTCCCTCCCGCACCGGGATTCCTCGAAGGACTTCGCGCCGAATGCGACCGTGTAGGGGCACTCTTGGTGTTCGACGAAGTAATCACGGGCTTTCGACTAGGACTTGGTGGTGCACAAGCAAAAGTCGATGTGCGGCCAGACCTCACATGTTTCGGGAAAGTCATTGGCGGTGGACTTCCGATTGGTGCCGTCGGTGGTCGTCGCGACATCATGTCGAACTTGTCACCGATTGGTGCGGTGTTCCACGCCGGAACACTGGCCGGAAACCCCATCGCGACTGCAGCAGGACTCGCTGTACTGAATGAGTTGAATGCTGACTCGTACATGGAGTTGTCTGCGCGCGCACGACGACTGTCGGCAGTGCTCCGCGATGCGTGTGCCGCCGCACATGTTCCAGCTCAGTTTCCAGTATTCGGAACGCTCGTAGGTATGCACTTTGGTTCTGCTCTCAATGGACGAGCGCCATCGAACTTTGACGAGGCGAAGTCCACCGACGAGAGGCTCTTTGCTCGGGTGTTTCACGCAGCATTGTCACATGGGGTTGCTCTTGCCCCAGGTGCGTACGAGGCGTTGTTCGTGGGCCTTGCGCATACCGATGAAGTCATCGACAAAATTGGTGAGCGCATGATGACCGCACTCACATCTGCAGCGCGGTCATAATCGATGCGGTGAACACGAAAATCATTCGCCGAAATGTGGCTGCGGTACTCGGCATCGCAGGTTCGTTGGCAATCGTTGTTGCATCATTGGCGAGCAGCAGGGCGAGTGATATGTCGCTCACGGTTATCGACAACAAGGTGGATCTCATCGGGCGCGTTACTTCTGCAGTGGCAACTCAAGAGTGGTCCTCGGTAGGTGAAGTGACTACCGGCTTGATGACCGTGACGCTTTCGTCTGGTCGAGTCGTGAACATCGTGTCGGGAACACTCGTTGGTGCGAGCGGAGACGTAGGTAAATGTGATCCATCGTTCGTCACAGAGAAGTGCGTACTTCTTGCAGACATGCTCGGAGATGCAGTGGTGTGGTTTGTCTTCGTGAAGGCTGATGAGGTTGCCCCGGATTCGACTCTTGTACTGCCCGGCCTCGTCGACATGCGGGAGAACGGTGACTTCGGAGTGTTGCCGAATGGTTGGCAGGTCCCGCTCGCGACTCCGGTGAAGCGAACATGCGACTCCGCGCCGACCGTGTCACTGCGTGACTTCATCAATCGTTATGCGGGTGCGGGGTCATCGTCGGTTATGTCGCTCGAGACTCAGGCTGTTGTCGAAGTTGTCTGCGTTGCGAAATGACTTGATTTATCAGGCGTTTGGTGCGAGACGCACGATCGCTGCCGCAGCCTTGTAGGCCGCTTCTGCTGGACCGATCTCGTCGGGTCGCAGAAGGTTCGCCATGATACGTAACACCCATTCCATGAGGGTTCTACTTTGCATTCCCACGCGTGACAACTCGCGCATCAACGCAGGACGCCCAATCACTCGTGCGAATAGGCGGGCCACCTTGAAGTACTGGCCGTATTCGTCGTCGAGAAGAGTTGTGTACTGCTGAATGGCGCGTGGGTCCCCACTCACGAGTGCGTCATGGAGAACTTGTGCCGCCATACGCGCGGTTTCGTAGGCGTAGTCAATGCCCTCGCCGTTGAATGGGTTGACACTTCCTGCGGCGTCACCGATGACAATGTGAGTGCTACCGACTTTCGGGCCGACGCTGCCACCCATCGGAATTCGTCCACTTGTAGCGCGACATGTCGGCGCGTCGGGGGTAATTCCCCAGTCGTCGGCGACCATGTGTGCATACGCATCGAGAATCTGGGTCGTATTCACACTTTTGAAATCGCGGAAGGTCGAGAGCAGTCCGACTCCGATGTTGATGGTTCCGTCGCCAACGGGAAAGATCCATCCGTAGCCCGGCATCGATTTGCCGTTCTTGTCCTTCACATCGAGGGCCGACTCGATCCACGGCTCGGCATGACGGGGACTCTCCCAGTACGTGCGGATCGCAGTTCCGTATGGCCACTGTTTTGTGCGCGCGGTACCGAGCGCACGCCCGATGCGCGAATTAGCTCCGTCAGCGACAACTACGTACTTACTGCGAATCTCAAACGTCTGGTGCGAGAATTTGTCAGTCACGGTCGCACCACGCACAAAGCCAAGTTCGCTGATTGGTGCGTGTGCTTCGTGGCCTTGCAAAAGTCGTGCACCCGCCTGCTCCGCATTCTGCGCGACCATCATGTCGAGTTCGCGTCGACGAACCACGTAGCCGTGTTGCGGATACACCGGGTGTGTGGGCCACTGCAACTCGAGCGCTTTTCCGTGCGCCGTGGCGCGTAATCCGTCGTAGCGATGGAACGCCGATAACTTTTCTTCGAGGCCCATATCGGCGAGTTGTTTGACGGCGCGAGGCGTCAAACCGTCACCGCAGGTCTTTTCCCGGGGGAAAGTCTTCTTCTCGACGATTGTCACGTCATGACCCTGCATCGCCAACCAATAGCCAGCGGCTGCACCAGCAGGTCCGCCGCCGATGACGAGTACGTCAGTCTCGATGGGAGCTGCGTTGATGTCGGGTGTGGTGTCGGGGGACTGTTCGTCGTTCATGACCGTTCGGTGTCGCCGGTAGGGGGTGACGACAATTCCGAGGCTACGGCTGCTTCAACGTCAGAGCCCAACGGTGCCGATGATTGCGCAATACGCGCAACAACCGCCTATTTGCCGACGGTATCGCGTGGAGTGGTGCCGACTACGAGTGGCTTGTTCTCGAGCATCGCAAAGTCTTTGTCGACGGTGTCAAACGATGTGGAGCCAGACTCGAGCGCTTTGAAGATCTCTGACTCTGGTGAACACCATGTCTCGTATTCGGCGGCCCACTCTTCGCTGGTCGGATCTGCTCCGCTGAGGTCGTATCGAACGTGACATACGACTCCGAGAATCTCGGCTTCAGTCAGGCCGCCACCGGCCTTCTCACCCTGCATCGGCATGGCATTGCCGTTGTAGGAGAGCGGTGCATGGGCCCCACCTTCGCGGTCGGGGTCTCCGTAGACCTTGAACCCCTCGGCGGCGTATGCCTGGCTACCGGTGTAGACGAAGTTCAACATGTCCTCAATATGCGGGAAGGTCTTCATCGCTTCACCCTGGTATAGGGCTCGGCCGGCTCCACCCGCCCCTTCACCACCGTGGCAGCCCGCGCAACCACTGTAAGTGGCCGTACCAACTGCTAATGGC
>Ga0255083_1000307_pt1 | contig 12751 bp, 10 predicted proteins | sample Colum_Colum_RepC_FD_188460 | JGI IMG/M metagenome (GOLD analysis project Ga0255083, IMG submission 188460) | Freshwater microbial communities from Columbia River, Oregon, United States - Colum_Colum_RepC_8h | ecosystem: Environmental > Aquatic > Freshwater > River | place: USA: Oregon...
TGCGGTAAATCCAAATGATGAGCGTTATAAGCATTTAGTTGGTAAAAAAGTATTACTACCTCTAGTTGATCGAATGATTCCAATAATTGCAGATGAACTTGTAGATCCTGATTTTGGAACAGGTGCGGTCAAAGTTACAGCTGCTCATGATCCAAATGATTTTGAGATGGGTATGAGGCACGGCGTTGAGTTAGTAATCATTATGAATGAACATGGCGTAATGGAAGGTACTGGTACAAAATTTGATGGCATGGATCGCTTTGATGCTAGAAAAGCGGTTGTTGAAGAGCTTAGAAATTTAGGAAGAGTTGTTGCTGAAAAGCGCCCATATGTTCACGCAGTTGGTCACTGCCAAAGATGTGACACCACAATAGAGCCACGACTTTCTAAACAATGGTTTGTAAAGGTGGCACCTCTTGCCAAAGCAGCAGCGGATGCGGTTAGAGATGGCAGAGTAAAAATTGAACCAGAGGAGATGTCGCCAAGATATTTTGAGTGGGTAGATAACATGCATGATTGGTGTATCTCTCGACAACTTTGGTGGGGACATCGGATTCCAGTTTTTTATGGTCCAAATGGTGAGGTCATTGTTTGTGGACCGGATGAGAATCCGCCAGCTGGTTACACCCAAGACCCGGATGTATTAGATACCTGGTTCTCCTCCGCACTTTGGCCATTTTCAACATTAGGTTGGCCAGCAGATACAGATGATTTAAAGAAGTTTTATCCAACCTCAGTATTAGTAACTGGTTATGACATTTTATTTTTCTGGGTTGCTCGAATGATGATGATGGGTTTGTTTGCAATGGATGGCAAGGCACCTTTTAATGTAATTGCATTACATGGCTTAGTTAGAGATCAATTTGGTAAGAAGATGAGTAAGAGTCGTGGAAACACTGTTGATCCAATTGAATTTATGGATAAGTACGGATCAGACGCACTTCGCTTTACCTTAGCAAGGGGAGCTAATCCTGGAACAGATCAGGCACTGGCTGAGGATTGGATCGCTGGATCTAGAAACTTTGCTACTAAGTTATGGAATGCCACCAGATTTGCCATGCTAAATGGAGCAAGCGTAGTTGGAGAGCTTCCTGCCAGAAGTGATTTAAATGCAATTGATAATTGGATCCTCACCAGACTTGATCAAGTGATTGCAGGTGCTGATGAATTATTTGAAAAATTTGAGTTTGCAAAAGCTTGTGAATTAATTTATCACTTCACTTGGGATGATCTATGTGATTGGTACTTAGAGTTATCTAAAGCAACTTTTGCTGGTAATAATGCTGCTAAGAGTCAGCGAGTATTGGGTGAAGTATTAGATCAAATTCTTAGGCTGATGCATCCAGTGATGCCTTTTATTACTGAAGAGCTCTGGTGTAATTTAACTGGCAAAGAATCTTTAATGATTGCAGATTGGCCAAAGTCTGATTTATCTTCACAAGATCAGGCTTCAGTTGAATTAGTAAATAAAATGCAGGAGATTGTTACTGAGATTCGCAGGTTTAGAAATGATCAAGGCATTAAGAGCACTGCAAAGATCTCTGCAAAATTCACACACCTAGATAAAGTTGGTTTAGCTGAGTATGAAGCATCACTGCGTCACATCCTGAAGTGTGATGATAAGAGTTCAAACTTCACAGCCAAAACTCAAATTGGTCAGGTAATAGTTGAGTTTGATTTAACAGGGGCCATTGATTTAGTTGCTGAAAGATCTAGGTTAACTAAAGATTTACAAGCTGCTAAAAAAGATCGTGATACCGCAAAAATTAAATTAGATAATGAAGGCTTTATGGCAAAGGCGCCAATGGAGGTTGTTAGTGAGATTAGGCTTCGCCTGACTCAAACTAGTGAAGATATTGAACGATTAACCGCACTTCTTGAAAAGCTTCCAAAGTAAATGAGTAGCGCGCTACCGCCAAATCGATTACTTGAAATTGAGCAGGCGTTAAATAAACGCTGGCCAGAAAATAAGATTGAACCTAGTTTAGATCGAATAATTGCTTTATTAGATGCACTCGGCTCACCACAGCTTTCATATCCAACTATTCATCTTGCCGGCACAAATGGAAAAACTACGACTGCGCGAATGATTGATCAATTACTTACCGAATTAGGTTATCGAGTGGGTAGGTATACATCACCACATTTGGAGTCATTTACTGAGCGAATTAGCATTAAAGGTGCGCCAATAAGTGATGAAATGATGATCAAAACTTATGATGACATCGCCTTATATTTAGATTTAATTGATTCACGCCAGCCAATTCCTATTTCCTACTTTGAAGGGATAACTGCAATGGCCTTTGTTGCCTTTGCTGAATACCCAGTAGATGTTGGTGTTATTGAAGCTGGCATGGGTGGGCAGTGGGATGCCACAAATGTTTTAGCATCTTTGGTTTCAGTAATGACTCCTATTGGTTTTGATCATATGGAGTATCTAGGAAATACCTTGACTGAAATTGCTCAAACTAAAGCCGGCATATTTAAGCCAGAATCTAATGTTGTCTTAGCTGCTCAAAGTAGTGAGGTAGCAAAGGTGTTAATGGCTAATGTCGCCAGAGTCTCAGCAATACCTTTTCGAGAAGGTGTTGAGTTCAGTGTTAAAAAACGATCTTTAGCAGTTGGTGGTCAACTAATTTCATTAGCAGGTATCTATGGCGATATTGATGAGATATATCTGCCACTTTATGGTGATCATCAAAGTAATAACGCAAGCCTTGCACTTGCCTCTGTGGAAGCATTTGCCGGTGTTAAGTTAGATGAGGATTTAGTTCGTCAAGCATTTAGCAAGGTTAAATCACCAGGTCGGTGTGAGATTATTTATCAGGACCCAACTGTAATAATTGATGCAGCCCATAATCCACATGGTGCAGCAGCGATTGCTAAAACGATCAGCACCGAATTTGATTTCCAGTTAGTAGTTGCAGTAGTTGCAGTCCTAGCCGATAAAGATGTGGATGGGATATTGCAGCAGTTATCTACTGCAGTTGATTACATAATTACCACCCAAAGTAATTCACCAAGGGCGCTAGATTCAGGTGAACTTGCTAAGATCGCTGCTAAATACTTTAAGCCAGAGCAGATAGAGGTCATCTCAGATTTAGAAGGCTCCATTACCTATGCGATAGAGAAGGTTAATCTTTCAAATCAGGTAAGTGATGGCCCTGGGGCAGTTTTAATCACAGGCTCTGTTGTCACAGCAGGTTTAGCACGAGGATTTGTGAGTAGATTAAAAGGAGTAGGTAAGTGAGAGTTTTAGCAGCTGCAGTCTTAACCATGGAGTCAATACTTATGGGATTTGCGCTGTTAATTGCAAAAGATGATGCATCTGTAAATGAAATTATCTTCGGATCTGTGCTGGCAATACTTTTACTTCTTAATGCAGGACTTTTAAAGCGCAAGGGTGGGTATTTACTGGGAAGTTTTCTGCAAATATTTTTAATTGGATATGGCCTAGTTGTTCCCCATATGTATTACATGGGAGGAATTTTCACCACACTTTGGATCATCGCAATACTCCTTGGCCGCAGGGGTGAGGCAATAAAGGCGAGTCTTATCGTACAGCGGGACAAGAACGGGCCGAATTAGCCAATTTTCAGCCTTAGCCAAAGACGCGTAGAATAGATTAGTGAGTTCAGAGCAAACATTAATTTTGGTTAAACCAGATGGCGTTAAACGCGGTTTAGTTGGCGAAGTTATTGCACGCATTGAACGCAAAGGATATGTAGTTACTAATTTAAAAATGTTAACTGCAGATCGAACAATTCTTGCAAAGCATTATGCAGAGCATGAAGGTAAACCGTTTTATGAACCACTTATGGAGTTCATGGCATCAGGGCCGATAGTGGCAATGGTGGCGCAAGGTGAGCGAGTAATTGAGGGGTTTAGAAAAATGGCAGGTGCAACCGATCCAACTGTGGCAGAGGCCGGAACTATCCGCGGTGACTTAGCACGGGATATGGGAACAAAGGTTGTACAAAATATTGTGCACGGTTCAGATTCACCAGAGTCTGCAGCTCGTGAAATTAAGATTTTTTTCGGAAATTAGAAGTTAACTCAGGACAATAAAGGAAGAGGCACAGATGGCTAAAGGAAAAAACAGGATGTCATGGATTGGCCGCGACATGGCGGTGGATCTAGGCACAGCTAATACTTTGGTTTATGTGCGCGGGCGCGGAATTGTTCTTAATGAGCCATCAGTTGTTGCAGTTAACCAAGACACTGGCGCAATTCTTGCTGTTGGACTTGAAGCTAAGCGAATGATTGGTAGAACTCCTGGAAACATAGTTGCAATTCGCCCACTTAAAGATGGTGTGATTGCAGACTTTGATACCACTGAGCGAATGCTTAAATATTTTATTCAAAAAGTACATAAACGTCGTTACCTAGCAAAGCCAAGAATTGTTGTTTGTGTTCCATCTGGAATTACTGGTGTTGAACAGCGCGCTGTAAAAGATGCTGGATACGCCGCTGGTGCTCGTAAGGTTTACATAATTGAAGAGCCAATGGCAGCAGCGATCGGTGCTGATCTACCAATTCATGAACCAACTGGAAATATGGTGGTAGATATTGGTGGTGGCACAACTGAAGTTGCAGTTATTTCACTTGGTGGAATAGTTGCCGCGCTTTCAATTCGAATTGGTGGAGATGAGCTTGATCAATCAATTATTAATTGGGTTAAGCGAGAGTACTCACTACTTCTAGGTGAGCGAACTGCTGAAGAGATTAAAATGGCTATTGGATCTGCATTTCCATTACCAGGTGAGCCAGATGCAGAGATTCGTGGACGCGATCTTGCAACTGGGTTACCAAAGACAATATTGGTCACATCTGCAGATATTAGAAAAGCGCTGGAGGAGCCGGTTACTGCAATTATTAATGCAGTTAAAAACACTTTAGATAAGACTCCGCCTGAATTAGCTAGTGATCTGATGGATAGAGGAATTGTTCTAACTGGTGGCGGTGCGTTACTACGCGGCCTAGATGAAAGATTGCGTCACGAGACTGGAATGCCAATTCATATTTCAGAGCGACCTCTGCAAGCAGTTGCAGAAGGATCTGGAAAATGTATTGAAGAGTTTGAAGCCTTAGAGAAGGTTTTAATCTCTGAACCTCGTCGTTAATTTATAAGGGAGTTTACTTGTGGCTAGTAGCGGCGGTAATCGTTCGCGGCTATTACTAGTCCTATTACTTGTTTCCTCACTATTTCTAATCACTCTAGATCTTCGCGGAGTTAACTTAGCAAGTGGAATTAGAAGTGGTGTCTCAACAGTAATTTCACCAGTTGAAAACTTATTTACAAAGGTATTTTCACCAGTAGGAAATTTTGCTAGTGATGTTCGAAACTTTGGTCAATCAAAGAAGCAAATTACTGAGTTAAACAAACAAATTGATTTACTAAAAGCTAAACAAGTATTAGATGAAGATATGGTAAGCCAGTTAAATCAATTAAGAAATGTATTGGATCTGGCTGGTAGTGGTGGATATCAGGTAGTGGCAGCTAGAGTGATTAACCGAGGTTCAACAGAAACCTTTAAAGAAACAATGACAATCGATGTTGGTAGTCGATCAGGTATTACAAAAAATATGACTGTAATCTCTGAAAGTGGTTTAGTTGGCGTTGTTAAATCAGTTACGAGTAATAGCTCAATTGTTTTGTTAATGAGTGATCCAACTTTTAAAGTGGGCGTAAGAATTGCTGGTACACAAAGTATTGGTGTGGTCTCAGGTCAGGGTGGTTCTACTTACTTACTACAACTACTTGACGCAACTGGTGAGATTAAGGAAGGTGATGCACTTGTTGCAAGAGGCAGCGCGGGAGATAGGCCGTTTGTGCCGGGAGTACCAGTAGGTATTGTTACAACTGTTAGTAGTAATGCTTCATCAATTACCCAAAATGCTGATGTAGAAAGTTCGGCTAACCTGGAAAAAATTACTGTGGTTGCAGTTGTAACTGCAGCTACTAAAGGTGATCCAAGAGATTCACTAATTCCTAAACCACGGCCAAAGCCTGTTGCGCCTGTGATGCCTACGCCAACTCCCACACCAAGTAATTAAAATGAGCAGCCTTAGAGTATTTAACACTTCATTATTTCTATTCTTTATTTTTCTGTTTCAAACTACCTTAATTGCGCGGATTAACTTCCCAATTGGCGGATTTTCACTTTATATCGCGACTTTAATGCTTGTCTTATCACTTGAGGATAGGACTGGTTCACTTGTCTTTGGTTTTATCGGTGGCTTGATAATGGATTTATCACCATCGGCTCAAACACCCTTTGGTCAGTGGGCCCTAGCAATGACATTTATTGGTTACCTGTTCTCGGTAAATAGAGATTTAGTTGGTGATTTTAATGATAGACCTCTGGCTTTAACCTCTCTTGTGAGCATCGCTGCTAGCGTTTCTATGATTACTTTTATAATTATTGGAGTTTTATTAGGTCAAAACACTGGTGGGCTATTTCGAAATCTCCAAGTTGTTTTTGCTAATCTAACTTGGACTTTTTTAATTACGCCCATTTTTATGCCACTTATTCTTAGGGTGCGAAAGATGTTGTTAACTAATCGGGAACGAGTATGAGCCAGCGATCTAAGATAAGTTTAATTGTTTTCCAGAGCTTAGTTTTCTCATTACTTTTTGCATTATTCGGTAGATTATTTTATTTACAAGTACTAGAGAGTGGCAGATATAAAGAAGCAGCGATTAGTATCCAAAGCCGAGATATCGTTACTCCGGCTATTCGCGGGGCAATTACAGATATAAATGGTTCACCTTTAGTTGTTGATTTACCTGGACTTGTAGTTTTTATCGACCGGAGCACATTAGATAAGCAATTTGATAAAGGAGCTGCAGTTCTTGCAAGAACTGCTTCACTGTTTAATCTTGAGTACGCCGATGTCTATCAACGCACGAGGTTATGTGGTGAGTTACCAAGAGATAATCGCGCTGGATGTTGGAATGGCACTAGATATCAACCAATTCCATTAGTTGGTGGTGCTTCTCAAGATTTAGCACTTAAGATCATGGAGAACTCAGATGTCTTTGCTGGAGTTAATGTTGCCTCAATTCCAATTAGAAGTTACCCATCATTAGAGGGAGAAAATACCTCTCATGTTTTAGGCTACGTTGGATCTGTAACTGATGAGGATCTTAAAGATCCAAGTAAGAATTACTATCGAAGTGAGGTAGTTGGAAAAACTGGTTTAGAGACTCAATACAACCAGTATCTTCGTGGTACGCCGGGAGTAAGAACCTTTTTAGTCAATCGCAAAGAGGTTGTCACAAAAGAATCAAGAAATATTCAAGCTGTGGCAGGAAATAATTTAATTACAAACATAGATGCCAAGTTGCAATCTGGAGTAGAGCGCGCACTTGAGGGAGCGGTTAAGCGTGCTAGGGCATCTGGTTACAGGGGAGATTCTGGTGCTGCGGTGGTACTTGAAATTAAAACTGGTCGAGTACTTGCTATGGCCTCTTATCCAACTTATGAGCCAGAAATTTGGCAAAGGGGATTAACTGTTAAACAGGCCGAGGATTTATTTAGTGAAGTTAAAGGTGTGCCAGCATTATCTAGGCCGCTGCAAGGATTATTTGCACCAGCATCAACCTTTAAATCTATCTCAGTAGTTGCAGCTGCAAATGCTGGTTATTCATTAGATGCTACATATAACTGCCCAGCATCAGTAGAGATTGGTACTCGAACATTTAATAACTTTGATAGCGTCGCCGCAGGCAGATTAAAACTTGATGTTGGCCTTGCAATCTCTTGTGACTCACTTTGGTATCAAATTGCTTATGATGAGTGGGTAAGAGATGGCGGCCTTAAGCCAAAATCATCTGCAAATGATTACTTCTTTAATGCTGCAAAGGCTTTCGGTGTAGGAAAAGCTACTGGAATTGATTTACCGAGTGAGCTAAGTGGTCGCCTGCCAAACCGTGATTGGAAGCAAAATTGGTATGAGCAGAACAAAGATTTTTATTGCAATTATAAGGATCGGGCTAAGAAACAGGATTTAACTAAGTATTTAATTGAGATTGCTCGAGAGAATTGTATTGATGGCAATAAAGTGCGAGCAGGAGATGCGGTTAACTTTTCAATTGGCCAGGGAGATACTTTAGTAACTCCACTTAGGCTAGCTCAAATATATGCAGCCATTGCAAATAATGGAACCTATTACAAACCACAAGTTGCAAGAGCTATTGTGAATAAAGATGGCAAGGTAATTAAAGAGTTTAAGCCAGAGGTAGCTGATGTTGTTAAAGAGGAGCAAAGCACCTGGGATTTTCTTCACCGAGCTCTTCGAATGGTTGTTACGCAAGGAACTGCTGGCAGCATATTTTCAGGTTTTCCCGTTGCAGTAAGTGGAAAGACAGGAACTGCTGAAGTGTTTGGTAGAAATCCAAATGGCAGTGCTAAAGATGACACATCTTGGTTTGCCTCCTATGGCCCAACGGAGAATCCAACATATGCAGTTGTGATGATGGTTAGTCAGGGTGGATTTGGTGCATCAACATCTGGTGTGGGAGTTAGAGATATCTACTCAACTTTATTTGGTGTTAGTGGAAATCGCGTCGATCCTAATAAGGCGGTCTTTCCTAACGGTGTTCCAACTAATATAGCTAAAGTGGATCTTAAGATTGCAGCGAGTAAGGTTGATTTAACAGGGGCAAAGGTTGGCGGGGTGAAGTTAAAGTGAGTACTTTAATTAAATTTAGAAGCAAAAATCGATCAACACTTTCCCGCTTTGATTTAACACTTAATCTAGCAGTTGCTGCCTTGTTAGCTATTGGAACACTTTTAGTTTATGCGGCAACGAGGGAGTGGTTTAGATCAAATAATTTAGACCCGGAGTACTACTTAAAACGGCATATCCTAAATATTTTAATTGGTGCATTACTTGCCTATGGAACTACATTAATTGATTATCGATTACTTCGTGCTTATGCACCTATTCTTTGGCTAATTTCAATAATTGGTTTAATAGCGGTCTTTATTCCAGGAATTGGTGAAGAGGTAAATAACTCTAATGCATGGATCTCACTACCCGGTGGATTTCAATTACAACCTGCTGAGTTAGCAAAAATTGCCATCATTATTGGTATTGCAATGGTCCTATCAGATCGCGATCAAACTCAGAATGATCCAACTGATTTAGATGTAGTAAAAGCTTTAGCAATTGCAGCGATTCCAGTTTTCTTAATTGTGCTACAACCAGATTTAGGAACAATTCTTATTATCTCTGCAGCGGTTGTGGCAATGATTGGTGTCTCAGGTGCTAGACCTATTTGGGTAGTTGGGCTTTTATTACTTGCAGTAGTTGGTGGCTTTACAGCGGTTAAAACTGGTGCGGTTTCAGAGTATCAAGTTGCCCGTTTGCAATCATTTATTGATCCAACCTCTGATCCACAGGCAACTGGGTATCAAATCCGCCAATCAAGAATCACAATTGGTTCAGGTGGTTTTTTTGGGAAAGGTTTATTTGAAGGACCACAAACTAGTGGTCGATTTGTACCAGAGCAGCAAACAGACTTTATTTTTACAGTAGCTGGTGAGGAGTTAGGTTTTGTTGGTTGCTCACTGATTTTATTTCTTTATTTACTCATATTTATTAGAGCATTTATTATTTGCCGGCAAAGCCGAGATTTGTTTGGCAGGCTAGTTTGTATTGGCGTAATAGCTTGGTTTATATTCCAAAGCTTTGAAAATATTGGCATGGCAATGGGCCTAATGCCGATGACGGGTGTGCCACTGCCATTTCTTTCCTATGGCGGATCATCAATGTTTGCTAATTTAATTGGCATAGGCTTGTTACAAAATGTGCATGCACGTAGCCGTTAACACGCTTAAAACAAGGTGAGTTGGCGTATTCCCGCAGATCTGCGATACTTACCCCACGCAAGTCCGCGCGAGGATAAAGAGCCTTCGCAGCGACAGCGTCGATATTTTTAGCATAATTAATAGGAATTAATTAAAAAGTATTGAAAGAGATACTGCAAAACTGCAGTAATTAAATGTTTGAAAAGGATTTGATTTATATGGCCGATGAGCCTAAAGCACCACGTAAGCGCGCTGCCAAAAAAGCGGTAGATAGCGAAGATAAGAAGAGCAGTAAAAAAGCTGGCTCTATTCCAGTTCCACTATTTCAAGCAGCCCCAGTTACTAAAGCAGTTAAGGCTGCGCCTGCAACTAAAAGTAGCAAAGCTACTGAAACTGTCGAGGTTAAGAGCAGTGAGGGTGAGAGTGAAGAGTTTCGTCGTCGTCGCCGCCGTGGCGGCAGGGGAAGACGTAGAACTGGCAAAGAGGTTGAAACAGATGATGAAGATAATTCACAAGTCGCTACAGATAAAGTTGAAGCAAGTGATGGTGTAACTCATAAGCGCCGCCGCCGAAGGGCTCGTGGTGAAGGTGTAACACCTGGTGAGACGATTGAAGAAGATGGCGTTCTAACTGTAGTTAAGGTAAGACCTGTTCGAGTTAGAGAAGCCCGTACTGAAAGCAAAAGCTTTAACCGTCGTGATCGCAACAAATTTGATCGCGGTGATCGTGGAGATCGACGTGAGCGTCGAGATTTCACTCGCAAGCGCGGTAGCGTGATTACCGAATCAGAGTTTTTAGCAAGACGTGAAGCTGTTGATCGAAGCATGTTGGTAAGACAAATTGCTGATCGAACTCAAATTGCAATTATTGAAGATGAGGTAATGGTCGAGCATTATGTAAACCGTAATAGCAATATCTCCTACGTTGGTAACGTCTACCTCGGTAAGGTACAAAACGTATTACCTTCTATGGAAGCAGCTTTCGTTGATATTGGTAAGGGCCGTAACGCAGTTTTATATGCTGGTGAAGTTAACTGGGATGCCCATGGCTTATCAGATACCGCACCTCGCAAAATAGAACATGTTTTAAAGAGCGGTCAATCTGTATTAGTTCAGGTTACCAAGGATCCAATTGGTCAAAAGGGCGCCAGATTAACTAGCCAAATTTCTTTGCCAGGTAGATATCTAGTTTATGTACCAGGTGGTGGGATGAGTGGAATTTCTCGCAGATTACCTGATAACGAACGTAATCGTTTGAAAGGAATTTTAAAGAACTTAATTCCAGAACAAGCTGGCGTAATTATTAGAACAGCAGCTGAAGGAGCACCTGAGGCAGAGCTAGAGCGAGATGTAGCACGTCTTAAAGGACAATGGGAAGATATTGAAAAGAAAGCAAATAATTCAAGTACCTCTGCTCCATCACTTTTATATGGTGAGCCAGACCTAACTGTTCGAGTAATTCGCGATATTTTCAATGAGGATTTCAACAAGATGTTGGTACAAGGTGATCAAGCTTGGGATGATATTCAAAACTATATTGGTCACATCGCACCTGAGCTAGCAAGCAAGATTGAAAAATGGAGCAGCAACCGCGACATATTTGCTGAAAACCGAGTTGAAGAGCAGCTTGCAAAGGCATTTGATCGCAAAGTGTATTTACCATCAGGTGGATCTTTAGTTATTGATCGCACTGAAGCAATGATCGTTATCGATGTTAACACCGGTAAATTCATTGGTAAGGGTGGAAACTTAGAAGAGACGGTTACAAAAAATAACTTAGAAGCGGCCGAGGAAATCGCTCGTCAACTTCGCCTTCGCGATATGGGCGGAATTATTGTTATCGACTTTATTGATATGACACTGGAATCAAACCGTGAGTTAGTACTTCGTAGATTAGTTGAGTGCTTAGGACGAGATAGAACTAAACACCAAGTTGCTGAAGTAACATCTCTTGGCCTTGTTCAAATGACTCGTAAGCGCGTAGGACAAGGATTAATTGAAGCCTTCTCAACTACATGTGAGAGTTGTGGTGGGCGCGGAATTCACATTCACAGTGAGCCTGTAAAAAAGGTTGCACTTGAAAAAGATTTAGATCAGCGTTATTCAAAAACTAGCAAAGCAGCTATTGATGATGATTCTGATGATTCAAGTGATGAAGACTCAGATGATGAGGACTCAGATATTGAAACAAGTGATAATAAGGAAGAAGCAGTTGAGGTAGCACCAGTTGCTGCAGCAGGACGGCGAAAAGGTCGTCGGGCTGTGAGTACTGGGGTTATTTCAACCAATTAACCCGCGCATTTGACCCTAACCGAATCAATCTCTACCCTTATCCATCTAGCCAGATTGATAAGAAATGATCTTGGTTAATAACTAGAAGGAGCACACGGTGTACGCGATTGTTAAAGCAGGCGGACGACAAGAGAAGGTTTCAGTTGGTGAAACTCTTGTAGTTGATCGCTTAGATGCTGCCGTTGGCGCAAAGGTAACTTTTCCTGCAGTTCTGCTAGTAGATGGCGCAGATGTAACTGCTGATCCAAAAGCATTAGCTTCAGTTAAGGTAACTGGTGAAGTTTTAGCTGAACAAAAGGGACCAAAGATTGCAATCCTTCGTTACAAAAATAAGACCGGCTACCGTCGTCGTCAAGGATTTCGTTCACAACTTACTCGCGTAAAAATAACTGGAATTAACAAGTAACTACTAACTAAGGCAGGTGAAAGAAGATGGCAAGTAAAAAGGGTGTCTCCTCCACACGTAATGGTCGCGACTCAAATCCTCAATACCTTGGCATTAAAAGATTTGCCGGTCAGGTAGTTAAGGGCGGCGAGATTTTAGTTCGCCAACGCGGTACATATTTCCACCCAGGAAAGAATGTTGGAATCGGTAAAGATGACACACTATTTGCACTCTCTGGTGGATCAGTTGAATTTGGT
>Ga0255083_1000314_pt1 | contig 12568 bp, 11 predicted proteins | sample Colum_Colum_RepC_FD_188460 | JGI IMG/M metagenome (GOLD analysis project Ga0255083, IMG submission 188460) | Freshwater microbial communities from Columbia River, Oregon, United States - Colum_Colum_RepC_8h | ecosystem: Environmental > Aquatic > Freshwater > River | place: USA: Oregon...
CTCATACATTCGACTCCTTTAATATTCAGCTCGAACGTGGAGCAATCGCACAATAACTGCCTCGCCTAGGTTTTAAGAATGCTACAAAAAGGGGGTATGCTCTTCTATGGTGCATGCCTATTCCTAGGTTACCTAATCCAACGTTACGTCAAAGGATGGAAAGCTTACCTTCTTGCACCTATTGGTGCCGCCTTGTCGTCAATGGGCAGTATCTTGATTGGTGCGTTTGTCATAGCGCCCATCATAGGCGGTGAGATTGACCACGCCAAAACGATAGTTGCGGGCTTCTTGCACGCATTTTGGGGTTCTTTCTTGGTTGCCTTCGCCATATGGTTCTATCGCCGCCGAAAAGAAAAAGTCCCCGATGAATCGAAAAATGCCGATCGCGTCTCCTAAACGTCCAGAAATCGCGAGGGGCAATCTGAACTTGCTGCACCTCTCATTGCTTGGACTAATCCTCCTCGCCGCAAAGCCCTGCAGATTGCTGGCCGAAACAAAAGAGAAAGAAGCCAAGTCGTTTGCCGAAAACAAAGCCAAGGCAAACCAAGGCGACAGGGATTCGCAATATGCCATCGCCCTGGCTTACTACAATGGTACCGTCGTGACGAAGGACGAGGTCGCGGCATCAACCTGGATGAGGAAGTCCGCCGAAGCCGGCCTTGCGCAGGCGCAGTATGACTACGGATACTTTCTGCAACAAGGCATCGGCCAGTCACCTGACCTAAAGCTTGCGGTCTTTTGGTACAAAAAAGCGGCAGAACAGGGCCATGGCAGCGCCATGAACAATCTCGGAAATTGCTACGGAAAGGGCCTGGGCGTCCCCATCAGCCAAACCCAATCGTTCGTCTGGTTTCGATTAGGTGCAGAAAAAGGCCTACCCATTGCCCAGCTCAACACGGGGATTATGTACGCCCAAGGTTGTGGTATAGAAAAAGATCCGGAAGAAGCCTTTAAGTGGTACGAAAAGGCCGCACTAAGTGGACTTGCTCAAGGTCAGTACGCGCTAGCCGATTGCCTAGAGAACGGCTTGGGCACAAAAAAGGACCAAGTTACCGCCGTTGTGTGGTTCAGAAAAGCAGCCGAACAAGGCCTGGCGGCGGCACAGTTTAAGTTAGGCACACGCCTACTAACTGGCGACGGAGTAAGAAAAGACGAAACCGAGGCCGTCACTTGGTTCGATAAATCAGCAGCCCAAGGAAATAGCGATGCGATGACCAACCTGGGATTTTGCTATGATAACGGGCTGGGCAGAACCAAGGACGAAAAACGAGCCTTAGCTTGGTATAAACAAGCCGCCGAAAAGGGGTCAGCGGTAGCGCAGAATAACCTCGCGGTATGCTACCAGAACGGGACAGGCGTGCCGGTGGACCCTAATCTCGCCTTGGCCTTGTACCATAAGTCCGCCGAACAAGGGTACGCCCCGGCACAAATGAACTTAGGTAGATGCCATGATACCGGCTTCGGAGTTAAAGTGGACCCAGAGGAAGCGTTTAAGTGGTACAAAAAAGCAGCTGACGCAGGACATACGGAATCATTGTACAACCTCGCGGTATGCTTCAGGAACGGACGCGGCGTGGCGAGAGATGACAAGGAAGCCGTAAGGCTCTATAGGCTTTCGGCCGCAAGGGGCTTCCCTCAGGCACTATCCAACCTGGGTTCCTGCTACCTTAAGGGAAATGGCGTTGAGCAAAACGAGACTGAGGCCTTTGCGTACTTCACCTTGGCCGCAGAAACAAGGGAGATTGCCCGAACAATCCTGGCGAGCCTTACCGCGAGACTTTCAGCAGAACAAATAGCTGCCGGCCGTAAGCGCGCAAATGAGATCCAGCAGGAAATAGATGCCAACAAGGGCAAGTAGGCCGAACGGACAAGGCGGGAATCGGCCTACAGCTCGTATCGCAACTTTATCATAAACCGCCCCTTCCCTGCCTGCCCGGCGCGGCGGATTAGGAATACTCCCCCGGGATTGTAACCCTAGGTGGCACCAAGGGGTTGCCAAGGGTCCTAGCCTAGGTATCCGTCTAGGGGTATCTCCTACAATCTGTAGGACCCCGTAGATGAACAAAAAAGCCCTCAGCGAGACGGACATCCGTACCAAGTTCATCACTCCTGCGATCGCAGAGAAGTGGGATGTGATGACCCAGGTCCGTGAGGAGGTCTTCTTCACCGCCGGCCAGGTCATCGTCCGAGGCAAGACCGTTAGCCGAGGCACAGCCAAGAAGGCCGACTACATTCTTTATCATAAGCCGAACCAGCCCCTGGCGATTGTCGAGGCCAAGGACAACAACCACACGGTCGGAGCCGGGATGCAGCAGGCGCTCGAGTATGCCGAGATCCTCGACGTTCCTTTCGTCTACAGCTCCAACGGCGACGCCTTCCTCGAGCACGACCGCACCAAGAAGTCCGGTGTGGTGACCAGGGAGATCCCGATGGACAAGTTCCCCAGCCCAGAAGAGCTCTGGGCTCGTTACAGCGGGGCCAAGGGCTACACCCCCGAACAGGAAATCGTGGCGACCTGGGACTACTTCCAGAACGACTCCCGCAAGCCGCCCCGCTACTACCAGACGATCGCCATCAACCGCACCGTCGAAGCCATCGCCAAAGGCCAGAAACGCCTGCTGCTCGTGATGGCCACCGGCACGGGCAAGACCTTCACGGCCTTCCAGATCATCTGGCGCCTATGGAAGTCCGGAGCGAAGAAGCGCATCCTCTTCCTGGTCGACCGCAACATCCTAGCCGACCAGACCAAGACCAACGACTTCAAGCCTTTCGGTGCGGCGATGACGAAGATCACGAACCGCCACGCCGACAAGTCCTTCGAAATCTACCTCAGCCTCTACCAGGCGGTGACCGGCACCGAGGAGGAGTCCAACATCTACAAGCAGTTCTCCCCGGACTTCTTCGACCTGATTGTCATCGATGAGTGTCACCGTGGCAGCGCAGCCGAAGACGCCAACTGGCGCCAGATCCTCGACTACTTCGGCTCGGCGACCCAGATCGGCCTCACCGCCACACCCAAGGAGACCAAGGAGGTCTCAAACATCGAATACTTCGGCGAGCCGGTCTACACCTACTCGTTACGCCAAGGCATCAGCGACGGCTTCCTCGCCCCTTACAAGGTGATCCGAGTCGGCCTAGACAAGGACCTCGACGGATGGCGTCCCGAGGCTGGCAAGACAGACAACCATGGTCACCTCATCGAGGACCGTGAATACAACTCGAAAGACTTCGACCGCAACCTGGTGCTTGAGCGCCGCACGGCCGCCGTGGCCGCCAGGATCACGGAGTTCCTGAAGGCGAACAACCGCATGGCGAAGACGATCATCTTCTGCGAAGACATCGATCACGCCGAGCGCATGCGCCAGGCTATGGTCAACGCCAACCCAGATCTGGCTTCCGCCAACTCGAAGTATGTGATGCGCATCACCGGCGACAACGACGAGGGCAAGGCGCAGCTCGACAACTTCATCGACCCTAAGATGGCCTACCCAGTCATCTGCACGACTTCTAAGCTGATGACCACAGGCGTCGACGCCCAGACCTGCCATCTCATCGTCCTGGACCGAAGCATCAAATCGATGACGGAGTTCAAGCAGATCATCGGCCGAGGCACCCGCATCAATGCGGACCACGAGAAGTTCTACTTCACGATCATCGACTTCCGGCAGGCCACTGCGCTCTTTGCCGATCCCGACTTTGACGGCGACCCGGTCCAGATTTACGACCCCAAGCCAGAGGAACCGGTCCAGCCTCCCGACGAACCCGGAGACGACCCGCCCGAAGACGACCCTTGGGGGCCGGAAGAGGACAGGCCTAAGAAGTATTACGTCGGAGACGTCGAGGTCCGTGTCGCCACCGAGCGAGTCCAATACCTGGACGCCAACGGCAAGCTGATCACGGAGTCGCTCAAGGACTACTCACGCAAGACGGTCCTCGGCACCTACTCTTCTCTAAGCGCCTTCCTGACTGCCTGGAAGGATGCCGATAAGAAGCAGGCCATCGTCGAGGAGCTTGGCCTCAAGGGGGTCTTCTTCGAGGAGCTAGCCGGGCAGGTCGGCGCCGATTACGACCCCTTCGACCTGATCTGCCACATCGCCTACGACCAGCCGCCCCTCACCCGCAAGGAGCGAGCCGAAAAGGTCAAGAAGCGCCACGTCTTCGCCCGTTACGGCGATAAGGCCAGGGCTGTCCTTGACGCCCTTCTGGCCAAGTATGCCGACGACGGCATCGGCAGTGTCGAGTCGATGGACATTCTTAGGGTCGACCCCATCAGCCAATTCGGCACACCTGTGGAAATCGTCAACGTCTTCGGCGGCCGAGAGGCCTACCTCAAGGCGCTGCATGAGCTCGAAGACGCCCTCTACTCCCCTGCCGCATAATCAATGGCCAACGTTTCCAATGTCATCAAATCCATCCAGGACACCATGCGCAAGGACGCCGGCGTCGATGGTGACGCCCAGCGCCTGGCCCAGCTTGGCTGGATCTTCTTCCTGAAGATCTTCGATGACCGTGAGAGTCAGCTCGAAGTCATGGAGGACAACTACAAGTCCCCCCTGACCAAAGGGCTTCGCTGGCGTAACTGGGCGGCTGACGCCGAGGGAATCACCGGCGACGAGCTCCTGAGCTTCGTCAACCTGACGCTGATCCCCAAGCTCAAGACCCTCAGCGGCAGCGACCCCATCGCCGTCCTGATTCGCAGCACGTTCGACGGTGCCAACAACTACATGAAGAACGGCACGTTGTTACGCCAGGTCATCAACAAGATCAACGAGATCGACTTCAACGCCACCGATGACCGCCATCTCTTCGGCGACATCTACGAGCAGCTCCTCAAGGACCTGCAGTCAGCCGGTAACGCTGGCGAGTTCTACACGCCCCGAGCCGTCACCCAGTTCGTCGTCGAACAGGTGAACCCTCGTATCGGCGAGAAGGTCATGGATCCGGCCTGCGGCACCGGCGGCTTCCTGACGTGTGCCATCGAGCACCTGAAGAAGCAGTCCAAGAAGCCCAAGGACGTCCGCACTATCCAGGACACGATCCACGGCATCGAGAAGAAGCACCTCCCGCACGTGCTCTGCATGACCAACCTCATGCTGCACGGGATCGACGTCCCCTATAACGTCCGGCACGACAACACCCTCTCCCGACCCCTTAAGGATTGGGGCGTCAAGGAGCAGGTCGACGTTGTCGTCATGAACCCGCCCTTCGGCGGCACTGAGGAAGACGGCATCGAGGCCAACTTCCCCGGAGAGTTCCGCACCAGGGAGACCGCCGACCTCTTCCTGGTCCTGCTGATGCGCCTGCTCAAGGACGGCGGTAGGGCCGGGATCGTTCTTCCTGACGGCACGCTCTTCGGAGAAGGCGTCAAGACCCGCATCAAGGAAGCTCTCCTGACCGAGTGCAACCTACACACTATCGTCCGCATGCCTAAAGGGGTCTTCAATCCCTATACCAGCATCAACACCAACCTGCTCTTCTTCACCAAGGGCTCGCCCACCAAGGAAGTCTGGTTCTATGAACATCCTTACCCCGAAGGCGCTAAGAGCTACAACAAGGGTAAGCCGATACGCATCGAAGAGTTCGAAACGGAACGTGCATGGTGGGGCAGCGAGAAGGATGGCTTTAAGTCACGTGAGGAAACCAATCAGGCATGGAAGGTAAGCATCGCCCAGCTTAAAGCTTCTGGCTTCAACCTAGATCAGAAGAACCCGAGGAGCAAAGAAGAGGGCCCAGGCGACACGCAGGAACTACTTGAGGAATACGAGAAGCTCCTAGGGCTAATTCATTCCACGAGAGAAAGCCTAAAAAAGGAGCTAAACGAAGCATTAAAACGGAAACTCGAGGAAAATGATCAGCGATAACTTCCTGATAAAACTTTACGGCCTATCTAGCTCGACGACTTCAATCAAGCGGTTCAAACAACTCGCCCTAGATTTAGCAGTAAGCGGAAGGCTTTTACCCCAAGACGCCAAAGATGAACATGCCAACGTTACCCTTGGTAAAGCCTCCGTGGGACTGCTGCCGCTACCAGGCAAGAATCCTTACCGTAACTTAGTAGGCTGGAGTAAGATTAATCTAGGTTGTGCCATTAAATCAAACACAGGCGGCGGGACCCCGCCCCGGAATAATCCTAGCTACTGGAATGGCTCCATACCCTGGGCTAGCGTCAAAGATATCGGAAAAGCAAAGCACATTAGCGCAACAGAGGAGACAATCACCCAGTCAGGGCTGTAGCTCCAATTTGATTCCGGCAGGACGATTGATCGTGGTGACACGCATGGGACTGGGGAAACTGGCGGTCAACACCGTGCCCATGGCAATCAATCAGGACCTGCGTGCAATTGAGCCAACAGAAGCGCTAGATCTCAATTTCGCTTACCTACTCTTCAAGAGCCTCAAACTCGTAGGAAGCGGGGTAACCGTTAAGGGAATCACAGTTCAGAAACTCCATGAGATTGAAGTCGGACTCCCTCCCCTCGCCGAACAGAGGCGCATTGTCGCCAAGGTCGACGAGCTGATGGCGCTGTGCGACCGGCTCGAGGCTCAGCTCAAGGAGCGTGACGTCAAACAGGCCGCCCTGGCCAAGGCCGCCCTGGCCAAGTTCACCGAGGATCCGACGCCGGCGAACCTGCAGTTGCTGTTCCATCCGTCGTTCACAGTCGAGCCGGAGGATTTACGTTCTCTAGTTCTCGGGTTCGCTATTCGAGGAAAACTCATCCCCCAAGATAAAGGCGATGAGCCGGCCGCTGAACTACTAGCGAGGATTATTGAGAAGTCGGGCAAGTGGAACTCCAAGAAGTCAAATAAGCCTGATGCTGAAGCTGAGATAGTCGGAGATTTTCTGATTCCACAGAACTGGATTTGGTCAGAACTAGGGAAAGCATTTGACGTTCGTGATGGCACACATGACACGCACCGCAAAAGGCTACCCGTTGATAACTAGTAAGAACATCTATGGGGGTACGCTTTCATTCGAGGGCGCAAAACTCATTTCGAAAGAAGATCATTTGCACATTTCCGAACGATCAAAAGTTGCACGTGACGACATTCTTTTCGCCATGATCGGTAGCATCGGAAACCCTGTAATAGTAAACACAGACATTGATTTCAGCATCAAGAACCTGGCTTTGTTCAAGTACCACTCACGGGTCGATTCTGAGCCACGATTCCTGTTACTTTACCTAAGACTAGTCGAGAAAGCCATGAAAGCAGAAGCAGCTGGCGGTGTTCAGTCTTTTGTCTCACTCGGCTACTTGAGGAAATATAGGTTCCCACTCCCGCCACTTTCCGAACAGAAACGTATTGCATCGAGAGTTGAGACCCTATTTGCCCAGATTGATAAACTCGAAGCCCAACTCGAAGCCTCCCGTACGACCGGCGAGAAGCTCCTGGAGGCGATGGTCGCAGAGCTGACGAGCGCCTGATCGGAAGGGCTAGGTCAAGGGAAGGTGCCGGCCAGATCCGCTAGTCTGGTGATAGGCCTGAATAGTGACGCATACACAAGAGGCTGCCTGTGATTGGTTTGTGCGACTTTATAATACTTCACTATTACTGACAGTAAGTGGGGTGCATCTATTGACACCAGACAGTCAGCATGCTATTGTATCTCCATCAGCCGCCTACCGGGCGGTGCGGAACTCCACCCAGAGCGTGGACTCTTCACCCCCCATGAAACGGCAGCGCTCATTGAAAGTTGAGTTAGTTGTTTCGTCCCCGTGTCACCAGATCCGGGGACCACGGGCCGCCGGCGACGGCGCCCGTTTAACTTTCCTAATCACAAGGCGAGCTACTGGCTAACGCCTGGTAGGTCCAGCCGGGTGCGTTACTTTGGCCCCGCCCGGAACCGGCAGGGATTCGTACTGGCTTCAGTCTCCGTACGCCTTCCCATTAGGGAGGGACCAGCGGGTCAAAGGCTTGCCAGGAGATTCCCCCTGCGATCGGCATGAGCCAAGCCCGGTGCTTCCCGGGTCAACTGAAGCACGCCGGCCGGCCTTCACCGGTCCGGTCGGCGTCCCCACTTTATGCCTACGCCATCATCAGTACCGGCCCCCAGGAGCTCGTTTGCCCTGGGGGCTTGATGATGCGCCACCCTTCACCTTGAGCCCCATCAGCGGGAAGCTCAGCACGCCCTACGCCCTCCAGGCTTCACTTTGGCCCGCAAGGGGCCGCACCCCGGACGGTATGACGCCGTGATCGGCGAGCTACCGGCTAACGCCTGGTAGGTCCAGCCGGGTGCGTTACTTTGGCCCGCCGGAACCGGCAGGGATTCGTACTGGCTTCAGGCTCCGTAAGCCCTCCCCCTTGAGGGGAGGGATGAGACGTGACTAAAGTCTTGCCAGGAGATTCCCCCTGCGATCGGCATGAGCCAAGCCCGGTGCTTCCCGGGTCAACTGAAGCACGCCGGCCGGCCTTCACCGGTCCGGTCGGCGTCCCCTCTTTATGCCTACGCCGTCATCAGTACCGGCCCCCAGGAGCTCGTTTGCCCTGGGGGCTTGATGATGCGCCACCCTTCACCTTGAGCCCCATCAGCGGGAAGCTCAGCACGCTCTACGCCCTCCAGGCTTCACTTTGGCAAGATCTGTAGACTCCCCAGGACGGCTCCAATTACTGGCCCGGCTCGTACCCGGCACAAGTGTGGATCAAAGCCCCCTGGACAAGTGCATGAGCCAAGCCTGGTGCTTCCCAGGTCAACTGAAGCACGCCGGCCGGCGTAAGGATCGCTTACCGGCCGGCGTCCCCCACTTTTATGAATCAAAAATACCAAGGACTGTACCGGATGCTTCAGCGTGGCATGCGAGGAAACAATAGTAATACGGTGCTTTGCTATCGAGACATCGTCTTAGCGGAACTCCAGAAAGCCGGCTACAAGGTTAGCCGGGCAAGCGGTTGGGTGCGGCTCAGCGAAGCATTACGAAAGTTCGCCCCAGGCTGCGACAAGCCGGATCCAGGCCGCACCCAACCAGCGATCTGCGATGAGGACAGGCGCATACTGGAGTGTATGTCCGGCAAGGCCAAGGATACCAGCATGGCGGAGATGATCCATCTGCATGGCGTGACCTTCCGCCGGCTGCGAGACCTGGGCTACCGGGAGATCCATGCCCGGAGCACGCCCCAGACCATAGCCTCAACCTTGGAGTCCTACCTGCTGGGTTCGGTCGAAGGCGAGACCCAGAGCGACAGGGTGCTCACTTTCCGGTCCTACATCCTCACGACCCTGGCGAAGGACGCCAAAGCCGGCCGCAAGGCCCGGAAGGAAGCAGAGCCGGACGATAGGGCCGAGGGACACCGGAAGGAGGCTAAGCGCATGCTGGCTAGGATCGGCGTGACCGAGGCCGAGACGGCGACGCCTCGCCGGCTGCGTAACCTATTCTATCACCACTTCCCTTCCTTCATGTGGTCGACCGACTGCCCGCCGGACATGATCGACGACGACATGACCTGGCCGTGGACGCTCAGGAAGGGCAAGGACAGCTGGAAGGTGTGAGGGTCAGCATTGCCGGAAAACGCTCCACTTTCGGCCCGCCAGCGATGCTTGCGACCTACCCCCATTTCACCCATTCAAACCCAAACTAAACATGGAAAATAATCACGATAAACTCGAGAGAGCCCGCTGGTTCCTCAACTGGTGCGAGGAGCATCTTGCTCAGGCGATCAACGAGGTCACCAAGTTGGAGATCGAGCTGGCTGAGGCCAGCAAAGACCTGGACGTCGACGGCAGTAGCGCCACGCCCTACGGCGTTGACGCCGACGGCAAGCGACTGCCGGCAAGTTCGAAGCGTGTCGCCGAGCTGACCAAACAGCTGGCCGCCGCCAAGGGCGAGGCCAGGGCCAAGGCCAGCATCGTCGACGTCGCCAAGGCCAAGCATCAGGCGCTCGGCCGGATCCATGATTCGGACCCGAATCAGACATAGATAGAGGCCAAGTTACCGCCGGACCCAGGAGGCGGCTGTCACGCTGTCACAGCGTTTGCACGGCCCGGGGCCTCCATTCCGTTTTCAATGCCGCTCGTCCAAGCACTGAGACTGCCCAAGGAAGTCTCAGCTGAGGACCGCCATTAGCCACCTAGCAAGACCACTTTCCTAACATGAAATACAAATACATCATGACCGCCATCCTGCTGAACATCAGCAACGAGGGCATCACCCCCAAGTCCCTCAAGGCCGCCAAGGCCGACAACGACTTCGCCTGCCTGGATATCGAGCACGACGACGCCATCGTCGGCGACATCAGCGTCTGCGAGATCGTCCAGGTCAACGAGCGGATTTTGGCCGTCACGTACTACGTCGACGTCGAGTCCGATCTGCCCGCACACGAGCTCACCGAAGAGCTCAAGGACGTCACTGACATGAATTGCCAGGACGATGACTACGTTCTGATCAATTACTCCGTTGTTAACTTCAACCTCTAGCTGGCCGCCAAGGCCGAGGTCGAGGCCAAGGCCGGCACGCTCGCCGTCGCCTAGGCGAAGCATCAGGCGCTCGGCCGGATCCATGATTCGGACCCGAATCAGACATAGACAGAGGCTTAGTTGGCGCCGGCAACTGGAGGCGTCTGTCACGCTGTCACAGTGTTTGCACGGCCCGGGGCCTCCATTCCGCTTTCAATATCGCTAGTCCAGACGCCGAGACTGTCCAAGGAAGTCTCAGCTGAGGACCGCTATAAGCCACCAAGCAAGACCACTTTCCCAACATGAAATACAAATACATCATGACCGCCATCCTGCTGAACATCCGCAAGGACGGCATCACCCCCAAGTCCATCAAGGCCGCCAAGGCCGACGAGGACTTCGCCTGCCTTAATGTCGAGCACGACGACGTCATCGTCGACGACATCAGCGCCTGCGAGATCGTCCAGGTTAACGAGCGTATCCTGGCCGTAACGTACTACGTCGACGTCGAGTCCGATCTGCCGGAGTCCGAGCTCATTAGCGAGCTCAAGGACGTCACCGACATGAATTGCGAGGACGAGGACTACGTCCTGGTCAGTCAATACGTTTTCAGCTTCAACTTCTAGCTGGCCGCCGCCAAGGCCGAGGTCGAGGCCAAGGCCGGCACGCTCGCCGTCGCCTAGGCGAAGCATCAGGCGCTCGGCCGGATTAATGATTCAGACCCGAATCAGACATAGATAGAGGCCAAGTTACCGCCGGACCCTGGAGGCGGCTGTCACGCTGTCACAGCGCTTGCAGGGCCCGGGGCCTCCATTCCGCTTTCAATATCGCTAGTCCAAGCACCAAGACCGTCCAAGGAAGTCTCAGTTGCGGACCGCTGTTCGCCACCTAGCGAGGCCACTTTCCCAATACGAAACACAAATACATCGTCACCGCCATCCTGTTCAACATCCGCAAGTAAGGCATCACCCCCAAGGCTCTCAAGGCCGCCAAGGCCGACGAGAACGTCGCCCGCCTAAACATCGAGCAAGACAACTTCAGCATAGCCGAAGTCAGCGCCCCAGAGGTCACCCGGACCAACGAGCGCATCCTGGCCGTCACGCACTACGTCGACGTCGAGTCCGTTCTTCCCAAAGACGAGGTCATCGACAAGCTCAAGGGCGTCACCAACATTAACTGCGACAGCGAGGACTACGTCCTGGTCAACTTATCCGCCGTCAGCTTCAACCTCTAATCTCCGCCTAATCCGCGCTCCCATGGCACCTTATAGCGGAAACGGTGGCTTCCCAGCCTTGGTCGAGTGGTCATAATTGCTTTATGACCACTCCCGAATCGGTCCGGAAGAAGCTCATCGTGCTGGGGGCGGTCTATGGCGCGCTGTGGAGCCTGGTGGCGGCTTCGATGCTGGTGCTGATGAACGAGCCGATTGCCGGGGCGCTGAAGGCGCTGGTCTATTACACGCCGGCGGGAATCTTGACCGGGATCGCGGTGACGTTCCTGCTGCGGCGCCGCCTCGCGGCCGCCGGGACGGCGAAGACGCTCTGGAGCGGACCGCTGGCCTTGCTGCTCGGCACGCTGGGTTTCGCCTTCTTCCTCGGCCTACTGTGCCTCGCGGCGGACGTGTTCGCCGGACGCACGCCCAACCTACACGACAGCCTGGTCCTGTTCTATTGGTGCCCGTTCGTGGCCTTCGGCGCCCTGTTCCCGATTGGCCTCGCCGCGCTGAACTGCTGGGACCTGCACCGCCGGCTGGCGGCCCTGACCCCCGCCTAAGCCCCGAACGCCCAATCGACATATCGGGAGGGATATGTCGATTTGGATCCGCCACCTCGTGGAGGCCGGCGTGGCCAAGCGCGAGACCGCCTCCCGTTACCTCGCGGAGCTGGCCAAGGCCGGCGTGCTCACCCAGGTGAAGTCCGGACGCGACAGGCTCTTCCTGAACCGTCGCCTGCTCGTCCTGCTCACCGAACCGGAAGACTAAGCCGGGGCGCTATTAAAGGATTCGGCGTTTTCCTTTAATAGGCCGAGGCGCTATTAAAGCCGCCCCTAGAAAGGGCTTAATCGGCCCAAAAGCGCACCAAACCTAGGCTTCCCCAAGGGAGGAACCGGAAGCCCTTCAGGTAGTTCTAAGGGGTTTGCCTTACCGAATCCGACTCCCACACTGCCCCCAACCCTAGCCCC
>Ga0255083_1000315_pt1 | contig 12533 bp, 11 predicted proteins | sample Colum_Colum_RepC_FD_188460 | JGI IMG/M metagenome (GOLD analysis project Ga0255083, IMG submission 188460) | Freshwater microbial communities from Columbia River, Oregon, United States - Colum_Colum_RepC_8h | ecosystem: Environmental > Aquatic > Freshwater > River | place: USA: Oregon...
ATCGCTGCCCGCGCTTCACGAGTCTGATCATCAGTGGAGTTCGGATCGCCGAATCCCCCGACTGGATGAAGAGCCGCTTGACGGCAGCCGGGATGCGCCCCATCAACAACGTGGTCGATGTGAGCAACTACGTGATGCTCGAGACCAATCAACCGAACCATGCCTACGACTTCGCCACTCTGGGCGGGAGAGGGTTCCGCGTGCGCGTGGCCACGGACGGAGAGTCGATGGTGACCCTCGACGGAGTGGAGCGGGTACTCACGTCGGACGACCTTCTCATCTGCGACGCCCACGACCGACCGATCGGCATCGCCGGAATCATGGGCGGTCAGAACACCGAAATCAGCGTGACCACCACGACCGTCGCCCTCGAAGCGGCCTATTTCGAACCGGTCGGGATCATGAAGTCGGTGCAACGGCTCGGTCTGCGCAGTGAAGCGTCGGCGCGCAACGAGCGCGGTATCGATCCGCTCGGTATCGAATCGTCGGTGGCGCGCTTCGTGGAGTTGCTGCGACTCACCTGCCCCGATCTCGTCGTGCACGACGGCTTCGTCGATGCACGGACCGAATCGTTCCCGGTGGCGCCGACCATCGCGGTGCGTCCCGAGCGCGTCAGCGCTCTTCTCGGTCGAGCGTTCACCGCCGCCGAGATCGTGGCTGCCATCACCCCCATCGGTTTCGTGGCCGAGGCGTCAGGTGGTGTGGTGTCGGTGGCGGTTCCGTCGTGGCGACCCGACTGCACGCTCGAGATCGACATCGTGGAAGAGGTCGCCCGGCTCTTCGGATACGACAACCTCGGACGGACGGTGCCCAAGTCGACGCTGCCCGGTGGATTGTCGCCGGTTCAGCAACGCCGTCGGCGGGTGCGGGAGATCCTTCTCGGACTTGGCCTCGACGAAGCCATGCCTCATCCGTTCCTGACCGACGGCGATCTCGAGCGCGCCGGACTCTCGTCGGACGCAGTGCGACTCGTGAACCCACTCGTGGTCGGCGACGACGTGCTGCGGACCTCGCTTCGCCCCGGTCTCTTGAAGGCCATCGCTTTCAACGAATCGCATCGCCGGACCAACATCGGTTTCTTCGAGATCGGTCACGTGTATCCGCCGAGTGGCGATGTGCTCCCGGCCGAATACGAAGCGTTGGGTGTGGTGATCTCGGGTGCCGAGGCGCCGGTGGCCGTCGGCATCTGGCGCGAACTCGTGTCGTCGATGGGTTGGGGAGCGCGCCTCGACCAGTCGGTCGTTCCGGTGGGTCTGCACCCGACGCGTTCGGCCACGTTGTCGGCCGGCAAGGACCTGATCGGTGTGGTGGGGGAGATCCACCCCGACGTGCTCGACGCCTACGGCGTGACCGAGCGGGTGGCTGTGTTGGAAGTGAACCTGTCGGTCCTCTTGCGCGCCGAACCCAAGGTGGCCCAGTGGAAGCCGACGTCGAAGTACCCGTCGTCCGATTTCGACCTGGCTTTCACCGTGCCTGCCGACGTGACGGCCGAGAAGATCGAGAAGGCTCTGCGGCAGGCGGCCGGTTCGCTGTTGGTGTCGATCGAACTCTTCGACGTGTATCGCGCCGATGGCGGAGGCGAAAGCCGGAGCTTGGCTTATCGGTTGCGTCTACAGGCGGCCGACCGGACCCTGACCGATGCCGACGTGGCCGGTGTGCGCGACAAGTGCATCGCCGCCGCCACCAAACTCTCCGCCCACCTCCGCACCTAACCCGGTGTTTTGGTGATGATTTTTCACCGTATAGGTGAAGAAGTCGCGCCAGATTCTCGGGTTCGATGGTCAGTTCGTGAGTACGTCGGCGGGACAGTCGGCGAGCCAGGCCATACGCCCCGATTGTCGGCGCAACACCGAGCGCCAGAGATCATCGGGTTCGGCGCAGAAAGCATCGTCCACTTCGAAGGGAAGGACGATCCACGCGCCCATCTCCAGTTCGCCGTCGAGTTGTTGCGCGCCCCAACCGGCGTAACCGATGAAGATCCGGATCGCCGACGGCATCGGGTCGAGCACGAGGGGATCGCTGTCCAGATCGACGGGTTCGGCCGACGGCCGTCCCTGATCGTCGATGAATCGGCCGAGGGCGATGAGCGCATTCGTCTCGACCGGTCCACCCGTGAAGAGCTCGGCCGGTGGGGCGATGAGGTGCGACCACGAGTCGAACTCGATGTCGAGGTCCTCGCTACGACGGTTCAGCACGACTCCTAAGGCGCCACTCTCGTTGTGCTCGAGCACGTACACCACTGTCCGGTCGAAGTTGCCGTCGGCCAGGGGAGGGGCGGCCACGAGAAGCCGACCCTTGGTGGAGGGCAGTGGGAAGCCGGATGGGCGGTTCACCCGACCATGTTGGCAGGGGGCGCCCAGTGCCGACCGGTCAACGGAATCGCCCCGAAGGTGATTGTATTCCCATTCAGTAGTCCGTATGATCATGCGTTGTGTCCACCTCGTCCACGAAAAAGCGCGTCGCCGTCCTCGGCGCCTCTGGCTACACCGGGGCCGAATTGCTACGTCTCCTGGCCGGCCACCCCGAGGTGGAGGTCGTGCTGGCCAGCGGTGATTCGCAGGCCGGAACGCCCATCGCCTCGCTGTATCCGAGCCTGGCCGCGCGCTACGGCGACCTGCGTTTCGCCGACAACGATCCGAACGCGTGCCATGGTCTGGATGCGGTCTTCCTCGGTCTGCCGCACGAGGCCAGCCTCGAACTCGTCCCCGAACTCGTCGGCCAGGTCGGTTGTGTGGTCGATCTCTCGGCCGCGTACCGGCTGAAGAACGCTCACGCCTATCCGGAGTACTACGGGTTCGATCACACGCAGCCGGCGTTGCTCGCCGACGCGGTGTACGGCCTTCCGGAACGCCACCGGTCCGCGCTGCCCGGAGCCGAGTTGATCGCGACCCCCGGCTGCTACGTGACGGCCGCGACTCTCGCCTTGGCACCACTGGTCGACGCCGGGCTCATCGAGACCTCGGGTGTGATCGTCGACGCGGCAAGTGGTGTGTCGGGTGCCGGCCGGGCGCCCAAGCACTCGAATCTCTTCTGCACGGTCGATGAAGACATGAACGCTTATGGATTGGTGAATCACCGTCACACGCCCGAGATGGAAGAGCAGATCGGGGCGACCGTCTTGTTCACGCCCCACCTCGTTCCGATGAATCGCGGCATCCTCGCCACGTGTTACGCGCGGCCGGCGAAGAAGTCGACCACCGAGTCGTTGCTCGACGCGCTCACGTCGGCCTACCGCAACGAGCCGTTCGTCGTGGTGCGGGCCGAATCGCCCTCCACCAAGGCCACGCTCGGTTCGAACGCCGTGCACATCACGGCGCGCTTCGACCCGCGCACCGGCAACGTGATCGTGATCAGCGCGCTCGACAATCTCTGCAAGGGCGCCTCGGGCGGTGCGGTCCAGGCGATGAACGTCGCCCTCGGCCTGCCCGAGACGTCCGGGCTCACTTCGATCGGGGTGTATCCGTGATGGCTGATATCGATCCGTTGCAGCGCGCCGACGTCCTCATCGAGGCTCTGCCTTACATCCGTCGGTTCGCCGGCAAGGTCGTGGTGGTGAAGTACGGCGGCAATGCGCTGGCGGGTGCCACCGAAAGCGACGCCCTCGCGCTCTTCGCGCAGGACATCGTTCTGATGCGGCTGGTCGGTCTACGGCCGGTGGTGGTGCACGGCGGCGGCCCGCAGATCAGCGATCTCATGAATCGGCTGGGCAAGACCACCGAGTTCCGCAACGGTCTGCGCGTGACCGATGCCGAGACCGTCGACATCGCGCGCATGGTTCTGATCGGCCAAGTGAACCCCCAGATCGTCGCCGCCATCAACGTGCACGGACGTTTCGCGGTGGGTGTGAGTGGCGAGGATGCGTCGCTCATCACGGCCGAAGCCCGCGACCCCGAACTCGGTTTCGTCGGCGACGTGAAGCGCATCAATCCGGGCATCCTCCATGGTCTGCTCGACGACGAATTCGTGCCCGTCGTCGCGACGATCGGCACCGATGCCGAGGGTCAGCCGTACAACATCAACGCCGACACAGTGGCCGGGGCGATCGCCGAGGCCCTCGGAGCCGAGAAACTCGTGTACCTCACCGACATCGAGGGCCTGCGGCGCAAGGTCGATGACGCCGCAAGCCTCATTCGTCAGACCAACCCCGACGAACTCGATGCCCTCATGGCCGACGGCACGATCGCTGGCGGAATGATCCCCAAGGTCGAGAGTTGCGTGCACGCAGTACGCAATGGAGTGAAGCGCGCGCACATCCTCGACGGTCGGATCCCACACGTGCTTCTTCTCGAACTGTTCACCGACGCCGGTGTCGGGACCATGGTCGAGTCCACGTTCAAGCGTTCGGAGAGCAAGTCATGAGCAGCCACCAATTCTCGACCTCGGGTCAGGACCACTGCCCGTTCATGCCGGTCTTCGGCGCTCCGGCCGTGATGTTCGAACGCGGCCTCGGCACCGAACTCTGGGACGTCGACGGAAAGCGTTACCTCGACTTCTTGTCGGGTATCGCCGTCGTGTCCCTCGGACATTGCCATCCGGCCGTTTCGGCGGCGGTCACCGAGCAGATCAACACGTTGTCGCACGTGAGCAACTTCTTCGCCAACCCGGCCGCCACCAAGGCGGCAGTCGCGATCAATGAACTGCTCTTCGAGGCGAGTGGTGAACGCGGCCAGGTCTTCTTGTGCAATAGCGGTGCCGAGGCCAACGAAGTCGCCATCAAACTCGCCCGCAAGTTCGGTGGTCGCGGTCGTTACGGCGTGGTGAGCGCACTCGGAAGCTTCCACGGTCGCACTCTCGCGGCACTTGCCGCCACCGGGCAGCCGACCAAACACGAACCTTTCCAGCCGATGCCCGAAGGCTTTCGGCACGTCCCCTACGGAGACCTCGCATCTCTCGAAGCGGCCATCGATCCGACGGTCGCCGCCGTCCTGATCGAGACAGTGCAAGGTGAAGGGGGAGTCATCCCGGCTTCGGCCGAGTACCTGCAAGGCATTCGTCGACTCTGCGACGAGCGCGGTCTTCTCATGATGATCGACGAAGTCCAGACCGGCTTCGCCCGCACCGGCCAGTGGTTCGGATTCCAGCACGCCGGAATCGCGCCCGATGTGGTGACGATGGCCAAGGGCATCGGAAACGGTTTCCCGGTTGGTGCGGCCTGGGCGCGGCGGGACGTCGCCGCGGTCTTCCAGCCCGGTGACCACGGGTCCACCTACAGCGGCACGGCGCTCGCCGGGGCGGCGGTCTCGGCGGTCATCGCCGAGATGTGTCGCATCGATGCGCCGAAGCTCGCGCGCGAGAAAGGCGACTACCTCGCGCAGAAGCTCGCCGCGGTCGACGGGGTCGTCGCCGTACGCGGTCAGGGCCTGTTGCGGGCCGCCGAACTCGGCACGGGTCGCGATGCCAAAGCGGTCTTCACGGCGCTTCTCGAGCGCGGTCTCGTCACCAATGCGGTCAATGCCACGTCACTTCGGTTGGCTCCGCCCATCACGACCTCGCTCGAGCAGATCGACGAAGCCGTGGCGATCATCGCCGGTGTCCTCGCCGAAGGGGTCGGCGCATGAATCTGCTCGACATCACCGACCTCGGAGTCGATGGCGTGGCCGCGGTACTCGATCTCGCTCGTCGTCCGATCGCATCGCTCGGTCGTCCACTCGATGGGCGCGGCGCGGCCCTCATCTTCGAGAAGCCCTCCAACCGGACCCGGCACAGCATGGAGATCGCCGTGGTCGAACTGGGTGGTCATCCCGTGTACACGCGCGGTGAGGAAGTCGGTTTCGACACGCGTGAGCCGGTCGAAGACATCGGTCGCATCCTCGCGGGCTATCACGCGGTCATCGCGGCCCGAGTGTTCTCGCATTCGGTGGTCGAACGACTCGCGGCGGTCAGCGACGTGCCGGTGGTCAACATGCTCTCCGACCACTCGCATCCGCTGCAGGGTTTGGCCGACGCGCTCACCATGATCGAAGAGTTCGGAAGTCTCGACGACCGAATCGTGGCTTGGGTCGGTGATTACAACAACGTGGCCCGCTCGCTCGGCGAGGTGTGTTCGATCCTCGGTGCGCACCTGCGCTTCGCCGGTCCGGCCGGCTATCAGGTGACCGACGACGAGCTCGCCCGGTTCACCGCGCTCGGTGCTCGTTCGGTTCACTCCTCGGTCGATCCACGCGAGGCCGTGCGGGGCGCGCACGCGGTGCACACCGATACCTGGGTGTCGATGGGGCAGGAATCCGAGAAGGCCGAGCGCATCCGGATCTTCGGTCGCTACACGGTCACTACCGAACTCATGGCCGAAGCCGACGAGGAGTCGATCTTCATGCATTGTCTGCCGGCCTATCGGGGTCTCGAGGTCGAGTCCACCGTCATCGACGGCCCGGTCAGTCGGGTCATCCGGCAGGGGCACAACCGTCTTCACTCGGCGCGCGGTGCTCTGGCCTACTTGATGGGAGTTCGGTGATGGCGGTCAAGACCCAGCGTCAACAGAAGATCGCCGAACTCATCGGCAAGCATGCGGTCACGAATCAGCCCCAACTCGTCAAGTTGTTGGGCAAGGCGGGCATCGTGGCCACGCAGGCCACGGTGTCGCGCGACCTCGAAGATCTCGGGGCCGTGAAGGTGCGCGTGCCCGGCGGTGACACCGTGTACGCGATCCCTGAGTTCGCGCCGGCGCGGCTCGCGCCCGAAGACCAGCTGCGGCGGGTGATGGGCGAGTGGGTGGCCGAGGTCAAGAGCAGCGGACCGATGGTCGTCGTTCGTACGCCACCGGGCTGTGCGCACGTCGTTGCGTCGGCCCTCGATCGCAGCGGCCTCAAAGGTCTCATCGGCACGGTGGCCGGTGACGACACGATCTTCTGCATCGCCGACGAGTCGGTGGGTGGGGGCAAGCTCGCCGCCCACCTGCGCGAGTTGTCGGGAATCGCGACGAACAAGGGTGGTGCAAAGTGAGCGACGGCAAGACCCTGTGGCACGGACGCTTCGCGTCCGGTCCGGCCGATGAACTCATGGCCTACACGGCGAGCCTGCCCTTCGATCGTCGTCTCTGGCGCGAAGACATCGCTTGTTCGAAGTCGCACGTTCGCGGACTCGCCGAAGTCGACATCATCTCGAACGGAGAGCGTGATGCGATTCTGGCCGCCTTGGCTCAGGTCGAGAACGAGATGGCCACGGACGTCTTCGTCTTCGTCGACTCCGACGAAGACATCCACACTGCGGTCGAACGTCGGGTCACCGAGATCGCCGGTCCGGCCGGTGCGAAGTTGCACACCGGCCGCAGCCGCAACGACCAGTCGGTCACCGGTCTTCGCCTGTGGTGCAAGAGGACCGTGCCCGAGATCATCCAGCGGGTCGTCTCATTGCAGGAGGCACTCATCGCCCGGGCCAAGGAAGCGGGTGTCGGTGACGATGGCGTGTACCTCCCGGGTTACACGCACGTCCAGCGGGCCCAGCCGGTCTTGCTCGCCCATCACCTGCTGGCTCACTGCTGGGCCTTGGGTCGCGACATCGAACGTCTGCACGACGCCCTTCGGCGACTCGACGTGTCACCTCTCGGTGCCGGTGCACTGGCCGGGTCGTCGTTGCCGCTCGACCCCGAATTCACCGCGGACGACATGGGTTTCGAGCGGGTGTTCGACAACTCCCTCGACGCCGTGAGCGATCGCGACTTCGTGGCCGAGATCCTCTTCTCTCTCTCGCTCGTGGCCGTTCATCTCTCGCGCGTCGGCGAAGAGTGGGTTCTGTGGACGAGCGACGAGTTCGGCTTCGCCGTTCTCGACGATGCCTACGCAACCGGCTCGTCGATGTTGCCCCAGAAGAAGAACGCCGACATCGCCGAACTCGCCCGGGGCAAGGCGGGACGAGTCATCGGTTCGCTCACTGGTCTGCTCGTCGTGCTCAAGGGTCTGCCCCTCGCGTACAACCGCGATCTGCAAGAGGACAAGGAGCCGCTGTTCGACGCGGTCGATCAGGTGTCGCTCGCGCTGTCGGCGCTCACCGGCATGATCGCCACCGCGCGGTTCGTTCCTGATCGCATGCGGGCCGCCGCCGATGCACCCACCATGGCCGCGACTGATCTCGCCGAGTTCCTCGTGCAGAACGGAACGCCCTTCCGCGAGGCGCACGCCGTCGTGGGGGCACTGGTTCGTCGCTCGTTGGCTGGCGAAGGTTCGCTCGCCGATCTGGTTCTCGCCGAATCGACGCTCGGGGAGAAGGCGGCTGCTCTGGTGGCTCCGGGAGTCGGCGTGCGTCGTCGCACCACCCGCGGGGGAGCGGGTCCGCAACCGGTGGCCGCGCAGCTGATCCGACTCGAAGCGGCCATGAAGGTGTGGGCCCAGAAGTGAATTCGCGTCTCTTCGGTGAGGTCGTGGTGACGATGCTCGTCATTCTCGACCCACCGGGCAACACGCCCATCTTCCTCGCCGTCACTCGACGCCTGTCGAACAAGGAACGGCATCGCGCGGCCTATCTGGCCACGGCGACGGCGTTCCTCGTGATCTCGATCTTCGCTCTGTTCGGCCAGACGGTTCTCGACTATCTCAAAGTGTCGGTGCCGGCTCTGCAGGTATCGGGTGGACTTCTGTTGCTTCTCGTCGCCCTCCAGCTTCTGTACGGACGGGGCACGGGCGAAGACGGATATGCCGAGGCGACCCCGGAACAACGAACCTCGATCGCCATGGTTCCGCTCGGAACTCCGCTTCTGGCCGGACCGGGTTCGATCGTCGCGACGATCGTCTTCTTCAGTCGTACCGAAGGAGCCGGTGAATGGCTCACCGTGCTCGCCGGTATCGCCGTGGCGTTGTTCGTTTCGCTGGTTGCGCTGAGATTCAGTGGATTCCTGCAGCGCGTTCTCCGGCCTACCGGCATTCTCTTGCTCGCGCGAGTGGCCGGCATGATTCTCGCGGCGGTCGCCGTGCAGTCGATCGCCAACGGGGTCACCGAATTCGTGACCAAGGCCATCGAGGCGAACTGAACGTGGCGTACCACCAGTCGATCCGGGTTCGTTACGGCGAATGCGACATGCAACGCGTGGTGTTCAACGCCAACTATTTCGTGTATTGCGACGACGTCGTCGACTCGTGGACGCGCATTGCGCTGGCCGACGAACTCCGCGCGGCTGGAACCACCACCGATCTACATGCGGTTGGCTTCGACTTCATGCTGAAGAAGACCGAACTCACCTGGATGAGCCCGGTTCGTTTCGGCGACACGATCGACGCGACGGCTGAAGTCGTGCGGTGGGGGAACTCGAGTTTCGACGTGGCGATCGTCGGCGCGGTCGCCGGTGACACCCGATTCGAAGCGCTCATCACCTACGTGAGCATCGACCCGGTCTCACAACGCCCGGCCCCGGTGCCAGCCGTGGTACGCGATGCGTTGAGTCGCTAGGAGCCCCAGTTCACCCAATTTCCGTGCGGGTGGGTAGTGGCGAGGCGGCGCACTGATCGCCGTCCCCCGCGCCAGGTCACCAGCGAGATCACGGTGATCAACTCGTCGGAGCCTCTGTGGCCGGGCAATTCGGGTGTCTCCTTCGGACTTTCGGCGATGATCCAACTCAGGTCCGTGGTCGACCCGACGCGTTCGAGTGCGTCGACAAACTCCGAACGACGCGCCGGTGCGAGATAGTTCAGTACCCAACTCGTCGTCACCACTGGATGACCGTGCGACCGAGCCCTCCCGACCGCATCGGCTATCGAATCGACCGCGTCGCCTTTCTCGACGACGATCCGGTGTTCGCGTGCGAGCCGAATCGCTTTCTGCAGACGTTCGAAACGCTCCACCTGGTCCGGCCACACACAGGCCTCCAACCAGCGCACCTCGTCTTCGTTGTAGACGTCGATAGGTGACGCGTCGATCCCGACGGACCACGCTACGTCCGGCGTTCGGTCGGGGAGGGGAGGCTCGCCTCGAACGTCGCAGATGATCGACAGCGACGGGTTGGAGCCGACCTTTCCTCCGGGACGGACGTCGTAGCTGATTCGCGCCGCCAGCAGGGTGAGCCCCGCACTACTCCCAATGTCGACTCGAGCGAGCGAACCCACCTCGTCGTTGAGCATCGACAACGGGAAGAGGAACCAGTTGCAGCGACCGATCTCGTTCGTCTGCGTCGATCTGTTGCTCAGCAAATCCCGCATCGGTTCGGCGCGCGCCGACACGAACTCGACGAACAGATCGCCGGCGTCACCCTCGGCATCGCGGCGCGCGAGGTTCGGGTAATGGTGGGCGAGTGGATGATCGGGTTCGGCCAGCAGGAGGTGGTGGGCGCTGGCGAACAGCAACACCGGAATGCGCTGCGTCTCCGGTGCCACCGACATGAGGTCGAGCACGCTTGGCTCACGGGCCACTCGAGCGGCGAGCCTTCCGTACAGCGGGGCTCCCACCTCGAACGCCCGGGCGAATTCGTCGAATCGAAGTTCGAGTTCGCTCACGATCGCACCCTAGGTCGGTGTATTGCACCGAAAAGAAACCCGACATGGGCGTCCTTTGTTGCGAGAATGGTCGAGATGACTTCGTCCGACCTCCTCACTGATCTCGATGCCCGCGGACTGATCCACGACTCGACCGATCGTCACGCGCTGGCCGACCGACTCGAGTCCGGCCCGATCAGCGTGTACGTGGGTTTCGATCCCACCGCCGACTCGCTGCACGCCGGCAACCTTCTCGGGCAGGTCATGTTGCGCCGGTTCCAGTTGGCCGGGCACAACCCGGTTGTACTCGCGGGTGGTGCCACCGGCATGGTGGGTGATCCGGGTGGGCGCAGCGAGGAGCGCAATCTGCTCGATCGCGAAACTCTGTCGCACAACGTGGCGTGCGTGAAACGCCAACTCGAGAAGATCCTCGACTTCGACGGGCCGCATGCCGCGCGCCTGGTTGACAACGCCGACTGGACCGCGCCGATGAGCGCGCTCGACTTCCTGCGCGACGTCGGCAAGCACTTCACCGTGAACCAGATGGTCGCCAAAGAATCGGTGCGAGCCCGCATGGAGAGCGAACACGGCATCTCGTACACCGAGTTCTCGTACATGCTCCTGCAGGCCAACGACTTCCGCTACCTCTGCGATGCCCAGAACGTCGAGATGCAGATGGGTGGATCGGATCAGTGGGGCAACATCACAGCCGGAATCGAACTCATTCGCCGACGTCACGCGCGTCCGGCTTTCGGACTCACGTGGCCTCTCCTCACTCGCACGGATGGGCAGAAGATGGGCAAGTCGGTGCACGGCGCGCTGTGGCTCGATCCGGAAAAGACGAGTCCGTATCAATTCCGCCAGTACTGGATCCAGTTGCCCGACGAAGACGTCGAGCGTTTCCTGATGCAGCTGACCTTGCGTTCGATCGAGGAGATTTCGGCGATCGTCGCCGAACATCGCGCCGCTCCCGAGAAGCGCCTCGCGCAACGCGCTCTCGCGCACGACGTCACCGCCATGGTGCACGGTGAAGATGCCGAAGCGGCGGCCGCCGAAGCCGCCGATGTTCTCTTCGGTGGCGATCCTTCGAAAGCATCGGAGTCGGCGCTCGATGCAGTGGCCCGCGAAGTACCGAACTCGGCGTGTGCAACGTCGGCACTCGACGACGTGATCGGCCTTCTCGTGTCGACCGGTCTCGCGACCTCGAACAGCGATGCCCGACGCACGCTCGGTCAGAAGGGTTTCCGCGTGAACGGTTCGGTCGTCGACGATTCGACATCGCTCGCTGATGTCGCTTTGCTGCACGGCCGGTACCTTCTGTTGCGACGGGGCAAGACCCAACACCATTTGGTTCGAGTCGGGGTCTGACCCGAGCCCGGCTCGGGGTCGGGTATCGGGGCCGGAAAAGTCCCGAAAATTCCCGTCCCGGCAGGTTGACGCTCCCTGGACCGGTCGCTAGATTTGCCCCTCGCCCCTGTAGGCCGTTCACGGTCGGAGGGCGGCGGCACCACCAGGTGATCCCTCGGGAGACCTGCGTGCCAGAGCTATCAGCTCCTTGAAAACGGAAGAGAAGACTGAACGCCAGTGCGGGCAGTCACGGTGGCCCTTTGCGGGGTCGCTGGAGGCTGTCTGTCAATTCATCGATGGCCGGGTTCGCCCGGTCGTCAAAACAAATCAATGGCCGGCATTGCCGGTCGAGCGGATCGGGTCTCGGCACACGAGGGCTATTCCCCCACGTGGAGGCCCGCTCACGCCACGGACGCTTCCTGGACCTTCGGGTCTGGGGCACGTTCTTGACGGAGAGTTTGATCCTGGCTCAGGACGAACGCTGGCGGCGTGCTTAACACATGCAAGTCGAACGAGGTCCATGCTGTAGCAATACAGCGGAAGACCTAGTGGCGAACGGGTGAGTATCACGTGAGAAACCAACCCCGGTCTCTGGGATAACAGGTGGAAACGCCTGCTAATACCGGATGCCGTCGTTTCCTCGCATGGGGAGATGACGAAAGGGCTACCGGATCGGGACGGTCTCGCGGCCTATCAGCTTGTTGGGGAGGTAACGGCTCACCAAGGCTTCGACGGGTAGCTGGTCTGAGAGGATGATCAGCCACACTGGGACTGAGACACGGCCCAGACTCC
>Ga0255083_1000321_pt1 | contig 12484 bp, 11 predicted proteins | sample Colum_Colum_RepC_FD_188460 | JGI IMG/M metagenome (GOLD analysis project Ga0255083, IMG submission 188460) | Freshwater microbial communities from Columbia River, Oregon, United States - Colum_Colum_RepC_8h | ecosystem: Environmental > Aquatic > Freshwater > River | place: USA: Oregon...
CGATGCCCTAGCGCGTAGCGGTACGCATTTCGCACGTCACTACACGCAGTCGACCCCGTGTGCACCCGGTCGAGCCGGCCTGTACACCGGCATGTACCAGATGAACCACCGCGTGGTCGCCAACGGGACACCACTCGACCAACGCTTCGACAACGTCGCCCGTCTCGCTCGCCGCGCCGGTTATCAGCCCTGTCTCTTCGGCTACACCGACCAATCGATCGATCCGCGCGTCGCCACCGGACCCGACGACCCCCGACTTCTGAGTTACGAGGGACTGCTACCCGGCATGGAGTGGATGCTCGATCTGAGCGGACCACACCAACCGTGGGTCGATCACCTCGCGGCCCACGGTCACGATGTGAGTGAAGGTCACCTACGACTTCTCGCGACCGAGAACGAACGACCGGCCGAACACGGACTGTCGGCCTTCATGACTGATCGGATCATCGAACACCTCACCAACCGCTTCGATGGTGAACCGTGGTTCGTGCACGCGAGTTATCTACGTCCGCACCCGCCTTATTCGGCTCCCGGTCATTTCTCGACCATGTACGACCCGGCCGATGTCGGTCTGCCCATCGCCCCAGCCGACGATCGGCACCCGTTCCACGACGTACTGATGGAGATCGACTGGGTCAAGCGTCCGCCGACCGACGCCGAGATGCGACACGTACGCGCGCAGTACTACGGCATGATCAGCGCGGTCGATCACGAGGTCGGTCGTCTCGTGAGCACTCTTCAGGACCTCGGAACGTGGGACGACACGATCGTGATCGTCACCGCCGATCACGGTGAACAACTCGGCGACCACGGCCTCGTGCAGAAAGCAGGTTGGTTCGAGGAGAGTCACCACATTCCGCTCATCTGGCGCGACCCACGTCGAGCCGGTGGTCACATGGTCGACCGTTTCACCGAGAGTGTGGACGTGATGCCGACCCTCGCCGAGTCGCTCGACCAACCGGTGCCGTTGCAATGCGACGGTCTCCCGCTCACGCCGTTCCTCGATGGCGACGAACCGGCTTGGTGGCGCGATGCGGCTTCGTGGGAGTTCGACTGGCGGTTCGCCCTGATCCCGTTCGGCGAATATCCGTGGCCCTGGGACCGACGTCTCGAGCAACAACACCTCGCGGTGCGGCGAACCGACGACACCGCCTACGTTCAATTCGGCGACGGATCGTGGCTCTGTTTCGACATCGGAGCCGATCCGACGTGGCGGACCCCGGTCACCGATCCGGCGCGCATTCTCCGCCTGACCCAGGACATGCTCGTGTGGCGAAGTCGGCACGCCGACCGCACCCACACCGGATTGCTGGTGGAAGATGGTGGCAAGGGCCGCTGGCCCGATTCGGTGCCCTGGCGAAACTGAGGAGCGACCATGAGCAAGAGCAACAACGTGGCCCAGTCACTGCGGCGATCGCTGTGCGATGAACTCGAACGCAGCGGGCCCGACGCGCCCACGTTGTGCGCCGGATGGTCGGCCCGCGATCTCGCCACGCATCTGATCGTCCGTGAAACTCGACCCGATGCGGCCGTGGGAATCCTCGTCAAGCCCCTCGCCGGATACGCGGCGCGCGTGCAACGGTCGGTCGGAAAATCCGAATGGGCCACGATCATCCACAAGATCCGGTCGGGACCCCCGCTCGTGTCGCCGATGCGGGTGCCCGCGGTCGACGATCTCACCAACACTCGAATACTTCGTCCACCGAGAAGACCTCCGGCGCGGCACTCCCGGTGGCGCACCTGGTCCGCTGTCGAATGCCGAAGAGGAGGCCCTCTACAAGGCGTTGAAGCGCGGGGCTCGCCTCATGACCCGCCGGGCACCGGCCGGTCTCGTCCTCAGTCCCGACGGCCGACCGGTGATCGTGGCCAAGAAGGGAACCCCCGAAGTCACCGTGAGCGGACCGGTCGGCGAGTTGGTTCTCTTCGTCTACGGACGCCAATCGGCGAGTCGCGTCACACTCGATGGGCCGTCCGATGCGGTCGAAGCCGTCCGAACGGCGAAGTTCGGGGTCTAGAACTGCCACAATCGAGGTCATGACCGGTTCGGGGGAACGTCGAGACGTGGATCGGCTCGTCGACGAACTCACCCTCGACGAAAAGGCGAGCCTCACCACCGGGGCGACCATGTGGTCGACCCACGCGATCGAACGACTCGGAATCCCGTCGGTCGTCGTGACCGATGGACCGGCTGGCGCACGCGGACCTTTCACCCCTGGCCTCGGACATCAGGTCGCCACGCTGTGTGTTCCGTGCGGTTCGGCTCTCGGTGCCACGTTCGACACCGAACTCATCGAAGAACTCGGTCGCGCCATCGGCCATCAGGCGCGCACCAAGACCGCGCGAGTTCTTCTCGCCCCCACAGTGAACCTGCATCGTTCACCGCTCTTCGGTCGCAGTTTCGAGTGCTACTCGGAAGATCCTCTTCTCTCGGGCAAGTTGGCCGCCGCCTACATCCGTGGGGTTCAGTCGCAGGGAGTGGCCACGACCGTCAAGCACTTCGTCGGCAACGATGCCGAGTTCGAACGCATGACCATCGACAGCGTCATCGACGAACGCACGTTGCGTGAGGTGTATCTGCTCCCCTTCGAAATCGCCGTGCGCGAAGGCGGTTCGCTCGGAATCATGACGTCGTACAACCGCATGAACGGTCTCTACTGCGCCGAGAACCAGTGGCTCCTCGAAGACCTCCTGCGCGGTGAATGGGGATTCGAGGGTTTCGTGGTGACCGACTGGTTCGCCGGCTTCACCACCGAAGGCGCCGCCCGGGCCGGCCTCGATCTAGAAATGCCGGCACCACCGCGGGCCTACGGAAAGCATCTCGGTGCCGCGGTGTCCGAGGGAAGGGTCGACGAAGCATTGCTCGACCGCGCGGTGCACAAACTTCTCAGTGTTTTCGATCGGGTGGGTGCACTCGACGATCCGATCGCCGAACCGACGGCCGTCGATCTTGCCGAACACCGCGCCGTCGCCCGGCGCGCGGCGAGCGGCTCGATGGTGCTTCTCCGCAACGCGCCGCTCGGCCGCAAAGGTCCCCTCTTACCTCTCGCCACCAAATCGCTCCGCTCGGTCGCCGTGATCGGGCCGAACGCCGAACGCACGCGCATCATGGGTGGTGGATCGGCCGAAGTGATGCCCCACCATCGCACGGCGATCATCGACGCTCTTCGCCAACGACTCGGTGACAAGGTTCGAGTTCGCTACGAGCAGGGTTGCTCGGTCGACCGCTCGACTCCGATCATCGAAGGTGAGTCGATCGTCGCTCCATCGGGACGTCGCGGATTCGACCTCGTCGTGACCGATCGCGCGAACGACACCGTCCTCGGCGAACTCCATCGTCCCGACGGGCGGATCCTGGTGGTCGCCCGTCAGGACAAGGGCATCCCGGTGTCAGGCTTCCGTTTCCGGGCCACGAGTCGACTCACCGTCGAACGCGACGGCGAGTACTTCGTGTCGATCAGTGAGACGAGTCCGTGCCGTCTCTACCTCGACGGTGAACTCGTGGTCGATGGTGCCACCACCATGCCACCGCCGGGCCATCGGTTCTTCGGTCTCATTCGCGAGGAACTCGGAGCCACCGTGTCACTTCGGGCCGGTACGGCGCACGAGATCGTCCTCGAGTGCGAAGCCGTCGAACGCCAGTGGGCGCACGGTGCACAAATCGGCCTGCAATACATCGAGCGCGACGATCCCGTTCGACGGGCCGCCGATCTCGCGAGCGAATGCGACATCGCCCTCGTGGTGGTGGGCACGACCGACGAATGGGAGAGCGAAGGGCACGATCGCACCACGCTGCAACTCCCCGGACGTCAGGACGAATTGATCACCGAAGTACTACGCGCCAATCCGCGAACGATCGTTCTCGTGAACACCGGGGCTCCGGTCGACATGCCGTGGGCCGACGACGTGCCGGCGATCCTGCAAGTCTGGTTCGGCGGTCAAGAGATGGGTTCGGCGGTGGCCGACGTACTTGCTGGCGATTCCGACCCGGGTGGTCGCCTGCCGACGACCATCCCGATGTGCATCGAACACACCCCGGCGTTCGGAAACTTTCCGGGTGAGCACGGTCAGGTTCGCTACGGCGAAGGACTCCTCATCGGGCACCGTTGGTACGAGACGCGTCGACTTCCGGTGCGCTTCCCCTTCGGCCACGGACTCTCGTACACGTCGTTCGCCATCGGCGAGCCCGATCTCGATCGATACGAGATGACGACGCGCGACACGGTCAACTTGCGCGTACCGATCACGAACACCGGCACCCGCGCCGGCTCGCACGTGATCCAGATCTACGTGGCACCGCTCGGCGCGCCGGTGGCGCGACCGCAACAGGAACTCAAGTCGTTCACCAAGGTCCATCTCGGTCCGGGGGAGTCGACCGAGGTCGAGGTCGAACTCGGTCCGCGTGCCTTCGCCTACTGGGATCCGGGCGACACCTACCGCTCGTACCTGCAACCGCAGGTCACCGGTGAGCGCGCCGAGATGAACGAACGCGCACCCGGACACTGGCGGGTCGAGCCGGGTCTCTACGAGATCCGCGTCGCGTCATCGTCGCTCGCCATCGACGCCACGTCCATCGTCACGATCGTCGAGAACGACTGATGCTGCTCCGACGACTCGACGATTACCAGAGTTGGCAGATCGCCTGGCGGGGTGGATCGGTTCTCGTCGATCCGTGGCTCACCGCCGAGCCGATCGGTGGAGTATTCGATCGTCGTCATCCCGACGGCTTCACGACACTCGACGACCTTCGCCGCGAAGCCGGTCGCATCGTGGGCGTACTGCTCTGCACCGCGGTCAACGATCACACTCGACCCGACACTCTTCGCCTCCTTGCCGATGTTCCCGTGTACGGTCCGGCTCCGGCGGTCAAGATCGCCCGCGCCAACGGTTGCTCCGACACCAACGTGGCGCGGGTCGGAAACGCATTTTCCTTCGACTGTCCGGAAGGCGGGAGTATTCGAGTCACCCCGACCAAACCGGGCCTTCCGCTCGGACTCATCGCCCACGGATATCTGATCGAAGCAATCGACGAGTCGGGTTCGGTCGCCGGTCGGATCTGGATCGAAGCTCATCAACCCACCACCAAGGCCGCGCAACGAATCGGATCGGTCGATGTGGCGGTTCTGCCCACCTCCTCGGTCACGGCCGTCGTGTTGCCGGTGACCGCCGGTCTTCGCACCTCGGCGCGGGCAGCGGCCACGTGTCGGGCTCGGGCCATCGTGCCGACGGCGACCGACCCACGCCGTGACATGAAGTGGTGGCAGAAGGCGATCTACTTCGTGGGCAACGGTCCGCGACCGCTCCGCGAATCGCTCACGCGCTCACGGCAATTGATCGAGTTGAAGCCCGGCGACTGGCTCGACGCCACCGTCGGACGGAGTTGATCAGCGACCGATCCGCAACGTCCAGACCGGCGTGTCGTCGGGTCGGATCGGAAGGTCGAGAACGTTGCCTCGTCGGGAAACGCGAACGTTCTGCTTCACGAGATGTACCTCGCCCTCGGGGAGTCCGTCGATCACGATGCGTGACGACGACGGACGACCGCACACCATGGCGTACACCGCGCCGTCTCGCCCCTTGGTGAGTCGGACCACGTGTCCTTCGTCGGTCGACAACGTCGACTGCTCGAAGGGCCGACTTCCGTAGATCGCCGCACCGTTGTCGGCCAACCACGATCCCAGGGCGAAAATCCGCAACTGCTGGGCCCACGGGATGTATCCACCGGGCATGGCACCGAAGTTGAGCAGAAGGTTGCCGCCATCGGCGACGATGTTGGCGAACATCGTGATCAGTTCGGGGATCGGCATGTACGAGGTGTCGTCCTCGAACTGCATGTAACCGAAACTCGTGCCGATACCCCGACACACCTCGAACTTCTTGTGGGCATCCATGGGGCGGGTCGTGTACTCGGGGGTCGTGAAATCCGTGTGACTCCGACCTTGGATCACACCGAGCATGTCGAAGCGATCGTTCACGATGCCATCTGGGTTCTGGTTGTAGAAGTCGGCGATCAGGGGCATGGCGCCATCGCTGAACTTCGGATAACCGATGTCGTTCCAGAGGACATCGGGTTGGTAACGCTCGATCAATTCGCGCCAGTGCGAGTCGGCGTACTCGAGATAGGCGTCGTCCTGCGGAATCGCCGCGAAGAGCGTGGCCCAACTCTTGATCCCGAGTCCCTGGAAAGTCCAGTCGATACCACCCGAGTAGTACACGCCGAAACGCATGCCGAGTTCGCGGGTGATCCGAGCGCACTCGCCGACGAGATCGCGCTCGGATTGCCAGACGTTCCCGTGCACCGGATTGGGCGTGTCCGACGGCCACATCAGAACACCGTCGTGATGCTTGGTCACGAAGACGCAGTACTGCGCCCCCGAACGGGCGAACACATCGCGCCAGTGGTTCGGATCCCAGTCGCGCGCCGTGGTCAGGAACTTGTCGACGAAGGTTTGATAGTCGGGATTACCGAGAACCTTCTCGTGATATTCGGCGGCCGGCGAACCCGGAATGGAGATCGAATTCCAGTACCACTCGGCGTAGGGAGTGTGACTGAACGCCACCTCCTCGCCTTCTTCGCGGGCCAAGGTGAACGGATCGCGACCCATGGGCGCGAACGACGGAACCGATCCGACGGTCCAGTGCGCGAAGAGTCCGATCTTGGCGTCCTCGAACCAAGTCGGTAGTTGGCGCGTGCGCAGCGATTCGAAAGTCGGCTCGAACATGTTCATGACCCCCGACCGCACCCTAGTCGGGTGGCGCGTTTCAGGTTTCCTGTGAACTGAGCCGTTCCTCGGTGCGACGCACGAGGGTTTCGCGTTCGGCCGCCGACAACGGCCGGGCCGTCACGACCTTCACTTCGAGTTGATCCACACCTTCACCAGGCGTGGCCGCCGCGATGTCATCCACCAGAACCATGTCGGTGAGTCGGGGTGTTCCGGCCAGTTCACGAATCGTCTCGGCGGCTCGCGAAGCCACCTCGCTGCGTTCGGCATCGATCGGGAACTGAATGGCCAGACGCGTCTCGACCGGCTCCTGACTGTGGTTGCGCACGGTGGCCAACGCGCTGTGCGGAAGATGCACGGTGCTGATTCCGTCGCGAATACGAGTCGAGACCAATCCGATGTGCTCCACGATTCCACGGACGGCTCCCTGCGGACCGGCGCTCGCTTCGATCTCGTCGCCGATGCCGTAGCGATCCTCCAGCAGGACCGAGAGTCCGGTCAGATAATCGTTCACCTTGTGTTGTCCGCCGATGGCGAGACCGGCCCCGATGAAGCCGGCACTCGACAAGAAGAACGCGGCGTCGAGATCGAGGATGTGGAAGACCGCGATGAGGACTCCGATCCAGAGGATCACCGCGAAGAGGTGGTGGATCATGCGCGCCGCCGCGTCGGCTCGCTGCTGACGCCGGTTCTCCCCCACCTGGCCCGATTCGAGTTCTTGATAGCGGGCGCGGGTCCGCCACCAACGACTCGGCTGGGCGACGCTCCGGCGCGACAACCGGTGCACGATGCGCCGGACCAAGAAGTGGGTCACCCGACTGGCCACCACCGCACCCACCACGACGATGGCCACGACGAGTGGCTTGGAGATCACGTCACCGGCCGTCGTTTCGTCGAGCGGGCTCGGAGTGAGAGTCAGCGGAGACATGAAATCCATCCCCCTCAGTGTGCCGTGATTCCCAGCCACGCGGGAAGCTCTTTCAACGAACCGAGTTCGGCGAAACGTGGCCCGGTGGGAAGAACGTCGACTTTCTCCAGCTCCCAGAGGTACGGATACGGCACATGAACCGCGTGTCCTCCTTCGTCGAGAACCGGCTGGATGTCGCTGCGAATCGAGTTCCCGATCATGCAGAAGCGATCGGGGGCGATCTCGAGTTGGTCGAGGACCCGCCGATAGGTCTCACGATCCTTCTCCAGCACGATCTCGACGTGGTGGAAATGATGATCGAGGCCGCTCGTGCGTACTTTGCGGGTCTGGTGAATCAGGTCTCCTTTGGTGATCAGAACCAACTTGTAGCGGCCGCTCACCCGCTCGAGAACTTGGGCGACATCGGACAGAAGACGCACCGGGGCCAACAAGAGATCACGAGTGACGTCGACGATCTCGGCGAAGACCGAACTCGGAACCCGCTCCTGTCCGATGGCGATGGCCGCTTCGATCATCGACAATCCGAAGGCCTTCACGCCGTACCCGTAGACCGCGAGATTCGCTCTCTCCATGGCGGTGAGCGCCTCGGCGACGTCGATTCCGTCGGGGGCGAACGGAGAGAGAAGTCGGACGAACCTTTCCTCGGCGGCACGGAATCCGTCCTCGCTGTGCCACAAGGTGTCGTCGGCATCGAAGGCGACGACGTCGAACTCCCTCATCGGATCAGCGGTGAATCGCGTTCAGATAGTTGTAGACGGTGATCCGCGAAACACCCATCGCGTCGGCGACGTCCTCGACGGCCCGACGGAGGATGAATGCCCCACGCTCGTCGAGCAGACGAATCGCAGTTTGCTTCTGTTCACGGTTCATGTCGTCGACCGAACAGCCGACCTCGCGTTCGACGGCGTCGATGAGTCGGTCGAGGGCGCCGTGGAGAGCCGGCAGACGCACGGCACCGAGTACTTCGCCGGCGAGCACGAGCGGAATGTCGGAAGCTTCGGCATCCGAACTCGACACGAGCGAACAACCCACTGCGTCGAGCAGCGGCCGGATCATCTCGATCGCCGGATGACCGGAGATTTCCATCAGTCGACTCGCTCCACGTGAAGGTTCACGTGCGTGGCTCCGTTCGCGTACGCGGCCGCGATGAGCGCCGACACTCCGGCGGCGACGATGGAGTCGTCGGCGACGAATTCCGATCCGAACGGACCGAACTCCACCGTGGCCCCCAGACCCTGCACGGCGTCGACGGCGGCCAGGACGTGACGTCCGGGTTGCCCCTCCACGAATGGTTCGATGGTGAATTCGACCCTCAGCACGTCGTCAGCGTAGGTCGGGAGATCGGGCCATCAGTACCCGAGCACCACCACTCACGTCACCGGAGCGTCGCGACCACCATTTCACCAGCGAATTCGCGGGAGCACGAGGGCGAGGCTGTCGGGCAGAAATCGTTCGACGCGCCGGGCCTGCTCGAGTTCATCCCGATCGACCCACCATGCGTCGGCCACCTCACCATCGGCGAACACGAAAGGTCCGGTGTGGATCACCTGGAAACAGCGACCCACGAGCGAAACCGAGTCGTCGTCGAAGCTGAGCGCTCGTCCGCCGTCGAGTTCGAGCAACTCCACTCGTTCGATCCCGATCTCCTCGGCCAATTCACGATGCGCGGCCACGACGTAGTCCTCACCGACGGTCACGACTCCGCCGACGGCGATGTCGCACCATCCCGGCCAGATGTCCTTGGCCGACGATCGGCGATGGACGAGCAGGTGTCCGGAACCATCGGTGACCGCCACGAAGACGGCCCGGTGTCGCAGCCGTCGCGCCCGCATGTCGGCCCGGCTGACGCGGCCGATCACGCGATCGTTCTCGTCGACCTGATCGACCATCTCATCGGCAGCATCCGTGTCCACCCCGTCCTCCTTCCGTCCGATCATCGCATCCGTACCTTCTAAGGTTGGCTCATGTCCGAATCCACGATCCTCTCCACACTCGCCGAGGAAGCACTCGACTTCCAGAGCGGAGCGATCTCCCTGCGACGTTCGCTGCACGAGTGGCCCGAGATCGGCAATCATCTCCCGCGTACCCGTGAGCAGGTACTCGAGGCGCTCGACGGACTCCCGCTCGGCATCACCCTCCACGAAACGACATCGGGTATCGCCGCGACCCTCGAAGGCGAGCACGACGGACCCACCATGTTGTTGCGCGGCGACATGGACGCACTCCCCATGCCCGAGGACACCGGCCTCGATTTCGGTTCGCGTGTCGATGGCGCGATGCACGCGTGTGGCCACGACACTCACGTGGCCATGCTCGTTGGTGCGGCCCGACTCCTGAGCGGACATCGCGACAAGTTGCACGGCCGGGTCCTCTTCATGTTCCAACCGGGCGAAGAAGGCCATCACGGCGCGCAGCACATGATCGACGAAGGTCTCCTCGAAGTCGGTGCGCTCGGTTCCGGAGCGCCATCGCCGATCACCGGAGCCTTCGCCATTCACACGACGTCGTCACTTCCCACCGGGTTCATGAGTTCCCGACCCGGACCACTCATGGCATCGAGCGACTCGTTCGACATCCGCGTGGTGGGCAAGGGTGGTCACGGCAGTGAGCCCTACCGAACTCTCGATCCGGTTCCGGCCGCGTGTGAAATCGTGCAGGCCCTGCAAACCTTGATCACGCGTCGGATCAGTGTGTTCAATCCCTCCGTCGTCACCGTCACGCGTCTGAACGCCGGGACGGCCTACAACGTCATCCCTGAAGTTGCCGAGATCGGTGGCACGATCCGCGCGATCAGTGAGGCCACCCGCAAGTCGGTTCACGACGGCATCCGACGCGTGGCCGAAGGCATCGCCGCCGCGCACGGTCTCGACGTCGAAGTCGATCTCAAGATCGGCTACGACGTCACGGTCAACGACAAGGACTACGCCAACGTGGCCGCCGATCTGGTCCGCAAGGTCGCCGGTGCCGATCGGTTCATCGAACTCCCCACACCGGTCATGGGAGCCGAGGATTTCGGTGTCGTGCTCGAGCGCATTCCCGGTGCGCTCGTTTTCCTCGGAGCCACGCCGCACGATCGCAATCCCGCCACGGCCGCACCGAACCACTCCAACCGCGTGTTCTACGACGAAGCCGCCATGTCGACCGGCATCGCGCTCTACAGCGCGGCGGCCCTCAACCACCTAGCCGTTCACTGAGGCGGACCGCTCGGATACCGGAGGTCACCGAGCGCCATCTCCATGAAGGGTTCGATATTCGGACCGCGGCGAAGATGATGACCGCCGTCGATGCTGATGCACGTTCCGGTGATCCACGAACTCTCGGGACCGAGCAGGAAACGTACGAGACGACCGACGTCTTCGGTCGTACCCACGCGACCGAGCGGCATCTGTTCGAGATAATCCGACACGATCGCCTCGGTGGCGAGCATGGCCGCCGTCGCGTCAGTGGGGACCAAGCCGGGCCGCACGGCGTTGGCGCGGATGTTGCGACAACCGAGTTCATCGGCCGTTTGCCGCACGAGCATTTCGAGACCGGCCTTCGACACGTCGTACGGAGTCATGAAGCGGTGCGTCGCGGTGCCGGCGATCGACGAGATCGCCACGATCGACCCGCCACCATTGGCGGCGAGATGCGACACCGAGTGCTTGATCGTGAGGAAGGCACCGGTGAGATTGGTGCCGATCACGCCGTTCCAGTCGGCGAGCGGAGTCAGATGGATCGGCCCACCGGTGCCGAAGCCGGCGTTGGCGACCACCATCGTGAATCGACCATGGGCCGCGGTCGCGGCGCAGGCGGCCGCCACACTGTCTTCGTCGGTCACGTCGCACGACACCGTGTGAACCTGCGCTCCGCCGCGGGCCACCGATCGCAGTTCGGCCGCCGCCGACTCGAGTCGATCGGTGTTGCGAGCAGCGAGCACCACGGTCGCGCCGTCGAGGACGAGTTCGCGCGCACAGCCGAGGCCGATACCCGAACCACCTCCGGTCACGAGAGCGACGTTGTCAGCGAGCGGTGAGTCGGATCGAGCCATGACCCGATCCTGTCACAGGCGGCTCACCTCACACGATGGCGAGTGCGTTGGGCGGACTCGCCACACCGTGGGGAAGGTTCAGCGGAGCCGAGACGAAGAAGCACTCGTAACGACCGACGGCCGCACAATGCTCGGCGAGCGCGTCGAGGTACCACATCTCACCGAGAGGGATGCCGAGCATCGGAAGCAACAGCGTGTGGGTGAAGATCTCGTGCAGACGAGTCCGGTCGCCGCGCACCTCGGCCTCGTGTTCGGGAGTGGTCGTCGCGCCGGGTGGCCACACCTCCACCGCCGGGTTGTCGCAGCCGACCGCGGCCACTCGGAGGTTCCACAGCACCCGGGCCAGTTCCTCACCTGAACGCAGACCGGGCGTCCGCAACGAGTCGACGCCGGCGATGCGCTCGCGGACCGCGCGACTCTGCTTCTCGTACCACGCGATCCATCCGAAGCGAAGAAGCAAGACGTCACCCGGCTGACGACGCGTACCCTGAGCGCGTAGGCACTCGTCGATCTCGGCCGGTTCGATCGCATCGGCGTCGTCGCAGCGAATCGGTCGACCGATCGACTCGCGCCAACGACCCAGATCGGCGAGCACCGCCCGACCGGCGATTCCGCGCTGGGCCCAATGGTCGATGCCGTGTTCTTCGTCGTCCACTCCGCCGAAATGTCCACTGCCGTCCTCGTTCTGCAACGCAGCGTGATTGCGGATGTGCCGAAAGCCGTCCCATTGACTGCTCGACTGCGTGTTCCAACCGTGCAACACGTCGTCATGGCTCGTGCTGGTGCCACCACCGGTCACTTCGTGGG